>Ga0114959_10001474_pt1 | contig 20498 bp, 19 predicted proteins | sample C_130625_EF_Meta_FD_87317 | JGI IMG/M metagenome (GOLD analysis project Ga0114959, IMG submission 87317) | Freshwater microbial communities from Lake Croche, Canada to study carbon cycling - C_130625_EF_MetaG | ecosystem: Environmental > Aquatic > Freshwater > Lake | place: Lake Croche, Canada... | reverse complement strand
ATCTCATAACCCACACCATTTACGTCAATAATCACGTAAGCAGGATCTTTGTAAGTCAGTTTTCCATCAATGTAAGCAATCATGTTTTTTAAGGTTCAATTTTAGTCAGGAAACAGTTACACAAGTTTAACAAAAAATCCGCCTAACAATCTTGTTGTGCGGATTTTAGTAAAAGTAATGGTTGAGTGAGCATAAATTATTTAGGGAAAAACTCGGAAATCAATGCTAAGCCCAAAAACCTTTTCTTTAAGATACTCTAATTTTCATTCCAGCCTTCACAACGTTTCCTTTAATTCCGTTTAATTTCTTCAATTTATCAATTGAAATTCCTCCGTATCGTTGTGAAATATTCCATAAAGTATCGCCATTTTGAACATTATAGAATTTTGTTTTTCCTTTTTTGGCAACTCCTTTATCACGAGCATGGCTCCGAGCAAATTTCACTTGACTTGTCACGGCTCGCTCTTTGAAAATAACCAATTTTTGACCCGGCTGAATCGTTGATTTTAGTAAATGATTCCAAATCTTGATATCATAAATTTCCACGTCAAATTTATCAGCGATTTCGGTCAAATTATCTTTTTTACGCACGAGATAATATTGCTTTTTAGGTTTTTTGTTGATAACCACGTCTTCAATATCGTCTTCGATTACTTCTTGCTCTACTACCATTTTGTGTTTTGAACTGACCACTCCCATTACTGATGTAGATGTAACAGTTGGATTTTCATCACCTGAATTAGTAGCTAAAACTTCCGAAGGTTGTGATAGAATTACAGGAAATACCGATGAATTTTTTGTCGCAGAATCAAGAATTGCTTGACGATTTGCTTTAAAAAAAGCAATATCACTTTTAGGTAAACGTAATGGGAAATTACGAGTGTAGTCGGGCAGAATGTGCGTTAAAATTTGTGGATTCAATTTCTGAATATCTTCCAAATTGATAGAACTCAAACTCGCCAATTTATCTAAATCTAAGTAAGAATCAATATGGATCGTGTCATGTGCAATGGCAGTTTCGATATTTTCTGGAAAAATATCGTGGGAGTCTGCGTGGTTAATCATGTATAACATTCCTATATATTGAGGCACATATCCACGAGTTTCACGGGGGAGACAATCATAAATTGCCCAAAAAGTTTGTCCACCATTGCATCTTCGAATAGCACGACGAACGTTACCCGGACCAGTATTATATGCTGCTAAAACTAGATGCCAATCACCAAAAATTTTGTATAACTGTTTCAGATAGCGACATGCCGCATCGGTTGCTACCTCTGGGTCAAAACGTTCATCAACATACTCATCAATTCTTAAACCAAAATCTACCCTTGCCGTTTTGGGCATAAATTGCCACAGTCCACCCGCACCCGCTTTAGAAATCACTTTTGGATTGAGCCCAGATTCTATTAACGATAAATATTTCAATTCATCTGGCAAACCGTATTTTTTCAAATATTTTTCATAAATCGGAAAATATACACCTTTACGCTCCAACATGGTTTTGGTAAATGAAGGTTTGCGGTAAGCAAAATATTCCACAAATTGATGAATTGTCGCATTGTATGTTAAGGGAATTTCCTTCTGTAAAGCTAACAGTCGAGGTTGAACAATCGCAGGGTCTATCAACCATGTTTGGTCCAGAACAATAGGAGCTGGTATTATTGCTGGAACTGCTTCAACTGTTGAATCAGCTGAAATAGACCGATCCGTGCTGCCTGTAATTTGTGAATTGCTTACAAAACCCGTCAGCAACAATGAGCTAACAACAAAAGACTTGATGGTGTGGATTATCATAAAGTAAGGAGTTGATTCACTGTGAGTTAAGTGGTTAATTATTTTTGTGACGAGTAGCAAAATTACGGAAATATAATGAAAAAATCTAACAATTCACTTGTATGAAATTGATATTTTAAATTACACTGTTATTAACGTAAAAAGGGTGCCCGATACAGACGATCTTATTTAATAAACTGAAGCACCAATTAAATCATTGAGAGTTCCTATTCAATTAGCCGAATATTTTTAAAGGACATTTTATTACAAGTTAATGCATTGAATTTCAAAAAGTTGCTTTTCTAAATCCACATGGCTAAATCTCAAGCCATGTTTAGCCGATTTTTGTCTATTTATTTTACGTTAGACTCCCCAAAGTTTTAGACCTCTGACTGGAGTTTCGCAAGTCATTTAAAAATAAAAGAAATTACAAGAATTTATTTTCAATACTCTCAGCAAAAGCCAATAACTCAACCTCTTTAAATGCGCCAGCCATAATTTGAAAACCGATTGGTAATCCATCCTTGTCAACACCATTTGGAATTGAAATAGCAGGTAGTCCCACTACGTTTGCCTGAACCGTAAATAAATCGCCCAAATACATTTGGATTGGGTTAGCTGTTTTTTCCCCTATTTTGTATGCGGTTGTTGGCGTGGTTGGACCCACGATAAAATCGTATGTTTTCAATAAATTATCGGTATATTCCTTAATTAAACGCCTAACTTTCTGCGCTTTCGTGTAATAGGCATCGTAATAACTGGCACTCAAAACGAAGGTTCCCAACATGATTCTTTTACGGGTTTCTTTTCCAAAACCTTCAAAGCGAGTTTTTTTATAGAGCGACATTAAATCGGTGGCTTCAAAACTTCTATGCCCGAATTTTACACCATCATAACGATTGAGGTTTGAACTTGCTTCTGCCGTTGTGAGAATGTAATACGTTGGCAAAAAGGATTTTACAAAGGGAAAATCCAGAGGTTCTACCTCGTGGCCTTGCATCTTCAGGTAAATTAACTTTGATAAAGTGGCCTCCTTTACTTCTTCCTGCAATCCATCGCTTTCAACGGCCTCTTTCAAATAGCCTATTTTAAGTTTTTTAAATTCGCTTTTAAAAGCTGAATATTCCTCCACAGGTAGGGTTGAAACGGTACTATCTTGTTCGTCGTTGCCGGCGATAACTTCCAATAAAATAGCAGCATCCTCCACGGTTTTGGTAATGGGTCCGATACAATCAAATGAGGAAGCATACGCAATTAATCCCCAGCGTGAAACTCGAGAGTAGGTGGGTTTTAAGCCAACCATGCCACAAAATCCTGCGGGCATGCGAACAGACCCGCCCGTGTCCGTTCCTAAAGAAGCAAAACACAGATCCGCTTGAACTGCCACTGCGGAACCACCTGAAGAACCTCCTGACACTCGATTTTTACCAATCTCATTCAAACAAGGGCCAAAGGCAGAATTCTCGTTGGTTGAACCCATACCGAATTCATCACAATTTTGTCGTCCAATGATGATAACATCTTCATCCAAAACCCTTTGAATGGCAGTGGCGTTAAATTGCGATTCAAATCCTTCCAAAATTTTACTTCCTGCTTGTGAAATATGGTCTTTATAACACAGTAAATCCTTGATTCCCAACACCATACCCGCTAATTTTCCTGCCGTTTTAGCTATAATTTTTAAATCAATTTCATCTGCCTTAAACAATGATTCCTCCTCATAAACTGATAAAAAAGCATTGAGCTTTCCATTCTTCTCCTTAATATTCTTGAGATAATATTCTACTAATTGACGACAGGTAATTCTTCCAGCGTAAAGGTCAGATTGTATGGCTTTTAATTTGGTATATTTCATCAATTTAAAAAATATCTTTTACTTAGGCACAAAGTTAAGTTTTTTTTAGGTCTTGGCAGTAAATTTAATCGTTCATATAAAACAAAAGCATAGTTAAGGGTGAATTATCGCCTTAGCTATGCTTTATTAAGTTTTTAAGAAACTACTTCGTTGACGATTCGTCTTCAAAACTCTTTGAAATTTGATCAGTAACGTCTTTTTGGGCATCTTTGAATTCCTTCATGCCCTTCCCTAGGCCTTTCATTAGTTCAGGTAATTTTTTACCTCCGAAGAATAACAAAATAGCTAAACCGACTAAAATTAGTTCTGGAGCTCCCATGTTGAATATTAGATAGATTGAATTAAGTTCCATTTGTTTGAGTATTTAATTTGCGTAAAGATACGACATTATTGAATTATGCGTTACGAATTATGAATTATAAATTATCAAAAAATCATTTCATACAATTTGAATCTAAAGGCTATGAAATAAAAATCCTAATAGAATTTTCTTTGTTCCCATGCTTCAAAATTTTCGAAATCTTTTTTCAGGGAATTAAAAAGCCATATCGTCAAAGCCAAGTCATCCGTTAAGCCAATAATTGGCAGAAAGTCAGGAATTACATCAATCGGCGATACAAAATAAATCAAAACGGCAATTATTTTCAAAATTGAACTCCAAGGAACGATGCGGTACTGGCCACTAAAATAAGCTTTTATCATTCTACTTAACGTCGTAATTTTTTCTAATAATAGCTGACCAACTCCTTTATTTTCGTTGTCTGCCACGTCTTTTGCCTTGGTAAGTGCTTCAGCAATTAACTCAAAAATGGCTAATCCGCCACCCGCATATCTCCCAGCTTTACGAGTGGCTGTTTTAAAAAAAAATGATTTTAAAATTTTGGTGACTAAATCTGCTTGTTGCATCATATGATATTCTTTTGGACGTAAAAATTAATCTACGTTGTATTCTGATTTACAGATTTTACAAAACTGTTTTGTTTTTTACCTAAAAATCTGGATCTGATACCTAAATTTAACAATATTTCTTTAACTATTTTTTATAAATCCATAAAAATGTGTTTTAGAAATTTACAAATGACTTACTTTTGTGTCGTAGGTTTAACATATTTCATTAAAAATAAATTCAATTTTAATTATGTCAAAAATAACTGTTGTAGGCGCAGGGGCTGTCGGAGCCACCACTGCCGATAATATTGTAAGAAAAGAATTAGCCAACGAAGTAGTAATCCTTGATATTAGAGAAGGTTTTGCCGAAGGAAAAGCCTTGGATATGTTCCAAACTGCGGCCATTTTAGGTTGGGATACAACTTATGTAGGGGTAACAAATGATTATTCAAAAACAGCCAATTCAGACGTGGTAGTGATTACTTCTGGGCTTCCACGTAAACCGGGTATGACTCGTGAGGAGCTTATCGGGGTGAATGCTGGTATTGTGAAAAGTGTCGTTGAAAACATCTTAAAATATTCTCCTGATGCCATCTTTGTGATTGTTTCTAATCCAATGGACACCATGACATATTTAGCGTTGAAAGCTTCTGGATTATCTAAAAACCGTATTATCGGTATGGGTGGTGCTTTAGATTCAGCTCGTTTTAAATGTTATTTGTCATTGGCCATGAATGTTTCTCCAAACGATTTACACGCAACGGTAATTGGTGGACACGGGGATACGACGATGATTCCTCTGACCCGATTAGCTACTTGGAACGGAACACCTGTTACTAATTATGCGGATGCTGATACTTTGAAGAAAGTGGTGGCTGATACAATGGTTGGTGGGGCTACATTAACCGGTTTATTGGGAACTTCCGCTTGGTATGCGCCTGGTGCAGCAACAATGGCCGTTGTTGAGTCAATTATTCGTGATGAGAAAAGAGTTATCCCTTGTTCCGTGTTGTTGGAAGGAGAATACGGCCAAAATGATATTTGTATGGGCGTTCCTGTTGTTTTGGGAAAAACCGGTTGGGAGAAAATTATTGATTATCAATTGAACGAAGAGGAACAAACACTTTTTGAAAAATCTGCGGCAGCGGTTAGAAATATGAATCATGTACTTTCAACATTATCATTGTAAATAATTACGACTGACTACATTCTTTCAAGAAAGTTCTCTACATAATTTTCATCCTAAATTATTTGATTAGGTAACTTCTCGAAAGTTTAAAACTTTCGAGAAGTTAAAATACCTTGACAAATAGTTTTGAGGGTATTTTACAATTTTCGTACTTCAAAAATAACAAATCACAAATAAACTATTGTGCAGCTACTACTTTTGTAACAAAATATTCGGTATCGCCCATCCAAGAAAATTTCATGTAGCGTTGCTCGTAATGAAGTTTTACTCTTTTCCCAGTCGTCATTGCATCTTCAATATCTTTTGTGAGTTTTTCGTCACCGCTGGCAATCGTAAATTGCCACATGTTATTGGACATATTTCCCACTTGCCCTTGCGCTCCGACGTTCAGTTCCCCCTCGTAGGTTTTGAAAACGTATCCTTTCTTAGATAGTTTAGACACAACACCCGCTCTATCTCCTTCAGAATAAGCCATTTGAGTTGATAAAAATGTTAAAGCCACTCCTAATAAGGCAATTACCAACAGGCCGATAAATAATTTTCTAAAGAAACCCATCGTTAAATGTTTTACTGAATTTAATTGGTCGTTAAAAGCCATTGTATTTGTTTTTTGTTTAATAAATTACGATTTATACTTGAGCCGATTTGCCCTCCAAGCACTGTCCTGCAAAGCTATTCCAACTGTTGATTCTGACGAATTTACTATTTTATTATGATTTAATAAATAGCTTGCTAAAACTGCCGCAATCATTTCTTCGTCTTTCTTTTCCATTTCATTCAATTTTTCGGGGGTAAAATAAAGCCCAATAAATCGGGTATCAAAATTTCCCGAAAGAAAAGCCTCGTGTTTCATCACAAATTTACAGAATTGCAAAGTCGTTTCGATCCCCGAAATTTTAAATTCATCAATGGCTCGAGTCATCTTATCGATGGCCTCATTTCGGTCTTTTCCGTAGGTGATTAATTTGGCAATCATCGGGTCGTAATAAATCGGAATATTCATACCCTGCTCAAAACCATCATCTACACGAACACCATTTCCTTGCGGACGAAGGTAGGTATGAAGCGTCCCGACATCCGGTAAAAAGTTATTTCGTGGGTCCTCGGCACAAACTCGGATTTCAATGGCGTGACCGTTAATTTTTAAATCTTTTTGAGCGAAAGAAAGCGGTTTGCCTTCAGCAATCCAAATCATTTCCTTCACTAAATCTACTCCAGTAATTTGCTCGGTCACGGGGTGTTCTACTTGCAAACGGGTATTCATTTCCAAGAAAAAGAAGTCTAAATTTTCGTCTACAATAAACTCAACCGTTCCCGCTCCATAATAATTACAAGCCTTTGCCACCATTACGGCATATTGACCCATGGCTTCTCTAATTTCGGGTGTAAGTGCGGAAGAAGGAGCTTCTTCTACCACTTTTTGATGCCTTCTTTGAATTGAACATTCTCTTTCAAAAAGATGAACAACATTACCATGTTTATCACCAAGTACTTGAATTTCAATGTGTTTGGGTGCAGTAATATACTTTTCAATGAATACTGCACCATTGCCAAATGAGGTAATTGCTTCAGAAACCGCCCTGTCCATTTGCTCATCAAAATCTGCTTCGTTTTCAACTACTCTCATCCCTTTCCCTCCACCACCGGCGGACGCTTTTATTAAGACTGGGTATCCGATTTGTTTAGATTTTTGCTTGGCTTCTATTCTATCGGTAACGGCATCGGACGTGCCAGGCACCATCGGAATATTGTATTGAGCAACGGTATGTTTTGAAGTTAATTTATCACCCATCAACTCAATACTCTCGGGCGAAGGCCCAATAAAAATTAATCCCGCTTCAGATACTTTTCTAGAAAAATCGGCATTTTCGGATAAAAAACCGTAGCCAGGATGAACGGCATCCACGTTTAAATCTTTACAAATCTGAATAATTTTATCGCCTAACAGGTAAGATTGGTTGGAAGGCGGAGGCCCCACACAAACCGCTTCGTCTGCAAAACGCACATGGGGTGAATTTCTATCAGCCTCTGAAAATATGGCAACGGTTTGAATGCCCATTTCACGGGCGGTACGCATCACACGCAAGGCTATTTCACCACGATTGGCGATAAGAATTTTGTTAAACTTTTTCATTAGTATCTATCTAAATCTTTGTTTTGAATCATCTTGTTTATTCTTCCTCGAAATCCCATTAACCAAACAAAGGCCTGAAAGTTTCAGACATAGCGATCAAATCATGCATTTTATTTTTAGCTAATTTCAATATTCTGATTTCTTCACCTGCTTGAATTCTAAGATCAAATTTATTCCAGAGCGCAACCATATCATTCATATTTTCTGAAAAACGCTCTATAGTATATCGCTCAAAGCAAGCTCTTTTACCCTCAGCCAAAAAAAGCACGAGGTGAAAATTCTCTTCTATAAAAAACCAGATTATTTGACTTGATGAAAAGTCTTTAATCATGGCATTTTGATCAACTAAGAAGTCAATAATATTAACTTCTTCTTCAATGAGCGAAACACTTTGATAATCTGTCAAGGTGATATTGTATATTTGGGCGATGAAGGTTCGAGAATACAAATAATATCGTTTAAAGGGAATATAATTACCAATATAGCAAACCTAACTCGAAAACTAAAACGATATTTATAAGTTCTTGAAATATTACCCAAATTCATAAAACAATTAGGTTGACAAATTTGATTAAATACAAAGTCAAAGACATTTTGTAAATAATGAAATAATATTTTAACTTTGTGAATATTTCAAGTTAAATACAGGATTAAAACCCAAAATATATAACATTACTAAGATTTCAGATCCTTGTGTTTGGGTATTTTGAGGTTTTAAAAACTAATTATTTTTTAAAAACATAATCATAAACAAAGTGGATATTTTCGATAAAGTTGGTAAAGGTCTTGGACCCATCGGAGCCCATGCTCACTACTCTCATCATTATTTTACTTTCCCAATGCTGACGGGAGAAATAGGTCCAAGAATGACTTTCATGGGCAAAGAAATGTTAAATTGGTCTTTGAACAATTATTTGGGTTTGGCGAACCATCCTGAAGTTCGTGAAACGGATGCGGTGGCGGCGGCACAGTATGGATTGGCAGCACCAATGGGCGCCAGAATGATGTCGGGTAATTCTCAGCTACACGAAGATTTTGAAGCTCAATTGGCTCAATTTGTAGGCAAGGAAGATTCATTTCTTTTAAACTTTGGATACCAAGGAGTTATGTCAGTCGTCGAATGTATGTGCGATAGAAATGACATTATCGTATACGATGCTGAAGCGCACGCTTGTTTAATTGACGGAATTCGTTTGCATAAAGCCAAAATGGGCGATTATTACAAATTTAATCACAACGACATGGATTCGTTGCGTAAGAATTTGGAACGTGCTACTAAAAAAGTTGCAGAAACTGGCGGAGGTATTTTAGTAATTACCGAAGGCGTTTTTGGCATGTCTGGAAAAGTTGGATCATTAGACGAAATTGTGAAAATGAAAGCAGATTTCAATTTCCGTATTTTATGTGATGATGCCCACGGTTTTGGAACGATGGGAGCCACGGGTGCGGGAGTTCCAGAAATGTTGAATTGTATGGATGGCATTGATTTATACTTCTCAACCTTTGCCAAGTCAATGGCTTCAATTGGTGCTTTCATTGCGGCCGATAAGGATATTGTGATGTATTTGAAATATAATATGCGTTCACAGATTTATGCGAAGGCTTTGCCAATGCCTTTTGTCGTGGGTGGCATGAAACGTTTGGAGTTAATCAAAAAGCATCCAGAGTTCCGTGAGAAATTATGGGAAAATGTGCGTGCCTTACAAACTGGCTTAAAAGAAAGAGGTTTTGATATTGGAGAAACTACATCACCAGTAACTCCGGTTTTCTTGCACGGAGATTATGAATTGACTCACGTAGTTGGTTTAGTACAAGATTTAAGAGAAAATATGGGCGTGTTTTGTTCTATCGTAACCTACCCAGTTGTCCCTAAAGGACAAATCATGTTGAGAATCATTCCAACCGCTTCACACAATCTGGAAGACGTGGAATATACAATGAATTGTTTCAAAATTGTTCAAGATAAATTAACCGGTGGCGTATATCGACAAATAGCTGAGAAATTCATCGAAGAACAGACCAAACAACTTGAATTAGCTTAATTTTCATGGTTTTTTTAAAGTTTTTGTTGATTTTTTATTAATTGGATTTGGAAGATGTAATAAAATAGCTATATTTCGGTCAGAAAGATACGCCACAACGTATTTTAAGGCTTTTTTTATTATTTATTCATCATAAATTCAGTATTCTATTATGAACAGATTTGCAGAAGTGAAAGATTTAATAATGTCATTAGAAGGAGATTTTGACAAATTTTATGACAAAAAAAATCAAGCAGCCGGTACTCGTGTGAGAGGCGGAATGCAACAATTAAAAACACTTGCTCAGGACATTCGTACTCAAGTACAAGAAATGAAAAATAGTGAAGCAAAATAATTTTAACGATTCACTATCCATAAAAAAAGCTCAGATAAATCCTGAGCTTTTTTTATGTCTTAAAAAAAACACTCCCTATTTTTTAACAACTTTTACTTCGATTCGACGATTTTTAGCTTTCCCTTCTTCCGTTGCATTGCTTGCCACAGGATTGGAGGAACCTCCACCTGCGAAGTCAATTCTAAAATCATTGATACCCTTAGCTACCAATACTTTTTTTACCGCAAAAGCACGTTTTACAGACAGCTTTCTATTTTGATTAGAAACCTTTGAATTGTCAGTGTAATCCGTTATTTTAATTTGTAGGCGAGGATATGCAACCATAATTTTGGCTAAATCCTGAATGGTTTTATAGGAATTTTCAACTAAATATGGCGTATTTGGTTCAAAGTTCACATGATCTAACGTGAAAGTTTGATTAACTTTTGCTGACGAATCTGTTAAATACTTCGATATTTCATAATTAAAAGTTCCCTCTTCTAAATCTAATTTCAGACCATTTGGCAAACTAATTCCTAAAGTTCTTGCGGGGGAAGCGGCAGTTAAGGACGTAGAATCTACTTTTAATGCAGCCACATCTTGAGGAAGATTAGAAGTATCAATTGGAGCATTGGTTACTTGCTCGTTGAGTGTGGTATCCGTTTCGATCCTTGAGTTCTTATTCAATTCGCTCCAATCATACGTAGCAACGAAAAAGCCAATTCCTCCCAAAACAGCTGCAATTAGCGCAGTGGGCAGTAGCCATGATGGAATTAGTATCCCAGCACCTCGTTCGTTATGGTAATCTTTATCGGAATAAGTAACCGATCTATTTTCAACTGGTTTCTTGGGTGTGATGCTTGGATTACTATTAGATTTAATTGTTCCAGTAGCAAATTGAACTGGTTTAATCTCCTCACTCATAAAAGTAGACAATCCCAAAACGTCAATCATTTTAGGTCGTAAACCTTCAGGCGTTTCATCCAAAAGAATGCGTCTTTGCTCTAAAATCATATTCGCTAAACCGGTTTTATCCAATCCTTTAGAAGATACAATCATGCCTAATTTACCTACTACTAAAGGAGCTACCACCGCCAAAAGGGCGGTTGCAGATGAGTTTCTAACACCCGCAAATTGCGAAATCATGGTTGCAATTGAGCTTTTTTTATCAGGCAAAAGCATGCTGACGACACTATTTCCTTTCTCGACAATACCATCAAAACTTTCTTTATTCGTTAGTAAATCCTGCAAGTGCTCAAGGATGTTACCTTTCGAAATTTCTTTCTTGACTACATTCATTAACGTTGTTGCCCCAGCCTCATTTGAGGATCTTTTCATCAACCCACCAATAAAAGTTGGAACTAAACCATCAAGAGCGATCGTAACTTTGTCCTCTTTCTCCCCTATCAGAATTGCTAACTTACTTACAACTTCACCTACCAATAATTCTCTAAGTTCTTCAAATAAATTCATATTAATTTTTTTTAACAGGTTATCAAGAGTGTAAAATAAATTAAAAAACTTAAACCCTTAAACTTGGTAAATTCAATTGGTAAAAAAAAACGATGTATGGCAGAGATAAAACAGCGCTTTTTACGAATTAATTATTCAAAAGGTTCAAACAGATATAAATAGTTTATTTGATTTACATTCCAGCCTACAAAATTACAATCAAATCCTTAAACATCGGTCAATAAAATAGTTTCAATAAAAAATCATTCGTTGAATTTTATATTAAAAAGTTATATTTTGCCAACCAGATACTAATTTTGTGGTCTATTTCTGCTTAAACAGAGATTTAATAAAATATGAAAAAAATATTATTTATTGACCGAGATGGTACTATTATTGTAGAGCCACCCACTGATTTACAAGTTGATTCTCTTGAAAAATTATCGTTTCTTCCTAAAGCGATTTCTAATCTTCGCAAACTAGCAGAAGAATCTAATTTTGAATTTGTTATGGTAACGAATCAGGATGGATTAGGTACCGCCTCGTTTCCCGAAGAAACATTTTGGTTACCACAGAATAAAATGATGGAAATATTGGAAGGTGAAAATATATTCTTTTCAGCCATCCACATTGATCGTACTTTTGAACACGAAAATGCGCCGACTCGTAAACCCAAAACAGGAATGCTGGAAAAATATTTTGATGAAACGGAATATGATTTAAAAAACTCGTTTGTCTTAGGTGATAGATTAACGGATGTTCAATTGGCTATTAATTTGGGTTCAAAAGCAATTTATTTAGGAAAAAAACTTTTTGAAAATCAAGAGCAAGAATCAGCAACTGCGTTGGCTTCAGATAATTGGGATGAAATATATCAGTTTCTTAGGCTACCTGACCGTAAAGCAACAGTTGAAAGAATCACGAAAGAAACTAAAATTTGGGTATCGCTAAATTTGGACGGAAAAGGCAAGTCTAAAATCGAAACTGGTTTAGGTTTTTTCGATCACATGCTTGATCAATTAGCCAAACATTCTGGAGCTGATTTGAATGTAAAAGTGGAGGGAGATTTGCACATCGACGAGCACCATACCATTGAAGATACGGCTTTGGCCTTAGGTGAGGCATATTTAATAGCGCTCGGAGACAAAAAAGGCATTGCTCGCTACGGATTTAATATTCTCCCAATGGATGAGGCATTAGTTCAAGCTGCAATTGATTTTTCTGGCAGAAATTGGATCGTTTGGGATGCCAAATTCAGCCGTGAAAAAATTGGTGAAATGCCTACAGAAATGTTTTTTCATTTCTTTAAGTCTTTTACAGATGCCGCCAAATGTAACTTAAATATTAAAGCTTCAGCTGATAATGAGCATCATAAAATTGAGGCTATTTTTAAAGCATTTGCCAAAGCCATAAAAATGGCATCCAAAAGAGAGATAAATGATTTAGACATTTTACCTTCAACAAAGGGCATATTGTAAAATTTTTAGCACTTAATTTTCATTATTCATGATGATAAGTAAATAGCGAAAAGATAAGTTGCATCTATGATACTTTGCTCGAAAATTGAGGACTGAAAATTGCCAATATTTATTAAGAGGAATGGTCAGCCACAATCACCCATTGACCATTCATTTTTCGCCATAGCAAAGTATAATGTCCTCCTAAATCGCCTTTCTCGGGGCGAGTTAAATGCCATTTTCCAACGACAAAACAAATATTTTTAGCCATAAAATTAACCTTGATAATCTCAAACTTCAACGTTCCCATCGTTGATTTATCTGGATAGTTTTTCTTGTATCTCGCTAAGGTTGCCTGATATCCATAGGTGACACCAGTCTTACCAATGTACATCAATGAGTCAGATTCCCAGTATCCGTTCATAAAATCAACCACATTTCCACCGTTCCAAGCATTGGTTTGTCGATCTAATATACGGAGTATTTTTTGTTTATCTTGAATGGTTTGGGCTTTGACAGCCAAAGAGCAAAAGAAGATTAATAAAAGAAGTAATTTTTTCATGGCTTAATTTGCGTAAATTTGATTTATATTTTAACAATACTACATATGAAACTGAAAGATTATTTTGAAAAATATAAGGACTATTATTTAGTTGATGGTCTAATGTACTTATCGTTTATTTTAGTCTTAATTTTTCTATTTATCTTTTTCAGCTGATGGTTTGGTTTGTCATGAATTTGGTGTCGGGAACTACCAGACTCGCAAATAAAAATAAAATTAAGGCTTTAATTTCAAAGTTGCCTAATTGTGAGTTGATATTTACGGAATACGTTGGTCACGCCACCGAAATTGCCCAAATAGCAGTTTTACAAGGCATTCAAAGAGTGATAGCCATAGGGGGAGACGGGACGGTAAATGAGGTTGGTAAGGGTTTAATCGGTTCAGAAACTGCTTTGGGAATTATCCCAATTGGTTCAGGGAATGGTCTGGCTAGGCATTTGAAAATACCGCTTAAAATGGAAAAAGCGATTGACTTCGCTATGAATAAGCCCTTTTATAAAATTGATGTATGTTTTTTGAATGAAATTCCTTTTTTCTGTACAGCGGGCGTGGGTTTCGATGCAGAGGTTGCCAATGAATTTGCAAAACACCATTCTAGAGGACTGAAAACGTATGCAAAAATGGCATTAAAAACTTTCCAAACTTTCAAACCAGAAGTCTATCATGTTGATTACAAGGACGATAAAACTGCGTTTGCCATCACCTTCGCCAATGCCACGCAATACGGTAATAATGCCATGATTTCGCCAAAATCAAAAATTGACGATGGTCTAATTGAAATGGTTGTGTTAAAACCCTTTCCTTTGGGTTCAGCGCCAATGATTGGTACAAGGCTTTTTAGAGGCACTTTACACCGTTCAAAATACATCGAAACGCAATCGTCCGAAGCATTTTCATTAAAATCAACGAAAGATTTTCTGATACATTATGACGGTGAACCTATGCAAATGAATACCAATGAAATCAACGTTACCATTAAAAAGCAATCATTATCCGTAATTGGCAATGTCTAAAAATAAAAAAATACCCTTTGGGATAGTATATTCGACTGATCAAGAATTTAAATATTCATTTGCTGAGGAGGAGGTTGCCGAAACTTTGCCTCCGGAAAAACAAAAATTAAAAATTCATGTAGACAAAAAATCCCGTGCAGGAAAGCAAGTAACACTGATTACGGGTTTTGTTGGAAGTGAAGTAGATTTAGAGAATTTATCCAAAAAACTCAAAAATTTTTGCGGATGTGGTGGTTCGGTAAAAGACGAAGAAATTTTGATTCAAGGAGATATTCGTGAAAAGGTGTTAAATTGGCTAATTGCTCAAGGTTACAATGCCGTAAAAATTGGAGGATAAAAATAATGGTGTGGCGCCTAGTTTTCGGTGTTCATGGATAACAAACTCATTATGAATAAAAATATTTTATTACGATTACATACGTTAACAAATCGACATTAACTCAACAGATATGCCCAAATTATATTGGATTACGAATCTTCGGGTATTGTCAACCATAATAGTTGTAGTAATTCATACATCAGGTGGAATGCTTTTTCATTTCAAAACGATACCAATTAGTTGGTGGTGGATCGGAAATGCCATCAGTAGTTTTGGCAGGTTTTCAGTGCCCGTTTTCGTCATGATTTCTGGCGCTTTGTTGTTAGGAAGGGAAATTAATCTATTTCCATTCATCCAAAAAAGATTTATTCGAGTTTGGGTTCCTTTCACAGTTTGGGTGATTATATACGTCGTTTACCACAATTTATTTGAACGAAATCCTTATTCTTTTCAGAAAGCAGTCCTCGATTATTTGACAATGGGGGGTGGTTTGTACGGCCATTTATGGTTCGTTTACATGATTTTAGGGCTATATTTATTCACCCCTTTTATCAATCATATCGTCTTAAAAGCCACCAACCAAGAAATAAACTTTTTCCTACTTTTATGTTTTGTGAGTTGCTCTATTTTTCCCTTAATCAATAAATTTGGGGAAATAAATATTAAATTAGATTTGCAGAATTATGGTGGATATTTGGGCTATTTTGTGGCTGGATATGTCCTGAAAAATAGAGAATTTAATTGGAATAAATGGATTTACGTAGCTGGATTTATGACAGGTTTTGGGGTTGCGATTTTTGGAAATTACTGGCTAATTCTTCCTTTAGGCAAACTAGACGACTATTTTTATCAATATCTTAGTCCTAATATTATTCTGATGTCACTGTCAATTTTTCTATTTTTCAAGGAATTATTGAATAAAGCTTTTTATCCCTCAATAATGGATAATTTGGACAAAGCCAGTTTTGGAATTTACCTTTCTCACTACCTAATCATTGGTATTCTATCTCACAAATTAAGTATGAACTGGATGTGGAATCCGCCCATTATCGGCATATTTGTTCACGCAGGGCTAACTTTACTAATTTCTTATTTACTACTCTGGGCCTTGGGTAAACTACCAAAAAGTCATTGGATAACGGGTTAAATTTTAAATTGGCATAATTATCATTTGTGCTATAAGACAGTTTAAAAAAACCGTGCTGGTTACTTTATTTGGTTTTATCCAAGGCCATTCTCAAAGCTAAACCCGTCAAAACACTGGCCATGAACCAATTTTGAATCTTAACCCAGAAAGGATTTTTGGCGAACCAAAATGACATTTGAGCCGCCGAAAGTACAATCAAAAAATTTACCGAGAAACTTACACACATTTGAGTAATGCCCAGCTGAATACTTTGCCAAAAAATATTTCCATATTCAGGCTTAATAAATTGGGGAAAAAATGAGAGATAAAAAACGGCAATTTTAGGATTTAAAACGCTCGTTAGAAAACCCATACTGAATAATTTTGCTGGTTTATCTTCTTTCAAATCGGTTCTGGCTTCAAATATTCCTTGATTTTTGGGATTCACCGCTTGAAAAGCCAAATACAATAAATAAAATACGCCAAGAAATTTTAGGATTGTGTAAGCAAATGGAACTTCAAAAAGCACCGCTGTTAATCCAGCAGAGACCATCGTTACGTGGAAAGTAAATCCCGTTATGATTCCAGCCAATGAAATTATTCCCGCTCCACGCCCTTGTGTAATGGAGCGAGAAATCAGATAAATCATATTTGGCCCAGGCGTAATAACGAGCATCAAAGCTGCCAAAATGAAGATAAGTAATTCTTGAATTGGTATCATGATACATTTATTTTAATAATCCCTCACTCTCCTTTTTATTCAAAGTCATCAAAAAAGCTGGTAGTAAAACTAAATTACAAATCATCGCCATCAAAAGGGTAATCGAAACCAAAATCCCTAAAGATTGTGTGCCTTTGAAAGTGGATGCTGTAAAGATAAAAAAGCCCGTAAATAAGATAATGGCCGTATAAAACATGGATACACCCGTGTTTAAAATCGTTTCAGAAATAGCTTCGTTTACGGTTCTTTTCTTGTTCAACAATTCGTCTTTATATCTCGTTAAAAAGTAAATCGTCCCATCTGATGAAATACCAAAGGCAATTGAAAATATCAAAATCGTGGAATATTTGAGGTGAATATTGAAGAATCCCATCAATCCTGCCGTGATTAAAAGGGGGATTAAACTCGGTAATGTTGAAATAATTACCATCTTCCACGAACGGAAAAGTAAAGCCATGATTAGACAAATTAACACAATAGCTTGGAGTGTGCTTTCTATCAAATTATTTTGCAAATACGCATTTTGCCAAGCGTAAATGACACTATTTCCCGTTATTTCAGCATCATATCCACGTTTATCGCCTTTTTTGAAAAACACATTATTTTCTGAATCATAATTAAAAATTGAATCCACTTTTGGTTGTAATTCATTGATAATCTGATTAGTACGAACCGTTCCGCAATCAGCAATTTGATAACTTACTCGGGTGTATCGTTTGGTAGAATCAATAAACCCTTTCGTTAAATCTTGTTTTCCTGTTGCACTCGAATTGTATTCTCGAAGTTTAGAAAGTTCATCAATACCGGGCAATACAAAATATTTTGGGTCGCCGCCACGGTGAGCTTGATATAAGAATTTTGCTGCTGTGACAATGGAAACAGATTTAGTAAATTCTGGATATTTCGCAAACTCTTTTTCCATGCGTTTTATTTTGGTAAAGAGTTCTGGAGACCCTGTAACTCTGCCCGTTTCGTAAGTATCAATTGCTACTTCAAAAGGCATAATTCCTTTAAAATTTTTCTCAACAAATTTCAAATCGGTCAAAATTGGATTGTCGTCCGCCAAATCATCCACGATGTATCCAACCGCTTGAATTCGGGTCATTCCCCAAATAGATAACAAAATAATTAAAGTAATAAACGAATAAATGACTGTACGTTTAGTTTTGACTAACTTATCAATTTTATACAAAAATCTTGCAATTCTACTAGACTCTAAACGTGAAGTTTGATTCTGTGATGGGGCATCCAAATAACTAAAAACCAAGGGAATAAATATTAATGAAACTGCATAAGTCAACATCACGTTGAGCGCAGCTACGATGCCAAATTCGGCCAAAAAGGCACTTCCTGTAAAAGCAAAAACACCGAATCCAATAGATGTAGTAAGATTTGCCAAGAAAAGTGTTTGTCCAATTTTTTCAATCGTGATTTGTAAAGCCTTCATCTTATTGCCATGAAGCGCATATTCTTCGTGATATTTATTCAAGATAAAAATCGTATTGGGAACGCCAATTACTACAATTAATGAAGGAATCATGCCCGAAATAATGGTGATTTTATAACCAAATAAAACGATTATTCCAAGCGAAGAAACGATGCCAATTAACACTACAATCAGGGCGAAAAACATAATTTTGAAGCTTCGGAAAAACGCAAACAAAATTAGCATGGTTACTAAAAGTGCCAGTGAAACAAAAACACCTAATTCCGTGGTAATTTGAGCCGTCATTTCGGTGCGAATAAACGGCATTCCCGACAAATGGACATCGGTATTTTGCTGTTTTTCAAACCTGTCAGCAATTTCTTTTATCAATTGAACCGCTCTCACACGAGATTTATCATTGATTGCTTTTTGGTCGAAAGTTATCAACATTAAGTGTGCTTTTCCAGATTCATCGAATACAAATCCTTTATAGAATGGTAATCGGTCTAATTTGTGTTTTACCGAGTCAACTTCTGCTTGGGAAGAGGAGAGTTTATCAATGAGTGGCTTCGTTTCAAAGCGTTTCGTAGAATCATTTTTAATAATTTGAGGAACATTTCCCGCATAAATCACCTTCTGAATTCCTTCAACTGCACTGATTTTTTTTGATAATTCTTGCCATTGTTGAAAAAAATCAAGTTGAAACATTTTATCGGTTTCAACGCCTAACACCATCACCGAACCATCTTCGCCAAATCTTTTTTTGAAAGATTCGTACAATTGAAAACGAGCATCAGTTTTGGGAAGAATTTTGGGCAATTCACTCGCAACTTGAAATTTAGTAGCCATGAAACCCATGAAAAGTGCCAAGAGCGCTACGAAAGTCAAAAACAATTGACGATACTTAAGGATAAAAACGGATAGGCTATGCCAGATATTATTCATTATTTGTTAATTAGGGGTTAGGTTTAGTAATTGGGTATTAGGAATTCAAAATTCAATTTAATTCTTAATCCCGATAAACTAATGTCTAACATTCGCATAAAAGATTTCCAAAAGTTCCAAACCAGCGTGGATAGGCAGTTTTTTGCCCTGCCTAACGAATTTTTGTAGGTCTTTGATTTTGGTGGAAACGTTGTGATTCGTATAAAAATTTTGTTCTAAGGATTGTTTAATAAAATCATGCATCCAAGATAAGTTCTGATTTTGCCTATTTTCAGCAAATTTACCATTCTTACTTAACATTTCCCGATGCATTTCGACCAATTCCCATATTTCTGCGATACCATTTTTTTCAGTAGCCGAACATGTTACTACTTGCGGAAACCAACCCGAACCATTGGGAGGAAAAGTATGTAAGGCACTTTCATATTCATTTTTTGCTAATCTTGCTTGAAGTTCATTACCCGAATCAGTTTTAGTAATGGCAATTAAATCCGCCGTTTCCATAATGCCTTTTTTAATGCCTTGCAATTCATCACCAGCACCCGCCAACATCAATAATAAGCAGAAATCTACCATGTTATGCACGTAAGTTTCTGACTGCCCCACGCCCACTGTTTCAACGATAACTACCTCAAAGCCAGCGGCTTCACACAACAACATCGTTTCACGGGTTTTGTAGGTAACGCCTCCCAAAGATGCTCCCGTGGGTGATGGGCGAATATATGCCAGCGGTTCATGGGCGAGTTCTTCCATTCGGGTTTTATCCCCCAAAATACTTCCTTGCGTGAACTGCGAACTTGGGTCGACGGCTAGAACGGCAATTTTCTTATTTAAAGACGTAAGGTACTTTCCAAAAGTTTCAATAAATGTACTTTTCCCAACGCCTGGAACGCCAGTAATACCAATGCGAAATGCCTTTCCAGTATAAGGTAAAATAGCATCTAAAACCGCTTGAGCAAGCACTTTATCTTGAGCCAAATTACTCTCTATCAAGGTAATAGCTCGACTTAGAATCATTCTGTTGCCCGATAAAATACCTTGCTGATAGGCTTGTATGGAGAGACGTTTTTGCATTATTAAAACATTAACCTAGAAAGAACCCAAATTACCGAGCTAAAAGCAAATACGTACATTATTATGACTATACTATTAATCGACTTTACAATCATGTAAGTTTTATTCTCAGTAATCAACGAGGAATTTAACAAAAATGAAATTATACGCTTCTTTCCAAAACTATACTCCAGCTTTGGTTTATAAATGATGATATAAACCCAATT
>Ga0114959_10001473_pt1 | contig 20500 bp, 19 predicted proteins | sample C_130625_EF_Meta_FD_87317 | JGI IMG/M metagenome (GOLD analysis project Ga0114959, IMG submission 87317) | Freshwater microbial communities from Lake Croche, Canada to study carbon cycling - C_130625_EF_MetaG | ecosystem: Environmental > Aquatic > Freshwater > Lake | place: Lake Croche, Canada... | reverse complement strand
TGCGCGGTAGTATACCTTATTTATATTTGAGTGATCGTCTTTTCGATTACCAAAAATAGTTAAAACATCGGAGTATATTTGTATCCTAATATTTTTAAGTTCCATTTCCGGCAGATCAACTTTTACTAAAAATTCGTTTGGGTCCTCAATTAAATCAATTCGTGGACTCCAATCTACAATAGTGAACAACTTACCACCACCACTTCTGCCCAAGAAATGATCTTCTTCATTTATCGATTGAAACCTATTGGCAAGATTTGTTTCAAGTTTTAACACTTCAGTACCAATTTCAAAACTACTCATAATATAAATTTTTAATGTTACCTTTTCTACGAATTTTCTTATTTCTATAGTACCTCATTACTTTGCTTTGTACTGTGTGGTATTTGTCTTTTATCTACCATATAATGATAATGCACCTGATGGCATCTCTACCGAATAAGCGTAATTAGATAAATATTACCAGCTAGAACGTGCCTAAGAATTAGGCCGCTAGGTTTCGAATGCAACTACATCAAAAACATTACTTGGAACTAAGTTTATTAACTACTTCTGTCATTTCCGAAGCATTTTAACTTTCATTTTCTTAGCTATACCCTTCAAGATTACATGTAGATTCTTAATCACCTCTATTTGCTGCTTTTCTGTCAAATATAGTTGATTATTCTTCTGACGAGATACTTTCTTTGCTGACATATAAATTGTGTATAAATTATATAAATCATTAGTTTTAATTTTTCTATGTCACTATTTATAAAAGTTAATAAATGTTAATAATTAATCTTACTGCTCCGTATAAGACTAAAAATCTACCAGTGATTCTTCACTCATATTCCATATATTTAAATAATATCGGCTGTATTCACCTTTTATAACAAATTACAGTTTTATTTCTTACAAGCATACCATTAAGAATTATACGCATGCAATCAATAGGAGCACTTAACCTTCTTGTTGCTGATTACGATGAAGCAATCACGTACTACACTAAACAGCTTTCATTCGTTATTAAAGAAGACACAACACAGCTAGACAATCGTAGATGGGTAGTGATTGCTCCTAAAAATTCAAGCGGAATGTCCTTAATTCTTTCTAAAGCAAAAAACGCTTTAGAAACACAATCAATTGGATGCCAAGCTGGTGGACGCGTGCTACTGTTTCTTTATACAGATAACTTTTACAGAGACTATAATGATTACATGGGTAAAGGAGTGCGCTTTACCGAAAAGCCGCGTCATGAAGTGTACGGAATTGTAGCAGTATTTGAAGACTTATACGGCAATAAATGGGACTTAATAGAATTATATAAATAAACCAAAGATTACTCCTGCAACTGAACGTGAACTGGTGCACACAAGCACATACTTAACGACAATTGCTTGGAATTATTATCATTATTCACACTGTAAATAGAAGAATCGCTCAACTTGTATTACAATAGTTAGCAATAGTCCCTTGATCTGAGGAACCATTAAATTATGTCCTGATCTGTATTTTCCACTTTATATAAATATTTAAAGCGCACAAGTATACTTCTCACAGCCAATCCATCTATACCTGGTGCAGACTTAATCATTTTCATAGAACAATCTACTAATTCAATTACAGCTGTTAGTCTCTTTTTGATGCTGGACTTTTGGTATTTTGACCAAACCGTATCTTTAGGATGAGCCCTCATGTTTTCTTACGAGTTAATTTGGCTCGATCACGTAAATGAAGTTAAGCAAGTTCCTAAATAATGAATAACACTCATACTGAAACTGAACCCAACGTAACCTTGGGCTACTTGCTAGGTGCTCTAGGAGTGTTCATTTTTGCTATAACCCTACCCATGACAAGACTCGCCGTGGGTGATATCCATCATCCACAACTGAGTCCACTTTTCATCACAGTTGGGCGCGCTGCAGTTGCTGGGTTGTTAAGTGCAGGTTATCTTTTTATATCTCAGTGCCCAATACCACCACGAACAATTTGGCGCATACTGGGGCTAAGCGCGTTAGGAACTGTGATTGGCTTTCCCTTGGGTATAGCGATGGCCTTAAGAGAAGTCCCTTCGATGCATGCAGCTGTTGTTACCGGGCTTTTACCTTTGGCTACGGCGATTGCTGGGGCTATAAGTACTAAGAAAAAGCATTCAGTCGGATTTTGGCTTTGTGCAATTATTGGCTGTCTTTTGGTTATCAGCTTTGCCTATAATCAAGGCGGAGGTCGGTTAGTTAGAGCTGATGGATGGCTCTTGTTTTCGATTCTATCTGCTGCAATAGGTTACGTTGCAGGGGCAAAGGCCTCAGCACTACTTCCCTCAACACAGGTGATCAGCTGGGTCTTAGTCGGATCATTGCCACTGACTTTACCCTTAATGATCCTAACTTGGCCCCAAAGCCACATAGCACTATCTTCTTGGATAGGATTTGGTTATGTTTCGATATTCTCGATGTGGATAGGATTTTTTGCGTGGTATCGCGGTCTGGTGCTGGGTGGAGTGGTTCGTGTTAGCCAAGTGCAACTTTTACAGCCATTTTTAGCGTTACTGCTAGCAGCTCCGATTTTAGGTGAACGCCTAGATCCCCTAACCATAGGGTTTTCATTGGTAATACTCGTTGTCGTCAGTCTAAGCAGATGGCTGCCCTAAAATCTTATATAGCTTTTCTTGGCCGTATCAAATCATCATAGCCAATATTAGCTGTCTTGAATAGTTGAGAATAATCAAAAAGTTACAGTACTCATTCAATCGAGCTATCACATCGATTGCTTATACTACTCAGTTAAATTCTGATAACCTTACATTAACCTGCATTCGGTAAAAAAAGTCATTCTTTAGACACTACTTTAAGATGTAGCCCCATAAGAATTCACACGGGAACTGACATTAGCCTAAAACCGTATGGAATCTTGACCTAAATAAAGACTCGTGAATTAAACGTGCTGTTTGAAGATCTAAATAGGCTCGATTAGAGATATTAAGTTAGACAAGTTTTACTAATCCTCGCCTTATTCATTTTACCCCCAACCCCTTGAGTTATGGAAGAGCAAAAGATAAAGAATCATGTGCACGTGCCTAAGCGCGTTCGTGAGTATATGATAGAGTTGGCCTCAATGTTTATCGCTGTCGCGCTAGCATTTATTTCACAGTACTACTTTCAATATCGGTCAGATCGTAGCACTGAGTGTAATTTAATGTTATCATTAAAATCCGATCTTTTGAATGATGTTAATTCTGTTAACATTGTAGAAGCCGAGCAACTTAAGACTGATTTCGTAGCAACATCATTTAGAAGTAAATGTTTTAATAATCTTGATACATTAGAGTCTCAAAAAGCACTCTATAAAAATATTACAGATTTTTATTACGTCACAAGAACACCGTATTTTTCCCATACAACACTAAATCAACTAAAAAATTCAGGTGGATTACATCTCGTAATTAACAATCTATTAAAAGATAAAATTACAGCTTACGATATAGGTTTGAGTAAAATTGATTTATGGAACGAAAGAATGAATTTAATTAATATTAATGGATACGAATATATTGCAAAAATATTTTATTCTCCAAGAATCACGCATGAAAGTGATCTAAGTTATCTTGACGCGATCTATAATACAGAGGGAAGCGCACTTAAAACTAAAGATAAAGCAATTTTAATGGGTATGTCTGGCGAGATGGATTCATTAACTAATTATGTAATAACGTTCCACAACCTTTGCACAGCACAACGAAAGCAAGCACAAGAGTTGATCAAAATGATAGATGAAAATTTTAAGCAATAATCATACTGATGTACTTACACTTGGTATATGTGTTTGAAAGAGCTAATTTTCCTCGATTAGGGAAGTAAAGTTAGGCAAGTATTACTCAACCCTTCCCTGTTCAGATTAACCCCAAACCCCTCGTGTTATGGAAGATATTAAAACGAAGCAACACATTGTAGTACCTAAGCGCGTGCGTGAATACATGATCGAACTTGCTTCAACATTTGTAGCCGTAGCTCTTGCATTTATCTCACAGTATTATTTCCAATACAGATCAGATAGAAGCACAGAGCACGATCTGATGGTCTCTTTAGTTTCAGATTTAAAAAATGATATTTCGAACGTTGAGATTAGAGAGAATACACTCAAACCTCTTCAAGAAGCCGGTATCGAACTAGAAAGTTTATGCTATGGTGATTACCATTCGTTAGAAAATCAGAAGTTGATGTATAAAGATGGTCTTATTCTTAAGCGTTACGTCTACCAAATGACTGTAAATGAAGGGACCCTTAATCAATTAAAAAATGCAGGCGGCATGAGACTTGTTCGTATTCCTGAAATAGTTACTGCAATAAACATCTATGATACCAATGCAAGAAATGACACCACTGTGTTGAGTAATTTAAGTCTACGTAAAGATGAATATGTACTAGGATACTCGAAGGTATTCAGACTCAATTCTTGGCATATTAATTCTTTAATAGCTGATTATAGTATCATAAATAATTGTTATCAAAAGTATGGAACGGATTTATTAACCGAAAAACCCGATGATCTGGCCATGTTCGGCAACAAAGTTAATAACTACACAGATTGGGTTACTCTTTATGTAAACAGTTTTCTATTACAAAGAAAACTTTTGGCCCAGAAACTCGTTTTACTTATTCAATCACGCTACCACATCGAGTGATTTTTTGAACGGTTTTCTGTATTATCTAAAAGCACTGCAGGGCAAGTAGTGTATTGATTTATATTAAATTAGTATAAAAATAATTTACGACCTGATTTGAGTTTGTGTACCAAATGCAGCTAAAATATCACGGTTAAATGCATCAATAGCAGTTTCTTTCCCAGCAACAATTTGCTTCATTTTATCGTACACAAAATGGTAATGAGCTGCCGCTATACGTGCATGCGTTGTAGCTTTGTCATGAAGACCGCCTTCATGCGCTAGAGCTGCTTTTTTGTTATGATTCGCCGCATATTCAAGATGCTCTGCAATACTATAATGTATTTCTATGTGACCTGCGTATGGCATAATTCGATGAGATCTTTTCAGTTAGCTATTAATAACAAGTATACGGGTTTTATATACATTTATTGTTACAATTTTGTCATTTAACGCTACTTTAAATAGCATCTATCATGCCAATAAAGGTAACGTTTAATATCATAAACTATTGATGTGCATATATTTACATATAACATAACTTAGTTTGATATTATGTTCTCTTGATTTGGGCCTTATAATACTGCAGCTCCCTAACCAGGCAGAGACTCTTTGCTAAATCATATACCAGTAGCCGTAACTCGCTAAATACTAAGAGCAACTGTGTTAGCAGTATGATTTAGCTAATAACTCTAACAATCGCAGCTGCATGCATTTTAGCACAGTCAACAACTGGGAATGGCCATGCGCGGTCTTTATACACCAAGTCTAAATCTGTACCCGCTAGCATTATAGCCTCAACTGATGAGCGATCTATTAAATCCCTACCAGCCTTGATAAAAATTTGTCGTTGCGACTCAGTTACAACTCCAGCTGTTGCCATAGCAACATAAGCATCGTGAACCTGAGTTAAGTTATCTGAAGCAGGTGCAATTACATCAGCATTTGAAATAGCACCATAAAAACAAGATTCCATAACAACTCGTGTACCAATTAGCCCGAGTTTTTTAAACTTCAGCTTAGAAATCTCATCATCAATAATATCTAGTAAATTTAGGACGGGTAAAGAAGAGACTTGCATGAACTCGTTTACGCAAAAATGTCCAGCGATTGATGTTATAGCTAATATATCTACGCCTGCAGCTTTTAATCTAGTAGCAAGTTTAGAATAGATTTCTACTTGAGCTACTTTATTACCGTTTGCCTGATTATGTAATAATATAGAAGTATCGGCATGCGCCATTGTAAGCTCAAGTGGCAATCCTGCTTTTGAAAAAGCACTTATCAAATATCTATAATAGTAATCGGTAGAAGCAGGTCCAATACCTACAATGAGTCCTAGATGCATAAAAATAAATTACTGCAATAATATACATGCAGCAAATATAAAACCTTAACGAATAACCTCATACCGCATAGCAATATAGCATCTTGTAATTCTTTAAGTCCTGAGCCTAATCATTCAATTATACTTTGAGATCTACACCTATGGTACTCAATTTTGTGTATAATTTTATAAAGAGAGCACCGCTAATATGGTGATAATTACCTCTCTTTAATTACCGAAAGTATAGACTTTTCTGCACGGGGAAAATCAGCTCTGTAATCTTCTCCTAGCAATTCAGCAATAGTAGCCGCTATTTGAGCTTGGTGGATGTCCTCAAAATGAGTGCGCTCCCCTAATGGTGGTATTGCAACACCTAATAAAACCATCCATGTCTCCTCAGAACGGTCAATTTTTACTCCATGGCCCGTCCAATCTAAATGTGTAGCACCACGACCATGATCAGGCGTTACTATGAGAGTAGTTCTACCTCTATATTGAGGTATCGATTGTACATGCTCCCATATCTTTTTAATAAACATGTCGCAGCGTTTAATAGATTGTAGATATTGATCATAGCGCCTTTGGTGAGCCCACTCATCTGGCTCACCAAAGGCTATCAACATGACCTTGGGCTGCATTGTATTAATTTGATCTATAGCCGCATGGTAAACGAATGCATCGTAATTTTCGGATTCACTAATTCCGGGAATCTCATCCATCAATTGCTCAAGCTTTAGTATATCTCTGGAAGCGCTTCCTATATTTGAATGCTGTCCTGTAACAAATAAAGGAAGCATACTTCTTTTTTCATTCAGTATTGCAGTAAATACATTCCATGCTGCAGCTGCTGTTACCTTACCCGTATAATAGGGTTTATTATTTAACCACTCAAGAACAGTCACATTATGATTTGGGATAACTTTATTTGTAACAATATCAGGATCAGGTATGCCCGTTAATAATTCATTGTAGCCTGGATATGAGACTTTAGCCTTATTTGTAACAAAGCACTTACTACCAATATTTCGATTGCCAATAATTTGCCCTTTTTGCGCCATCTCACCCCATACAAATGCCATTAACTTTTTTCTGTTATCCTCATTTCTGTCCGTTATAAAATCTTTGCGTGTCGCAAATATAAGGCCTTTAGGAATACCCCCAGAAGTACTATCAGCAGATATTAAACTTGGATCAGCACCATTAAAGACTTCCTGCCAACGAAGTCCATCGATTGTTACGATGATTACATTGTCCGCTTTATCCCTAGCAGCATAGATATCCGGAAACATAAAGGATATGCTAAATCCGAAAATCAACCGCCAACCAAATAATCGCATCAGACTATGATATATAGGCAATTTTTTGCAGTCAATCATGAGCCGCATAGCGCAGTCTAATTATGAAAAACCTGCCAGTAGCTATCTTAAAGCCGTTTTCGGCATTCCTCGAATGCTAATGTAATCTATTGAAAAATTTTACTCTCTAGTGAGTCACTTTTGAATTACTTTAAAGACGCACGGCTTGAAGTTATAAAAAAGTGATCCGTAAGTTCAGTTGCTGACTATTAAGCACAAAAAAGCACCACGTCTTAGGTGGTGCTTTATGAATTAAATAATAAAAGTATAATTCTGTTATTATTTTCTTTTATAAAAAAACTTTTAGCAGATTACTTCTTACCTTCTTCTTTTTCCTTTTCTTGCACAGCTGCTTCAGTCTCTGCGTGCTCTTCAGTTATTTTACCAGTCTCTGCGTCGATATCAACTTCTTCTACTTTGTTTGCACCTTTAATATCGAATGAATAAACGAGAACGCCTTTCTTAACTTCCATTTCTAAATTTTCAACGGTTCCACCTGGAACTTCTTTTAAAGCTGTTTCACGAGCAGCTTCTTCACTGATCTTAGCTTTTGCTTTTAACTCAGCTTGAGATTCAGCGTGTACAAATGAGGTTGATAGTGAGATAATAGCGAGCAGGCTTAGGTACTTTAGAGGAGATGTGATTTTCATATTTTATTTATTTATAAGAGGACTTATTCTTATCGTACCATACTTTATATAACTTAAATAATTTTCTTTTAAATCTAGCAAAATAATGGATGAAACTAAGTTGTTATAATATCACTGTTTTACGCTACAAATAACCTACAAGTCTATGAAGGAACTTTTGTTAAATGGTCATACGATAATCTGTAGCTTATAGGACACCCAGCCACTTTACCTGCTTATGCGTAATCACCCCGGTTTAACGAAGACGCCAAGCTGTTGCTTTTAATAGATATAATAAATTCCTGATTATCAATAACTTACACATATATTTATGTTTAATGAAACAATCCTACTTGGAGGTAAAATACTAGGCTTACGTAATATGAATTATATTCAACACTCAGTCGTTGGTTTTTTCATATTAGTTAGTACATGTGCCGCACCTTGTTTGGCTGCTTCATCAACCTCCTCAATACACGGCGAGGTTATTATTAATCGCCTTGCTTCACAGTGGGAGTCTCAACAGGTACAGGAACCTTGCATTCTACCAAACCCCAAGGATCCGACAAAACTTGTTATGTTTTATTCAGGTGTACCTTCAGCCAATCGGCGGCTGTGCTATATAGGCAAAGCGTGGGCCCTGAAATCGGATCCCTTCACGTGGCATCAGGATGAGCATAATCCCGTATTTAGTCCGAGTAAAACTGGCTGGGATGCAGGAAGCATTCGATTAGATACAGTACTCTACATCGCAGAAGAGGATTCATATTATATATACTACTCTGGTACAATTAACTCGACCCAGGACCGTATCGGGCTCGCGATTTGCCCAGCTGGGACCAATGGTTATACTAATATTGCTGAGTCCTGCATTCAACGAGTGGGCCAAACTCCGGTTTTATCCCCAGAACCTACTGCTCCATATTTTGAGAAAATGGCCTCACAAGCAGCTGTCTGGCGTGAATGGAATAAATCGGAAAAGAAATGGAACTGGTTTATGTATTATTCATATCGAGGCAAAAATGGTATCTTGCCTGGCCTGCGACTAGCAACTTCCAGAGACGGTAAACAGTGGACACGTCAATTTAACGCAAAGGATCCACGCGGCATGGGGCATATATTCACTTCAACTTCTGGAGCCTATTACGAGTGGCATCAAATTACTAAAATAGGTGATACTTACGTACTGACAATTGAGGTGGGTATAGAAAAAGGTAAACGCTGGCGCCCGGTAGTGGCAGTTAGTCAACATCCTGACAGAGGTTGGCAACAACTCGATGTTGATACAATCCTTCAAACTAAATGGGCGGGATTATACCGTGATGACACGATGTATCATGTGGCGACTCCGGCATTTTATGAAATTTCAGGGCATTGGTATCTTTATATCCAAGCCTGTCCCTTACCTTCTAATGGCAACTATATCGATGGCCACTGGGATATGTGGTGCGTGGCATGTGAGCGGATTATACCGACTTTAACCGGATACACGCATTTACATATTCCTTAAGTTGCAAAGCCTTACTTGTATATGTGAGCCTTGATTATCCGTTGGAGCTTAATGATCATTCAAAATTTATAAGAAAATAAGCGTATACGCGCTTGATTATAAAATAATACTATAACGATCTCTTAGCTAAAGATTGATGTTTTCATCTACTAACGTTACGAGCGCTTTTTTCATAGAATTTCATATCTACTTTTAGTACTTCTTTTGTTTTACTCGAAGGTGCTTAAGTAGTCTTATTTTTTAAGATTAAAAGTAGACAAATCGTCGTTTACTTAGAATGTTTTCACCCCGTTACTCCCCAAGTTTATATAAAACCCCCATGCAACACCAAGACAATTGCCACTGCTGTACGTCTGAATTGACCCCCTTAGGAAATCAAAAAAAAGCCTATTTAACAAAACCTTTCTCTGCTACACGTGCTGCTGTGAAATATAGCCGGAGCGCTTCAAAAAAACCTACTATCCAAACAACTACAGTTGGATCTTATCCGATTCCAGAATGGCTAGCTGCTTTACCCAGCGAGCAAGCAGTTATTGACGCGACTCGTGTTGTTTTTGATTTACAGCGGCAAGCTGGCATAGATCTGCCTACAGATGGTGAGCTATATCGTTTTGATATTAATCATCCAGACACGAATGGTATGATTGAATACTTTATACGTCCCATGGCTGGCGTAAGTGCAGATGTTGGCAGGAGCGTAAGTGAAGAATTTCAGCGTCATACACCTATGGGTTTCAGAAGAAAACCTGCAGGTGTTGTGACAAGTGCTCTAAAAGAAGGATCTTTAAATTTGCTCGCTGACTGCCAAAGAGCAGCTTCTGTAGCCGGAGGAGATTTTAAATTCACCGTGACAAGCCCTTACATGCTATCACGTACACTGTTAGATCATCATTACCGCAATTTTGATCAATTAACTCTAGCCATAGCAGATGTTCTAGCTGCTCAAGTGCGTGGCCTACCAGCATCCTGTATTCAAATAGATGAAGCAAATATACCAGGAAATCCAAAAGATGCTCCTCTTGCAGCTAAAGCAATGAATGTTGTGCTAGATGCAATTGATAAAGGAACAGAGCGTGCTGTGCATTTTTGTTTTGGTAATTATGGCGGTCAAGCGATTCAAAAAGGTTCATGGAAGCAACTTACGGCGTTTTTGAACGCCCTTCATACAGACCACCTTATACTTGAACTCGCCCACAGGCCACAAAGTGATATTGATGCACTTAAAGGTATTGATAAAAATATCGATTTAGGAATTGGTGTCATTGACATCAAAGTAAATCATATTGAAACGGCAGACGAAGTAGCCTCACGCATTGAGTCAGTAGAAAAAAAAGTCGGCCCAAATCGAGTAAAGTGGGTGCATCCAGACTGCGGCTTTTGGATGCTAAAACGTTCTATTGCAGATAGAAAAATTGAGGCTCTAGTAAAAGGTCGTGATCTTTACTTAGGCCGCTAAAGGCAGCAATGAGTACATAGAAAATCTATCTACTCATTACAATTAAGTCAGGTTCCCTTTAAATTACTGATTTGTAACCTACTGCCTTTAAAGTGAACCACTCTCGTGCGTAGTTTGGAGTTAAACTTAAATCCTGACCCATATTTATAATTAATGACGTATGTTTACAGAGGTCAGTATAATAAATCCTAAATAACGAATACAGAGATGATTATTTAATTTCAAATTTTATAAAATGACGAATTCTTTTAACGAAACTTTCTTCCTCGAATGGTTTAATCATATATTCAATTGCACCTAAATGGCCTACTTGTGCTTCAGTAGTCTTATCAGAATACGCTGTTAAAATTATTACAGGTGTATGCTTAGTCTTTTCACTTTCTCTAAGCTTAGTAAGCATAGTGACGCCATCCATTATTGGCATTGTAATATCAAGTAATATCAAATCGAGATGCTGTTTACTCGCAATTTCAAGACCCTCCTCACCATTGCCCGCCTCGAAAAACTCTACAGAGTAATTACTAAATAATCGTTTAACTAACTTTCTGAGAGTATTACTGTCATCGACTGTCAATATTTTGGTCTGCATAAATTATTTATTAAAATAAGATAACAAAGTAATAATTATAAAATTATTGTTTCAATCTTTTAATATAATATGTCTGCGATTCAGATCGGGTAAGATGCCAGTATTAGTCGTGAGACTAACTAATATTAAAGACACGTATCAAAAAGGAATTAAAAGTCAGAGACTGTTTGTTTAAGTGTAAGAATTGCTGAACTATTAAGATCAGCAAATGAATATTACATCACGTTACAGATTCAGAGTTAGATCCATAACTTGTATAATATTCTCAACCGAAAAATACACTTCAAATAGTAGCCTAGTAAAGGTATTGTATATACCGGTATAATCCCAACCAATCAGATCTGTCTAAATATTCGGTGTTTGCCAAGCACTTACATTTTTATGATTTTAACAGTAACTAATGAATAAGATAATTCTATTAATTATAGTTAGTGGTTTAATTTACCTCGGCCTTTCAGTGCGTGCGCTTAGAAAAACAATCGGCCTGGCATTGGTCGTATTCGGTGCAATTATATCATTAACATTAATAGGATTTATAGTAGGTCTACCAATGGTTCTTGTCGGAGGATTTCTTTTATTTATCGGTAATAAAAGATAATATTATCAATGAGATAATTATAACTACGGATGGTTAGCGTTATACCTATTTCTTTCTTGAATATTTTTTGCTAGTAGTGGGTAAATTGAACCAGCTAGTTTATTAGCTTCATATCTCTGCTTTGGGCTCATTTCCTTTGTTATTATATGTAAAGTTTTTGCAGCGCTTTGTTGACCTAGAGAACGAGCAACTTGCCACCATGCGCATGCTTGTACGATATCTTTAGAAACACCTTCGCCTTCATAGTATAACTCACCTAAGTTGTATTGAGCTTGAGGCAATCCGTTTTCAGCTGCCAAACGAGTCAATTTGTAAGCTTCAGAATCATTTTTTACGACACCTACTCCTTCATGGTATATCCATCCGAGATTACATTGCGCATCCAAATTACCCTGGGAGGCAGATAACCGGTAGTACTTAACGGCTTGTTCGTAGTCTTTTGATACGCCTTCTCCGTTTGCATACATCCAAGCGAGATTACATTGCGCTGCAGCATTATTTTGCTCTGCAGATAAGCGATACCATTTAACTGCTTCTGCATAGTCTCTCAATACTCCCGTATGGTTGTAATATGCCAAACCTAGCTTAAATTGCGCAGTAGCATCTCCTTTCTCTGCATTCTTACGCAATTCAGCTACCATCGATTTATTTGATGCGAAGCAACTAGCTAATAATATGTATAATATTAGCCCTACTTTTAGCACATATTTCATATTATTGAATAATTACTTTATCTGAAATATGAGAAGGTATTATTAATGACCGTCATGAATTAAGGCTCAAATTCAATATCGTCTTTTGTCCACATTTTTTTATCAGGCCCTGCACTCTGGATCTTCATTTTTATACCAGATTCTGCATGAAAAAAATACGGAGTACCCCATCTATCACAGAGCTCACCTGATTCATTGATAGCTTTATTGTTAGCGGAAATTAAAACTAAACCTAATTTATTTTTTCCCGTTAGGCTTAATGTTATTTCGGCATTACTACCAATAGGGTTACCTTTATTTTGAAAATTAGTACGATAGGTTAATAAAATTTCAGATACTATATGCAGGTCTTGCTCAATTGTATTTGATTTTGAGTTTAGAGAATCTGCTAGAGCAGGAAAATCGGAGGTTGCTTGTTCAGGTATTTTAGTAGGCTGTATCTTTTCGCTTACTGAAATCTTATCACCCGTTGTAACTTTGAAGTTATCAAGGCTCTTAGAAGGCTTCCTTAATAATATGAATAAAATAACGAGTATCGTTACAATAACTAGTACAGATACTTTACTGCGTTTTTTCATCCAAGGAAACCTAGATTCGCATTTTTAAATCGCCCAATATTAGGAAGTACAGTTGGTAAATTTGATGCACTAACACCAAACCAGCTCGCGAGTGTTGCGGCATATTCATCAACACTCGTTGTTGGAATCCAGCGTCCTTGACCTGTGTCATCTGGGCCCCCCATAGTTAGTGTGGGCATCACACCGTAAATTGAAGCTCCGTTTACTGCACCTCCGAGGATAAACTGATGATTACCCCAACCATGGTCAGAACCATCTCCATTTGACCTAAAAGTGCGCCCAAAATCAGATGCTGTGAATGTAGTAACTTGATTTGCTACTCCCAATTCAACTGTAGCCTTATAAAACGCGTCAACACCTTGGCTAATTTGTTGAAGTAAACCAGCATGTGTACCAGATGTGGGATTAGCTGTATCTAGTTGTGAAGCGTGCGTATCCCATCCTCCAAGTTGCACAAAGAAAACTTGCCTTTTTAGTCCGATAGACGGCGCAGCTGCAATAAGCTTAGCAGCCATTTTAAGCTGATTACCAACACTTGTTGATGGGAAAACTGTTGTAATAGCAGGTGTCTTTGCAAGCACACCATTAAGCAAATCTGCACTTACAATAGCATCACTAGTTGCTGAACCAAATGCACTTTCAAGTAGTCCAGGTTGAGATTGTGAAATAAGATCTTTTTGCGCTTTAAAGCGTATGCCGTCTAGACTAGTTGCACTTGAAGTGCTCCCACTCAAGCTCACTGCACCACTAGTTGAGATAGCGTATTCACTTACATTGCTTCCTATTTGGAAAGTGTTTTTCCCAGCTAAACTAATAGACATCGATATTTGATCACTCGTGTTAAGGGAATTAACCAAATCAGCTACTCTTCCACCCCAACCTGTAGAAGTAGGTCTATCTGGTACACTATGTTGCCACTGTACTTGTTGATCACTATGCGAGTATAGTTGTGGTGGAAGAGGAATTGAACCTGATATATATTGAGCTTTAGTAGTAGGATATACAAGAGTGCCAACGTTAGCTAGAAACGCTAGTTTACCGCTGATAAAAAGATTGTTCAACTCAGTAACAGAAGGATGAAGGCCCCATGTGCGACCATCTGAATTATTGGGTGATATCTTAAATAGACTAGATTCAGGAATCGCTAAATTTGATCGAGCTGAGGAGTAATCTTTGTAGCCTAGGCCTGTAGGAATAATTAAATTATTTGCATCATTACCACCATTTAAAAAAAGACACACTAAGGCTTTATAATCTCCTGAAGTAGCCTGCGGTGAGAGTGAAGGTAATATAGAAGCTGGGCTAGCAGCTGCGGCCATTAATCTCATACTTCCTAAAGCCGATAATAGGCCTGTGGCTCCAACAGCAGCACAACATGATCCTGCTATAAAATTCCTGCGGCTCGTTACATTTTCGGATACATCATTCATTGAGGTAAATTTATTAAATGATTTTTTGAACAGCATCACCGTTGAATTGCTGCGTTAGGTGAGGACGATATTAATATAATTGCAGATTTTACTAAATCTTCAGTACTCGCTGTTGATTTCAGTGCAGTAAGCGTATTTACGATACTAGACTTTGCTGCTGTGCTAAGTGAATTAGCACATAAAATCGTAGCAAGATGATCGGTAAGGGCTGCTGGATTTGTAGCTAAAGTTTTCTCATAATTGAGATTAAGTGTTATTGTATAGGGATCTGCAGTCGTTACTGGCAGTGAAGCATTTGCGAAAGTCCTTAAAAAATTAGGTGTATTAATTGCATAATTATCATCCGTGATTTCGAATTCAGGAACTACAAGTCCAGCTTCTGCAACTGGGCCAGGTAGAACATAGTCTGCATGATAGTAATTAAAAACGGTAGGTGATCTAAGAGGTGCTTCAGCAATAGAAGACTGTACTGCTTCTAAGCGAGTAGCAGAATATATAGTAGATATTTCACCTATAGTTGCTGGCTTGGCTGTTGCACTTGTTATTGGAGTACCATTTACAGTGACACGGTAACCCATATATCTACCGCTAGTAGATGAAGCTGAGAAACCACGCAGCAGAGCTGTCAATCGAAGTATAGGTTCTTTTAATTTACCAAATGCAACATTAGAAGCTACCAGAGGCGAACGTGCTTCATAGTCTGTTAGAATTGCACGTACAACTGCACTTAAGTCTCCACGCACTCCAGAGCCATTATTCTCAAACTTTTGTGCTACTCGATAAACATACGCGGGACTTGGATTACTCGTTACAAGACGCTGTATTAATAATTTAGAAATAAACGGTGCTGTGTTAGGGTGATTAAATAAAGCATCAAGTGCTAGTTGAAGGTCTTTTGCACCACCTTGATTTGCGGCAATGACAGTACTTGTAACAGGAGTTAGATCCTTAGCAGTATCATCATGATATAAAGGAAACAACTGCATAGAGCTGTAATAATTAGTACTCGCCGTTCTAAAAGAGGCTAAGTTAGTTGAAGGATATGCCCAACCGGTTAATACTTTAGCCATCTGCGTAATAGTTGTTTGGTTATACGTAGGCACTGTAAGGCCATCGGCTCCAAGTAGCAGTGTTCCGTCGGGTTGGAGTTTTACTAGACCTATAGTAAACAACTGCATTACTTCACGGGCATAATTCTCATCAGGCGTCTGTCCAGTTACAGGATCTGCCTTAGAATTTCTAAGTGAACTTAAATATAATCCCATTTCAGGACTTAAAGTTACGTTTTCCAGGAGAGTTCTAAAGTTACCAAATGCACCATTAGCAAGTATGTCATAGTAGTATGCTAGAGCTTCCGACTGGCTGTCTTCACCTAATGCTACATCAGATACAACAAAGATTTGACTCAGCGCAAATGCAACACGTTGCCGAAGTTGGTCATCTGCAGTAATTGCTACTTTAAACCAAGCACTTTGCCGGTTAGGTGGATGAATCGCGTTCCAATTGCTAAAACTTCCACTACCTCCATAAGTAGTTCTGTCATATTGTATAGCTGATCTGTGAGAGGTGGCTGGCTTTGCCATCTGACTAGTAATCCAGGCATCAATGCTACTGCCAGTTAGTGCGTCAATTTCTGCTTTAGTAGGGCCAAATGTTGCTTGCGTTAGAAGGCGTGCAGCATCAGTTGTCGTAACATTTGTCAGAGAGACACTGGGTGCCGCTGGCGGTATAGTGAATGTTTGTTGACCTACACCCTTAATAAATGAACCCTTCACCTCTCCTGAAGGATAATTTACTGTATCTATTCTAACAGATACATTTCCGCTTTTAATTGCACTGACTATATCGGCAACTGAGTAGTTACCTGTAGGTGAGATAGTCCACTGTATCCCACTTACTTGGCCAATACCCAAGTTTAACAAGTAATCTTCATTTGAACCAATTGTAAGATGAGCAGAAACTTCTGCAGAGCTTAAATTTGAGTAGTTAACAGTCACTGATGCGATCACTCCACTTGAACTCAACATGATAGTTGCAGTTCCTGATGCCGTTGATCCACTAATAGCAGTAGAACTAGGCCGCAGTGATGTGATATATAAACTAGATGGGCTATCTGTAATAGATACCGTTGCGGTTTGTTTTGAGCCAATCACGTAATCAGTACTTGAAAGTAATGTTAATACGGCAGTGACTGTACCCTTAGCTTGAATTTCAGGATTTGGGGAAAGAGGAAGAGTTATAGAAGATACACCTGTTGGGAAAACCACCACTCCACTCAACTGTGGATAGTCTGTGCCGTTTACAGCGGAACCTCCTACGCTATAGTTCACCGATAAAGGCATAAAAGTAGGTCCCGTTCTTGTGAAAGTAAATTCACCTGAATTTAAGCCTGATTGATCTGCATTCGGCTTACTGGCAGCTATTGTGATAGTTGGAAGTTCACTCGGGGTTAGATCATATGCTTCAACTATAGCTACACCTGACTCTGCTGCTACTGTGCTTGAAAGCTGTACTCCATATAGACCTGGAGATAGATCAACAAGAACGGCAGAATCTTTACTATTTGGAGTGTATGAAAATGCACCAGCTGCAATAAATGCATTTGCCATAACATTGGCGTTAACTGATTTAGTGTCGGTAACTACACTCCAATTATCATTAGATGCAATTACGGTGCCTGACGATGTTGTGAGCTTTAAAGATGGATCAGACAATGTTCCAGTTACACCGAAAGGAATTAATGCTGGTCCAGCAGCACGAATTAACATTTTACGAGTACCAGATCCATTACCTACAACAAAACCAACAATAGGTGTAGTACCTTGAGTAACTTGCAGCCTTGTAGAAAGATTGATCAATTTAGATGTGGAGTTTCCCACTTCATAAACTTCGATTATTACAGCTCCAGAAGTACCGTTAGCACCAGCTGCCTGTGCAGAGTAATTACCCGGAGGAAGTGTAATTACTATTGCGGAATCCTTGCTAGCCGCTGGTAACTTAAATGCTCCAACACTATCAAATGTGATAGAGTCTGATGGGATCCAATTATCATTTGTTGCGATCGCTTTACCACTACTATCAAAAAGTGTTAATATTGGATCAGCTAAAGCTCCTGTTACGCCGTAACTTGTAAGAGTTGGTCCCACGGCACGTATAAGAATTTGTTTATTTGTACCACTTCCAATAACAAAACCTGCCGTTAATACGTTTGCACCGGGTGCAGTTATAGCACGGCAGGATATATTACTTAAACGCGGCTCTTGAGCTTGTGCTAAATTCAATGGACATAGCAAAAAAGCTATAAATAATCCTAAAGATAAAATGGTCTTCACGTTAGTAATTTATAAAAAAAGGACGCAGAAATTTTTGTTTTAAAAAAGAACACATAAACTTTTCTTAAATTTATTTAAATTACAGGAAAAGAATCATATGTTTTCATATGTACTTAATATTTAAAATAAGGGCAATTAGTGGGGTAATAGATGCCTAATTACCCATTAACTTCATCGCAAACTTAAACGCATCAAAATACTAAAATTGATACATTAAGCATTAAGAAGTATCTTAGAGACCTGTAAGCCCAATTGCCTACCTCCAATATTTAACCGAATTGTTACTTTTAATTTATCTGCAATTGTTGTGACGGAAATATACGTACATATTTTTTTCTTTGGATTTTCTATTTAGATATATTTTTAAAACCTGATGACATTAACCCTAATTTAATAATAAAAGCGTTTGTTGACGCATATAAATATAATTTGGCTTCGAATCTCTACCGCATTGGAAACTAATTCATTTTATATTTTAAAAAAATAGTATTAAAAATACCTTTAATATCTATTTGGATTTCGTGTTCGGATTTATATTTTTCTTTTTACCGACTTTGGCCGCATCTTTTCCCTCGATTATCTTGGCTGGAGTTAAATCAGTTTTCGAGACGAGTGTTACTATGCCGGTTTCGCTAATTATATAGCGTTTATTCATATTCAATGCTTATAAAAGTTTATAAATTACGTTAATAACAACAAAATGTTTCAACTCTCTACGCAATCACATATTTAGGCACACAATAGACATCAGGGGAACATAAGTACCACTACTACGTAAGATTACATAATTATTTTTAGTGAATACGTCTAATATGCGTAGTGCAGTCAATCTTCGTAAAGAAACAAGAATGTAATGCTACGATTTCATAGCTTACGTTTTCAGCACGTTGGTTTTAAAAAACGCGCTACTTATCTAGATAAAAATGCCAGTAATACTACATACCTTTACTTTCTTTTATATTTAGTTTAATTTCATGAGTACATGTCTAAAAGTAAGGTAAATCATCCAAGGCATTACTTATCTGTAACTAAAGAACGAAACAATATTGCCGCATATGTAGACTTAGCAAAAGAGCAGGTAGCTTCTGGTAATATTACTCAGGCATATATCACTGCATCAGAATTAAATCGTATAGACTCAAATAATGGATTCCTAAATGAAAAGATTACTGAGTTAGAACTGCAGATAGACTTAGATTTAAATCAATTAACAATATATAAAAATAGAGCGGGGTTGGTATTAGCTAAAAAGTCTATTAGCCCTAGAAGCATTTTGATCATAACAAATATTTTCCCTCCACAAAAGTTAGGCGGATTTGGTCGAACTATGTTTGAGTTTAGTGAAGAATTACTAACACGTGGACATAGAGTACGCGTTATAACTTCAGATACCCCAAAACTAAAACGCAACCATCAAGAATTTCATAAAAAATTTGAAATCAATGTTAATCGCTCATTAAAACTGTTTGGAGACTGGATTGATGGAGCTGCTGTAGCTGAACCATCGATTGAAAAAAGACATCAAATTGCTACCTACAATGAACAAACTGTTTTAGATGAAGTTAAAGAATTTTGTCCAGACATCGTAATTGTGGGGAATCTAGATTTTTTAGGTAATTTATTTATTAAAAAACTCACTGATTTAAATATACCTGTATTACATAGATTAGGTAATAGTTTTACTGGATCTGAACCCAATGAAACACCCACTTCTGCAATTTATTGGATGGCTGCATGCAGCAAGTGGGTAAATGATGTTTTACGCAACAATGGGTATAAATTCAAAAAATACCTAGTAATACCTCCAGGATCTCCTTTGCATTATTATTACAGGTATTATCCACCTAACCGAGAAACGTTAAAAATTGTTTATTCAGGTTTAATTCTTCCATTTAAAGGAGCACATATATTATTGGAGGCTCTCGTATATCTTAAACATATGAATATACCTTTTGAATGCAATTTTGCTGGAGACACTTTAAGTGATTCGTATCTTGAAAATCTTAAATTAATTGCTCACGTAAATAAGATTTCAGATTATGTTAACTTTATTGGATTTCTAAGTATTGATGAGTTGTCTAAGTTATATGCATCAAGTAATACTCTTGTATTTCCCAGTGTCTTCGAAGAACCCTTTGGGAAAAGTCAGGTAGAAGCAATGGCTGCTGGTTTACTTGTAATTAGTAGCGATACAAAAGGTTCTATAGAGTTATTATCTGATAAAAATAATGCTCTAATATTCAAAAAGAATGATGCATACGATTTATCACAAAAACTGATTTGGGCACATAACCATCAGCTTAAAGCTGCAGAGATTGCTAAAATTGGGCAGAATTATTCA
>Ga0114959_10001469_pt1 | contig 20556 bp, 17 predicted proteins | sample C_130625_EF_Meta_FD_87317 | JGI IMG/M metagenome (GOLD analysis project Ga0114959, IMG submission 87317) | Freshwater microbial communities from Lake Croche, Canada to study carbon cycling - C_130625_EF_MetaG | ecosystem: Environmental > Aquatic > Freshwater > Lake | place: Lake Croche, Canada... | reverse complement strand
TCAAGTTCGGTGATTTTTTCAGATCCAGATGCACCGTAAGCTACACCAGAAGATGTGAACAACACGTTTTCGAGCTTATGAGAGCATTGTTCGAGAACGTTTTTGGTTCCCTCGTATAGCACCTTTAATTTGTTGAGTTGATCTTCTCCCGCGAAAGTTTCGCTTGCATTTGTTGTTGCCATGTGCACTAGGTGGGTTATATCTCCTCCGGCAAATTTAATCTCGCGGATGTCGCCCTGTATTAATTCAATATCTTCATCAAGTGATAATAACTGAGCCTTGCTGAGAAATGCTGCGGAAGATCTTGTAACAACAACAATTTCTAGTTGTCCGCCCAATGATCTTTTAATTAAGCTCAGTGCCGAGAGTAGCCAAACGCCGAAAAAACCAGTCCCCCCCGTGACAAGCACCCTTTTGCCACGCAAAGTCTCTATATCTACTCCCGACCTATCAACCAGAGAGGTTACGTCATGCCCAATGTCGTAATTAAAGAGGTGGGGTTTCATCGATAAACTTACGAAAAGGCTCATGCACCCGCAGAAGATTTTTAGGTGCACCGTCGTGCCAAGCCCACTGACCCTGTTTCGGGGGGACGTTCTCTTCGCAGCTACGCCCTACATCTGGCTCTGATGTGAGCTCACACAAAAATAACAAAGATATGAAGTGGCCGCGTACGTCTCGCTCTGAGTTGATAAGTCCACGCACATTGATCGGCTCACTGGCGAATTTTACGCCGGCTCCAAGCTCATCTTGCGCCACTTTAACGACTCGATCTTCGATCAACTCCTTGAACCTGATTATTCCTCCTGGAATGTGCCACGCTGGGCCGTAGAACCTGTCGTCTCGCCAAGTCAGCAGAGTACGCCCAGCTTTGTCTTTAATCAGCAAGTCCACGTTGACCAATGGTGTCAGCTGGCTCACAAAGTAAAAAGCCTCCAGAGGCAGTCCTTGCCTTGAATTTGGAATGTGTTCAAGTGCTAGGTCAAGCAGCTTTGAGAGTTCAGTTTCTTGAGTAAACATACTTTTTCAGTTTGCTTTACGAAGCTCCACGTTAAATACTTCAAGATGAGTTTCTCTTAAAACTGCGACGCTTTGCACAAAAGGATACCTGGCGTAAATCTCACGCAAAACTTCGTCTGAGTAGGCCGCCGCCATGACAACGATAGCTCTCGGCTGATCTTCCAACAAGGTCGAGGGCGACTTAATTAGCAACCCCGACCCTGGAGTATACAGCCCTTGTTTGAAGTTCGCTGAGTCGACGACATGAGATACCTTATCACCAAGTTGGGCCAAGCTCGTCACAGCTAAAGCTTGATGGCCAGCTCCCCAAACCACAACTTCCTTAGCCGCGAAATTTTTCACAAAGGACTGAACCTGACCAACTACTTCTTGCTGTCGCAAAATAAATCCACTTGCATCTAACCTGGCTCGCTTGATGACCCTTGCGGACAGGATGTAGTCATGCCATATGCTCTGGATTTCCTGAACCTCAAAACCGTTAATTTCCAGCACCCTGGTTAAAGTTGAACGGTCAAAGTAAAAGATGTGATCTGTGGTGAACTCAGAGTAGAGTCCGTTCTTAAGGATGAACTCGAAATTAGGCACCTCCACAAGACCGCAGGCACCTTCTATAAGCAGTTTATTCAAACACCTTAACGAGCCATTCGGGTCTGGCCAGTGTTCCATAAAGCTAAAAATTGCAAATGCATCAAACTTTCCCAAAGCACTTGTATCAAGTGATTCATCAAGATAGCCTTGCCGCACGTTAAGCCCGCGACCTAAGGCATATTCAACGCTTTTAGAAGAATACTCGAGTCCAATTACATTGCAAGCACCGGACCGCTGCATCAGTTCCATGTACTCTCCACGTCCGCAACCCACCTCCAAAATACGAGAGCTGTCCAGACGTTTTGAAGTTATCCACTCGCCAAGTTGCACGTGCCTAAAACGTCCCATCTCATCAGAAAAAGCTATCGCTCTTATGACCTCTTTGTAGTAGGGAACTACCTCCAAGGGGTGCTGAACTAGGCCGCAAGCCAAGCACTGATAAATGTCAAGACAGACGCTATCCCCGGGTTCAGGCGGCTCATCCAAAAATCCCTGAGCTGAACTAGGCGAGTCAGGATAACTAAGAAGCTGGGGCATTAACAAATCCCCATGACAAACTCGACAAAAAAAGTCCCGAGGATCCATAGTAATCAAGCCTAGCGACCAACCTTCTCAGATGTTGGATGCAGAGGCACGATCATTTCCCTTCGTAAGTCAGCTCGACTGAGCAAAGGCGACATGTCCTCAAGAGGCATTGAGACAATGGAGCCGTCAGGCTGGGGAAGGGCTGAGACCTTAGGGGCAAGAATCTCGTCTTCCTCAAGGACCACTTCAACGACCTTCAGTTGACCATCGAAGAGTTCGGGCGTGATTTGATTAGCATCTGTAACTCGTTCGCAACGTATGCCCAGTGCGCCTGCCAAGGCCATAAAGTCTGGTATCCACAACCCAGACTGGGCACCGCTTGCAATGTACCGACCCTTAAAGTAATTGCGCTGAGTGTTTCTTATGGAAGCATATCCGTTATTGTTCATGATCACAAGCGTCAGAGGAAGAGATAGCTGCTTGAGGGTAGCAAGCTCTTGCAGGTTTAGCATCAGACTACCATCACTTTCAACGCAGACCGTGGGCTTTCGACCCGAACCGATGCACGCCCCGATGGCAGCTGGCAAGCCGTAACCCATCGATCCCAGACCAGAGGTAAGAAAGACCCGTTGACCTGGCTTATTCCTAAACGCAGTGTAGAAAACCTCCACCGCCAAACCAGAACTTCCTGTAATAACCAACGTATCAGAGGCAACGGCGTCACTAAGTCGATCAACGAATTGAAAATGACCGACAGGCTGGGTATGTTGAAAGACCCTACCGTCTAGGGGCGTGAAGCGCGCCTTCCAGTCAGTGCATTTCCGCCTCCAGGCAGAAATATCGCGCAACTTGGGCAACTGCCTCGTCCACTCTACTAAGAAGTCATGCGCGTCTGCGCAAACCTCCACGTCAATTTTGAACTCATGCCGGGCCAGCTCATTGGCGTCGACGTCAACAATGACCTTTTTCGCCTCTCGAGCAAAACCCTTGGGGTTGTAAGCCGTTACGATGTTATCAAGCCGACAACCAATGCTAATGAGGCAATCGCAGTTTTGTACCGCAAAGTTCGCGGCCCTTGCGGCGACAACACCTGGCCGCCCGATGTAAAGCTCATGCTCCCACTCAAGCATGTCGGAAGCGTTCCAAGTAAAGGCGCAAGGTACCCCCAACTTTTCGGCGACTTCTCTAAATAGCTCATTAGCGCCAGCAATTCTGACCCCATGTCCGATCAAAAAAAGCGGTCGTGAGGCCTGATGCAGTAATTCATTAATACACTCAATGGAAGCCGATAGCTGCTTATGAACATTTTGTGGCTCGGGTGGGCTGAAGCCCTTCAGCGCCTGGGGATCAACTGGAGAAGCTTGAACATCAAGAGGCACATCCAACCAAACGGGTCCTGCACGACCGTGCCTCATGTGCCACAACGCCTCCTCAAGACAGAGCCTCACATCCTCGGCTTTTGTCAGCGTGACCGCATACTTGGTTATGGGCTTTACCACTGAAACAATATCAACCTCCTGAACACCTCCCTGACGAATACTGCGACCATTAATAGCGTCTGGGCGCTTAACCTGGCCCGAGAGAACGAATAGCGGCAAGGACTCAATCCAAGCGCCTGCCACAGGTGTCACCATGTTCGTTGCACCGGGCCCGGTTGTAACAACCGCAACGCCAAAACCCGCTCCATGTGTTCTGCCGTATGCCTCCGCAGCAATTCCGCAGGCCTGCTCATGGTGGCATGGTATGGGGGAGATGCGATCCTCGCAAGCGATCGCGTCATCCAAATACATCGCGCCACCACCTGGCAATAAAAATACATCACTAACGCCCTCTTGTGCAAGTCGCATTAAGATGTAATCGGCCACTCTCACAGTTTGTATTTCCATACCACCTTCAATTAAAGTACTTTTAGATAGCGTTCATAACTTCGACCGCCACCCCCTTGGAACTCATCCCATCCAGTAGGTAAGCAAAGTCTTCCTGTTCTTGTTTTGGGCGATACTCTTGTCTGTGTAAAAAGAGTCGTCCTTGAAATGAGTAGAAGAAATCTCCTCAATCACACAACCAGTTATTGTATCAAAGGCGTGTCTAACACCTGGCTCCACAACTACAACATCACCAGGACCGCATTCACGCTTAACCCCATCAAGGTAGAGGTTCACCTGACCATAAAGCACATGAAAGGTCTCCTCTTTCTTCTCGTGATACTGCTCAGGGTGGTGCTGGCCAGGCAGAGAAACGAGCAACTTTTTGCAATACCCTCTATTTACCACCGTCAGCATCGTCAGACCAAAGTCATTGAAGCGATCAAGCCCGTAATGGTGTGAGATCTCAAGGTCCGCACCTCCAGGTACTGTTATCTTACTCTGCTCAATGAGATTCTTGACGCGCTGGGCGATTTCCCAGACCTGCTGTCTAGTATCTGTGCGTACACTGTTGGCGGGACTTAACGCTGCGTCCTTTGAGACTTCGCTAGTGACCGTAAATTGCGCGTACTTTGACCAATCGTTAGCCGTAAACTGTCCATCCTCTGGCGGAAAGGCGAAGTAGACATCGTCAGCAGTTATGACCTTGCCCACTTGAACTGAGTGTCGAAGGAAAACACCCCGTCTCAGTGAACGAAGACTAGCCCGCTCGGATGGATTCTCAGGCAGTCGCTGTTCTCCGACACCACACACACTTAATGCGTAACGAGCCGCCTCAAGCCAAGCATTAACCTGCTCAGGGCTGGCCGAGTAGGCGTTAAGTGCGTACTTCTCTGTCTGCAAACCCACATGCTTCTCAAAGACTCGAACACCTTTAGCAATCGCCATCTTGACAATATCAGTGTTGGCTGGATTTTCATGAGTCGAGAACCCAATCCGCACACCCAAATAGCGGCGCCTCAAAAAATCTATCTGATCAATGTGAAGCTTGTCATCAGCGGTGGGGTACTCACCAACACAGTGCATGATGACAAACTCTTTCCCCCTGTGCGTGAGAAAATTCACAACTCTGTCGATATCATCTAACTCCGCGCCGGCAGTGGAGGCAATCACGGGGAGCCTGCTAGCGATTGCCTCCTCTAGCAAGGGCCAGTCTGTGAAAGAACAACTAGCGATTTTCAAGATATCAAGGCCCTGATCGATGATGGTCGGTACGGACGCATTGTCAAATGGCGTCGACATAGTCAAGAAACCTTCCTTGCGAATCTTGTCCACAAGTTTGTCGAAATCTGCACGAGTCAGACGCGTTTCAGAAAACCTCTTGATGTATTTAATATCGTCACGCCCCTTCATCGCGGGGTGAATAAAGGTTTCTAGATCACGATATTGCAGTTTGAAAGCAAACTTAAACTCGGGAAACTGACGACATACCGCTCCAAACTCCTCAATCACACGAAATCCATGAGTGATATCACCCATGTGATTGTTAGCCATTTCTAAGACGATTAAATTTTTTGGAATCATCACAATCTCTTTGAGTTTAAAAATTCATACATTATAGCAGAGTTAGGGGAATAAATAGCACCCTTCTCTGTGATCAACGCAGTAACCAATTCAGCGGGGGTGACATCAAACGACGGATTGCGAACCTTGACCCCATTTGCAGCCCATTGAGCATCCCTAAAACCTGTAACCTCCAAGGGGTCACGCTCTTCAATAGGAATGTCATCCCCCGAAACCACGTTCATGTCAACGGAGGACAGAGGACAAGCCACATAAAAAGGGATGTTGTGCCTTCTTGCGAGCACAGCGACCGTGTAGGTGCCGATTTTATTGACAACGTCGCCATTTGCAGCCACTCTGTCAGTACCTACTATCACAACGTCAATTTGATTTGTAGCCATCATGTGGCCGGCCATGTTGTCCGTGATTAAAGTTACATCAAAACCATCCTGAAGCAACTCCCAAGCCGTCAAGCGGGCACCTTGCAGGAAGGGGCGGGTCTCACCTGCAATAACCGACAAGTTTTTACCCGCGGCTTTAGCAGATCTAAGTACTCCCAGCGCAGTACCGTGCCCTGCGGTTGCCAGCGCTCCAGCATTGCAGTGCGTGAGGACTCTTGCTCCATCTGCAAGCAACTCGGCCCCGTGTCGGCCAAGTTCTCGATTGATAAGCACATCTTGCTCATGAATTAGCAAGGCCTCTTCCAACAGCTTTACCGCAACTTCTTGGGGACCAAGTTCGCTGCAGCAGTTCCAAGCCACACGCATCCTTTTCAACGCCCAGAAGAGATTAACTGCTGTCGGCCGACTGGCCGCAAGCGCATCAAATCCATCTTCAAGCGAGTCATTAAAATCTTGCCGCTGGAGAGCCTTTAATCTAATAGCCTCAAGCGCAACGCCGTAGGCAGCAGCCACACCGATCGCTGGAGCACCTCTGACAACCATTGTGCGAATTCCTTCGGCAACGGAGGCCGCGCTTTCATACCGAAGGTACCCGAATTGAGCAGGCAGCACTCGCTGGTCGATCATCTCAAGCGCACCATCTATCCAGCGAAGAGTTTGTACACCTTGGGCTAGATCAACCATCAGTGTCCCTCGAACTCTGTCAAAGCGTATACGCTATGGCCCAACTTTTCCAAGCGTTTTCGCCCCCCAATTTCAGGCAAGTCGATGATGAACGCACACTCCACGACCACCCCACCACAATTGCGTATCAGACTGCAAGCGGCCTCAGCAGTTCCTCCAGTCGCAATTAAGTCATCAACGAGCAAGACCCTCTCGCCGGGCTCAATAGCATCGGTGTGGATTTCGATCCGGTCAAACCCATACTCAAGCTCGTAGTCATGCCCAATAGTCTCAGCCGGGAGCTTGCCCTTTTTTCTGATGGGCACAAAGCCGACCCCAAGTGCCATCGCCAACGGCGCACCCACAATAAAGCCACGCGATTCAATAGCAACGATTTTATTGAGGTCTTTGCCCTCGTATCGCGCTACAAGCTCCTGGACAATCAGTCTCAATCCCTGCGGATCCTTAATTAGTGTAGTGATGTCCCTAAACATAACACCTGGCTTGGGGTAGTGAGGAACTGTACGTATAAGTGATTTAATTTGCATGAGGTTAATTATCCATTGAGTTTCGATAGCCAACGAACTGCTCGAACACCCTAGACATGTCATGCTCACTCAGCAGCACAGGGCCTCCAGCGCTGAGTGCAAGCATGTACTGCTCACACAAGGCCTCGACCTCAACGGCCAATGAGATGGCTGAGGTCAAACTCGCGCCGACCGCAACCATTCCATGATTGGCAAGCAAGCAAGCCCGTCTGCTATACATAGCATTCAGTACGCCGCGAGACAGATCTTCGGTGCCAAAAAGAGAGTAGGGAGCGCACCTTATGCTGTCACCTCCCGCGACAGCGATCATGTAATGAAAAGCTGGGAGGTCCTTTCGCAGACAAGACAGGGCGGTTGCAAAGGGGGAATGTGTGTGGACCACGGCAAGAACCTCCGAGCGGGCGACATAAATGTCTCGATGAATCCGCCACTCGCTCGAGGGTCTGCCAGATGATAGGCCCACCATCTCACCGTCAAGCCCCATCTCAATCATGTCTTCAGCGCTTAGTTCTCCTACTGGAACCGCGGAGGGTGTGATCAAAAAGCTCTTTCCTAGTCCCGCCTCACGGACAGAACAGTTCCCAGAAGTGCCACGGTTAAGCCCTAGCTCGTCAAGCCTCTTTGTTGACCTAAGCAACTCATGTCGCAAAATATCCTCCTCCACCATTCACCTCAGTACGACACACTTACAGGACTCTGGATGCAACAGAGTCCAGACGCCTCAAAAGATCTGGGTCACGCGCATCGGGCGCAGTAATCAAAGCATTGTTCAGTGCTCTTCGGCATCCGCATGCCTCGGCAAGCTGGTCCTTTGCAATAAGAGGTACCACTAGGCTGACCAAACTTCGTGCTTTCTGAGCGTTGTCGTGCAAGACCTTGACTATCTGATCAACAGTCACGCTATCGTGCGAAGGATGCCAGCAGTCAAAGTCGGTCACCATTGCAACAGACACGTAGCATATCTCCGCCTCCCGTGCGAGCTTGGCCTCTGGCATATTCGTCATGCCGATAACATCACAACCCAAACGCCTATAATACTCCGACTCCGCAAGCGTAGAAAATTGCGGTCCCTCCATGACCAAATATGTGCCTCCACGAGTCATATCCAAGTTAGCACCACTAGCCGCTACTTCAACTTGGTCACCAAGTCTAGAGCAAACAGGGTGAGCCATCGAGACATGGGCAACACAGCCAGTTCCAAAGAATGATTTTTGACGCGCAAATGTTGTGTCGATGAACTGGTCAACAATCACGAACGTTCCCGGCGGAAGATCATCGCGCAAAGAGCCAACAGCACTGACTGAGATTAAATCAGTAACTCCCACCCGTTTTAATGCATCGATGTTCGCACGGTAGTTGATTGATGAGGGGGATAAAAAATGTCCTCGCCCATGACGGGGCAAGAAAACAATTGCTTGTCCATCTAAGTCGCCAAATAACAACTCATCTGACGGATCTCCAAAGGAAGACCAAACTTTTTTCCAAGTTTTATTTTTTAAACCGTCAATGTCATAAAGACCGCTACCGCCGATTACACCCACTAATTGTTTTTTTTTCATCAGTTCAACCTTGTAAAGCCAAAAATATATTTCATAATTCGAGCCAGGATATCAATTCGGAAAAATCCTCGAAAGTGAAAATAGTTTGAAGTCTGTCTACACCGTCATTATTTCCCTTGGTAAACCATGCAAATGGCACACCACAAGCCAAGGCCAAGTCTTGATCTACTTTGCTGTCACCCACCATTAGCGTGTTTGCAGGATCAATACCGAACGCGTTCAAGCAAAAGAGCAAATTAGCTTTATCTGGTTTCTTTGTTGGCAAATCCCCATCTGCGCATATTATTGAAAAATAATGATCTAGAGATAATTCTTTGAGCACTTTATCAGTTAACTCTCGAGCCTTATTGGTACAAATGGATTTTTTTAAATCATGTGTTGCAAGCTTATCAAGTAGTTCCTTGACATTAGGGAAAACGCAATCTCTTGGAGTTGGACGAGACTTGTAGAGTCGCCTAAATTCTTCAATATAAATCTGATTATCTGATCCAGAAACGCCAAGGGCGCTCGCAATAATTTTTTCACCCCCAAGACTAAGAATTGGTAGAGCGTCATCCCAAGAGAGATTCGTCAAGTTAAGGCGATTTCGCATTTCGTTAAGCAAGTTCAAAATGTGAACACCCGAGTTGATTAACGTACCATCCAAATCAAATACAATTAATTTAAATTTTTTATTCATATTAATCTTTTTAATTACAGTGTCTTATTAGTTAATTGCTAAGATTTCGACAAAACTTTAAAAAATTTAACTGGTTTAATTAAGAAAAAATCAAATAGATATTCACGATTCGGCAAATTTAATCAAATCTGAATCACACCCTTTGCTTCAACTCAATCGCGAATTCCTCAGCAGTGTATCGTCTATTTTAGAAAAATGCCATCATTTATTAGCTGAAATTGAGTGGTGCGAGTTTCATATTTAAATGGTTGAGTTTGTGGGGTGGTGTCGCTGAATCTTGTATGCAAGAAAGGTCTTACCCTTGTAAGTCCAAGTTTTTGGTATCGCTTAATTCTTAAAATGTATTGCTCTTGAATATTTAATACATTTTTGCAATTTCACAAATTGATTTCACCGTCAAAAAGCAACACCTAAAAAACTCTCAATCTTTTGGGCAACATAGTCAAGCATATCTTTGGTCAATGCGGGTTGCAAGCCAATCCAAAAGGTGTTGTTCATAACTTTGTCAGTATTAGCCAGATCACCACTTACGCGGTAATTGGCGCCAATCATGTAGGGCTGGCAAGTCAGATTCCCGGCAAAAAGCAGGCGAGTTCCAACTTTGTTTTGATCTAGATAGGTTAGCAAATCCAATCGTGACACGGGGCAATTTTCTTTCAGCGATATAGGAAAGCCAAACCACGCAGGATCCGAATGCTCGGTGGGCACGGGCAGATGCAAGTATTCTTGGCAGTCATTAAGACGCTCTTTGAGGAAATAGAAGTTATCTTTACGGGCTTTAATAAAAGCCGGAGCTTTGTCCAACTGTGCCAATCCGCAAGCAGCTTGCATGTCGGTGATTTTGAGGTTGTACCCAAGGTGACTGTATGTGTACTTGTGATCGTAGCCCAATGGTAGTTTACCAAGTTTTTGGCAAAAGCGTTTTCCGCAAGTGTTGTCTTTGCCAGGTGAACAATAGCAATCGCGGCCCCAATCACGAAAGCTTTCGGCGATTGTTTTGAGCTCTTCATTGTTTGTAAACACAGCACCACCTTCGCCCATGGTGATGTGATGAGCCGGATAAAAACTCAAAGTCCCAATATCCCCAAATGTGCCGACCATCTGACCACGGTAGGTGGTACCTAACGCATCGCAGCAGTCTTCTACCAGCCACAAGTTGTATTTTTTGCACAAGGCAGTCACAACGTCGAGATTGAAAGGGTTACCCAAAGAGTGGGCAAGCATGATGGCTTTGGTTTTAGAACAAATAGCAGCTTCAATCTTGCTGGCATCAATATTGTGGTTAAGTGGGTCCACATCCACAAACACGGGCACGGCGCCAAATTGCAATATAGGGTTGACGGTGGTAGGAAAACCAGCGGCTACTCCAATAACTTCGTCCCCTTTTTGAATAGCACGTTTACCCAATTTGGAGGAGGTGAGGGTGCTGAAAGCAACCAAGTTAGCAGATGAACCAGAATTAACCGTTATGAGATGCTTTACACCGATGAAGGCCGCTAGCTTTTTCTCAAATTCTGAGTTAAAACGACCGGTAGTTAGCCATCCGTCTAACGAAGCTTCGACCATGTTCTTGAGTTCCTGTGCACCAATGAGTTTGCCAGATGGGGGAACAACCGTTTGGCCGGGAAGAAAGTCTTGAGGTGTATGAACGACATCGGCGTATTGCTGAACCAAGGTTAATATCTCTCGACGGATAATATCTGGGTGTTTGATTGTTAGTTGAATGGGTGCAGTAGTCATTGAAGTTCTGAAAGTTGAGTTAAAGAGTATTCTTGTATTTGATTCATGCATAACTGGTGCATATCCTCATGCGACAACCACGCTCGGTGCCAGCTAACGATAGATTTAAGCGCCATAGCCAAAGGCCAATTCGGCTGCCAGCCCAGTCTGACACTGGCTTTGGAGATATCTAGTTTAAGATAATTAGCTTCGTGAGGGTGTGCGGCGGCATCTAGTTGCCATCCAGCACCGTTACCCCAGAGTTTGGACATTTCTTCTACGATCCATTGCACAGGGCGGACGTCTTTGTCCCTTGGACCGAAGTTCCAGCTTTCTGAAAAGTCTTGGCCACGCTTGTAAAGACTCTCAGCCAGGATCAGATAACCAGACAATGGCTCAAGAACATGCTGCCATGGTCGCGTTGCTAAAGGGTTACGGACAACCACGGGCTGATTTTGCTCAAAAGCTTTCAGGACATCGGGTATCAGGCGGTCGGCAGCCCAGTCGCCACCACCAATTACGTTCCCCGCACGGGCACTGGCGACAGCAATGCCTTTGTGTTGCAAGAAGGAATTACGGTATGCATTGGTCACCAACTCAGCGCAGCCTTTGCTGTTACTATATGGATCAAGTCCGCCCATGGGCTCATTTTCTCTATAGCCCCATTCCCACTCTTTGTTCTCGTAACACTTGTCAGTAGTAACGACCACACAGGCTTTAACGCTTGGTGTTTGGCGCATAGAATCCAGCACGTGGACTGTGCCCATTACGTTGGTTGCATAGGTTTCAACCGGCTGAGCGTAAGAAAAACGCACCAACGGTTGGGCCGCCATATGAATGACTATGTCGGGTTGCGCCGCTTGCATAGCCCGTTGAACGGTGATAGGGTTACGTATATCACCGATAGTATGGCTGGTAATGTCTTTCATTACATTGGCCACAGTAAACAAATTGGGCGTTGTTGGGGGATCTAGTGCGAGGCCGTGAACCTTAGCACCCAGACTCTGCAGCCACAAACTAAGCCAGCTTCCTTTGAAGCCAGTGTGACCGGTTAAAAAAACACTTTTGCCAACCCAAAAATCTAAACTAACTTTCATTTCAGTCCCACCTTTTCCAGGGGGCCTTGCCACTGGTCCATAGGCTTTCAAGCGTCATTTTGTCGTGTAGTGTGTCCATAGGTTGCCAGAATCCGTGATGTTGATATGCCATCAGTTGGCCTTCAGTGGCAAGTTTCATCAGCGGTTGTTGCTCCCAGATTGTGCTATCGTCTTTTAAGTGACTGAGTACCTTGGGTGAGAGCACAAAAAAACCACCATTTATAAACCCTCCGTCACCCTTTGGTTTTTCTTTGAAACTCATTACTTGGTTGTTCAGGATATTAAGAGCTCCAAATCTGCCAGGCGGGTATGTTGCGGTTAGGGTGGCATATTTGCCATGGCTTCGGTGGAACGCAATAGTTGCAGTTATATCCACGTCACCTACACCGTCACCGTAAGTAAAACAAAAGTTTTCTTCATCTTTGATGTAATCTGCCACACGGCGCAAGCGGCCGCCTGTCATGGAGTTATCACCGGTATCAACCAGCGTCACTGTCCAAGGTTCGGCTCGCTTGTGGTGGACCTCCATTAAATTAGACTTCATGTCAAAGGTTACATCAGACATATGTAGAAAATAGTTTGCAAAGTACTCTTTAATTAGATACCCTTTATAACCACAGCAGATGATAAACTCGTTAATGCCATGGTGTGAGTACATCTTAAGGATGTGCCACAAGATTGGGCGGCCTCCGATTTCAACCATAGGCTTGGGACGAGTTGCAGTTTCTTCACTCAGTCGTGTGCCCAAACCTCCAGCGAGAACGACAGCTTTCATTTTTTGTACTCCTAGGAAATGATAGTAATACCCGCCTCCACGCGATCTACGGGATTAAAGGCTAGTTCTATTCAAAACTTACATTGACTTTATAACCATGCTTGCTTAGAAGTGCGTGCTGTTTGGCTTCCGCTAAGTCATTGGCGACCATCTCGGCGCACATTTCTTGCGCAGTGATCTCAGGAACCCAGCCAAGCTTATGCTTGGCTTTAGAAGGATCGCCAAGCAAAGTTTCGACTTCAGTAGGGCGGTAGTAGCGAGGGTCAATTTTGACGACGGCTTGGTCGCTCCAATAGCCAACTTCATCTACGCCAGTACCTATCCAGCGAATTGGCTTACCTAGCGCAGCTGCTGTCCATTCAATGAACTGGCGCACACTGTATTGCACACCGGTAGCAATCACAAAGTCATCTGGCTTATCTTGCTGCAGCATCATCCATTGCATACGCACGTAGTCTTTAGCATGCCCCCAGTCACGCAGGGCGTCAATGTTACCCATGTACAAGCAGTCTTCGAGCCCTTGGCTGATGTTGGCTAAGCCACGAGTGATCTTGCGGGTGACGAAGGTTTCACCACGACGTGGGCTCTCGTGATTGAAAAGAATGCCGTTGCAGGCATAAATGCCATAGGCTTCGCGGTAGTTAACTGTAATCCAATAAGCGTACATCTTAGCCACGGCGTAGGGACTGCGGGGGTAAAAAGGGGTGGTTTCCTTTTGCGGGGTTTCTTGCACCAGCCCATAGAGTTCGCTGGTGCTGGCTTGGTAAAAGCGAGTTTTCTTCTCTAGTCCAAGGATGCGAATGGCTTCCAGGATACGCAGCGTGCCCATGCCGTCCACATCGGCGGTGTATTCTGGGCTCTCAAAGCTGACTGCCACATGGCTTTGCGCGCCAAGGTTGTAGATTTCATCCGGCTGGGTTTCTTGAACGATTCGCACCAGATTGCTAGTGTCAGACAAATCTCCATAATGCAGAAACAATCGTGTTCCTTCAAGATGGGAGTCTTGATATAAGTGGTCAATACGATTTGTATTAAAAGAAGAAGATCGGCGGCGTATACCGTGGACGGAATAACCTTTATCCAGCAAAAACTCTGCCAAATAGGAACCGTCTTGACCGGTAATACCAGTTATTAGTGCGACTTTTTTCATTTTATAATCTTTGAAATTGAAGATCTTATTTGACTTATGGTTGATGGGATTAAAGTTTCTAATTGTTAAAAACAGCACTATTACGTGAATAATTGTTGCCATTTCTTCTTATTTATTCTTATTTATTCTTCCATAAGTGTCTTCTAGGCGGATGATATCGTCTTCGCCTAAATAACTGCCCGATTGGACTTCGATGATTTCAAGCGGAATGGTGCCCGGGTTGACCAGCCGGTGGACTTCACCCAGAGGAATGTAGGTTGACTGGTTTTCGGTAAGGGTGATCAGTTTGTCACCGTTGGTGATCTGAGCCGTTCCGGTCACCACGATCCAGTGCTCGGCGCGATGGTGGTGTTTTTGCAGACTCAGGCTAGCCTTCGGATTGACCTGAATGCGCTTGACCTTGAAGCGGCCACCTTCGTCAATGCTATCGTACCAGCCCCAAGGGCGGTGCACTTTGCGGTGCAGGTTTAGCACTTCGCGCTTTTGTTCATTTAGTTGGTAGACTATGGCTTTTATGTCTTGGCTGCGTTCCTTGCTTGCTACTAGCACTGCGTCAGCGGTCTCGACAACCACCAAATTACTCACACCAACCAAGGCCACCAGACGGCTACTGGCATGGACCAAGGTATTGTGGGTGTCTGTTTGCACCACGTCCCCAACATGAGCGTTGCCAAATGCATCTTTGGATTGCACTTGCCAGACGGCATCCCATGCGCCCAAGTCATTCCAACCGGCATCAAGCGGAACCATTAAGATGGGGAACCCGCTGCCTGGTAAGTGCTCCATGACTGCGTAGTCCACTGACTCTGAAGGGATGGATTCAAACTCAGCTTTGCCGGGGCGCACAAATACTCCGTCTGTCTTGCGGGCATCCCAAGCATTGCGGGTAGCTTTCAGGATGGTGGGTGTAAAGTGTTCGACGGCCGAAATCCAAACCGAGGCTTTGATCACGAAAATTCCGGCATTCCAGTAGTAACCGCCTTCTTCCAGATAGCCTTTGGCCGTGGCTTGGTTTGGCTTTTCTACGAAGGCGGAGACATTCAACACATTCGCAAGCTGGAGCGGGCAGTTACTTTGTTCTGTACGAATGTATCCATAGCCAGTTTCGGGCTTGTCGGGTGTGACGCCTAAAATAACAATGTTGTCCTGCACGGCATGGACTATAGCTTTTTGCAAGGCGGCGGTGAATGCCGGTGGGTTTGAAATTGTTTGGTCTGCAGGCGTGACGACCAGAACGGGGTCTTGGTTGTTTTGTACGGCGGCCAAGGCAGCCAATGTCAGAGCAGGGGCGGTGTTGCGTCCCATGGGCTCGAGCAAGAAAGTACCCATTGTAATGCTTAATTCACGCAGTTGTTCGGACGCCAAAAAGCGATGATCTTCACCGCTGACGATAACGGGGGCTGCAACTTGGATGATGTCATTACCCAATGTGCCGAGCCTTTTCGCGGCTTGCTGAAAAAGGCTTTCTTTGCCTGTGAGGCAAAGAAACTGTTTGGGAAAACCAGTGCGTGACAGAGGCCACAAACGGGTACCAGATCCTCCGCATAGAATCACAGGCGTAACTTGTATCATTGTTAAGATTTTAGACTTTTTTGAGGCGCAAATATCAGAAAAAAAATCGGGGAGCACCATTGAAACCGAATCATGCGCGCATAAATTGCAACGTACCCAGTTGCTAATGCAATAACTGCCAGCATTGAAAGCAAAGAATTTTGATTCACCAATGATGCAATAAAAATAGCAACCAAAGTCATATGCCCAACAAACACACCAGTAATTGAGTTACGCAGCTCAAAACTCAAGTTACCAAACCAACGGCGAACATATCTTTGTTTAACGATGCTGTGAAAATGAAGCCTGTCTGGTTGGCCTGGGTTCATTTTTTTAAGTTTACGTCTAAAGATGCTCAGCAAAACTTCAGATACAGGATGTATACAAACTAAAAGTGCGGCAAAAGGCGACACGCTAGGGTTGCGCTCAATTAGCAATACCGCTACCCAAGCCAATGCAAATCCAACGAAGTAAGAACCACCATCACCCAAGAACAATTTACCGAAGGGCCAATTAACCCAAAAGAAGCCCCAGATACAAGCGGAAAGAATGATCGCTACACTAGCCAATATTGCGTCTCCAACTGACCAAGCAATCACCGCAAAACCTACAAAAGCAAGTGTGGCCATGGTGCTAGCCAGACCATTAAACCCATCAATGATGTTTATGGAGTTGGCTAAGCCACCCACGGCAAATGAGGTAAAAAGTACAGAAATAAGGGTGTATTTAAGCAACCAATCGATACCCCAGACGTCCACCCTACTTAGCGAATTGTCCGTTAACCACCATGCCAGCAAGCCAGAAGCCATAGTTGCCAAGAGCCTAGCTGGCACGCCCACTTTCTTAGTAATGTCTTCGGCCAAACCAAACAGAAAAGCCGGTGTACCCGCAATCAATATGGAGGTAAGTATGTATTTAATTTCGGGAGTTGAAGTAAAACAAGCAACAGACAATCCAACTACGATGGGCAAGCCACCTACTCGAGGTGTTGGGGTAGTGTGAAACTTTTGAATGCCGTGACTCAAGTCCATGGTTGCTGAACCGTGTAGATCTTTAGTTAACACTATTAAGACTGAAAGCAAGAAGCACGTAGCACCTCCCCACGCTGCCGTTTCCATGGTGGGCGAAGAAAGAATTTCTTGTAATGCTTGGATAAATGACACGATGCGCATAATGTCAAGTTGGAAATAAGGCTTAGAAAGCTTTTAAACTTTGCTGATTGACTTTTGCCAAGAAACTTTAATGTGATTCAATTTGTTAGCAGACTCTGGATCTTTGCCGGCATTTTTAAGTGCTTGGCTGATAAAGACAAAAACTAGCAAAGCAAAACCTGTTGCCAAAGTTGCAATGACGGCAATTAAGGCTTTATTGGGTTTTGATTTTCTCTCAGGAGGTTGAGCAACATCTAATATTTGAATCACTGCGCCCTCACGTGCTTCATCAACTTTTGCAATCTCAAATTGTTTTGCAAAAAGCTCGAACAAGGTTTCGTTGTATTTAAATTCTCGGTATTTACTGACGTAATCTCCTTGAACTGCCATGCTTCTGTTAGCTTGAGTGTCTTTTTCTTGCTTGGCCAATTGGGCTTTTAGGTTGGCAAGTTCTTTCAAGGCTTGTTTAAATTCAGGGGCAGTTTCTGCAAGGTAGCCACGCATGGCTCCCAGCTTTACTTCTTGAGCTGTGACTCCCGCTTGAAGCCCAGCCACAGTTGCTACTGCAGAAGCTGGATTTGACTTTAAAACACTGCCAGATACTCCAGTAGTTCTCAGTTCTAATTCGGATTGAATGAGCTTTTCTTTGGCAAGTGTGAGTTGCTTTTCAAAAAATAGACGACGTTGTTGGGCTTCTGTTGTAGCTAGCTTACCTAGAAGATTTCCGAGCTCTGCAACATGGGCGTTGGCCAGGTCGGCTGCGAAATGAGGGTCTTTATCATCCACCTCAACCGACATTAGCCCATCTTTTCCAGAAGCCACTCTAACTTTGCCCGCCAATGCAAGTCGAGCATCCGTTTTAGTATTAGCTTCGTATCGCTCTAGCAAATTAAATCTCTCAATGAGAGAGTCCTGTAAAGTGACACTCTTCATGTAGGCAATAAACTGATCTCCTGGGTTCTTAATTCCTCCAACAGCACCCGCCAAACCACCCAAGCTACCAAGGCTAGCCAACATACTAGCCGCAGCACTTTGCTGCTGCTGAGGTGGCAAGAACTGGGTTTTAGCCGTGTAAGTTGGCGGTATCAAAAAGCTAATGCCCAACGCTGTAATACCCACAGCCAAAGGCCCAAGCACCAACAACCTCAAGTTGTCTACGATGGTCTGGAGCAAATCAAGCAGACTTATTCCATCTTCATCTTGCATGCCCATGGGCAAATTGTTTTCAGCGCTTTGGTTGTCGGTCACTGATTGAAACATGTCAATTCCTCAGCGTCTTAATGGCCGCCGCACCAATGCCCAAGTTGCTGAAAATCTGTGTCCAGTCTCTCAGGCCGCGCATCAGCATGTTGTAACCACTCTCACGATCCACTTTGGCTGGCACCACCACGGTGTCGCCTGGCATCAGTTTGGTGCTTTCAAAGGCATTTAGCCAGCCAGCACTCTTACGTCCCAAAATAGATCCGTCTGCGCGCAACACAAAGGCCTCATTTGCTTCGGAGTCTTCGGTTAGGCCAGCTGAGACAAGTACATCGGCCACGGTTTTGCCAGTGCGATAGATAAAAACGTTATCGTTGTTCACACTGCCTGCAGCAGCCACAAAGGCGGGCAAGGTGGGCACCAGAATAGTGTCGCCGTCTTCTAAGGGCAGGTTGGGCAAACTGAGTTTATCTGGGTCTAGTTCTAAGCTCACACGGCCTTTGCTTTTGAGGGCTTTAAGGCGGGCTATTTGCGCTTGCATTTGTTGTTGCTGTTGATGCTGCAAGGTAGCGGCTTGGGCGGCGCGGTCGCCTGTTAAGTTAGCAGCAAGCGACGCACCAGCGCTGGCGCCTTGATTTTCTAGGCGGCGAATCACTTGGTCTAGGTTTTCTTGCTGCTGCTTGCGTACGCTTTCACGGGTGAACTCCGTGCCAAACAAATAGGCTTGGGGCGTAAGGCCACCTACGCGCTGCAGTAGCTGGGTGAGGGTTTCGCCGGGCTTGGTTTGGTAAACACCAGGAGCGGCCACTTCGCCTTCTATGCGCACCATGCGGGTTTTTCGCTCGGAGGGCAGTTGCACGTCGGTGCTGCTCAAGATAGTCACCACGTCGCCGGGCTGCAGCACCAAATTGTGGGTAGGGTCTTTTTGGAGCACGGCTTTGCCGAGGTTAAAAGGGATGAGCTCTACGCGCAGGTCTGTGGTTTTGAGGCGCTCCACCACGGCGTAGTCCCAATTAATTTGGTCCACCATGCTGTTAATGCGTTGGGCTACTTCTTTGCCAGCGTCTTTGGTGTATTTGAGCTTTTCGTCATCAATGCCCTGAACCAGTTTGTTTTTGCGCATGTAGTAGTCGGGGGTAATAAGGGCTTCGCGCTCTGGTATCAGGTCCGAAACGCGCATGTTGGCCATCCAAGGGTGGCGCAGCGGCTGGGCCACAGTGCCTTGCAAAGTAACGGCATTGGCAAAGGCGGGGCTAATGGGCAGCAGCACCAACACATCGCCGTCTTGCAGGACTTGGTCTTGGCCTTGTGCATTCAGCAGCAAGTTTTGCACTTGGCGGGGGGCTTGCTGGTTGGCGGTGGTGGGGGTGCTGACTCTTTCTAGCAAGGCTTTTTGCTGACTGGCCATGGCTGACAAGCCGCCGCCCAGGGCCAAAACGTCTTTCACTTTGGAGTTGGGTTTCAACTCATAAATAGCACCATGGTCTGTGGCGCCCACCAAGGCCATCCGGGGTCCGGCAGGGGGAATCATGATCACGTCGCCAGGCTGCAAGGGAGCGTCTTTGCTTTTGTCGCCTTTGCCTATGAAGTCGTACAGGTCTAGGGTGGTAATGGTTTTGCCGCCGCGTTTGAGTTCAATTTGGCGCATGCTGCCATTGGCATTGGGGCCGCCGCTGGCAAACACGGCGTTGACCAAGGTGCTCAGGCTGTTAAGGTTGTAGGTGCCCAGCTGGTTGGCTTGGCCCACTACATACACTGTAATGCCTCGCAGTTTGCCTAATGTGGCGTTCAGACTGACGTTGTTGTAAACGGTGGCTACTTGTTTTTTGAGCACCGTCTCTAGGTCTTTCACTTGCACGCTGCCAAGATTAATGGTGCCTATTTTGGGCAAGTTGATTTGACCATTGCGGTCTAGGGTTTGGTTGCCTGCAAAGTCTATGCTGCCCCAGACTTGAATGCGCACTTCGTCGCCTGGGCCAAGCACATATTCGGCAGGGGCTGGTGATGCAGCGTCGGCTGCGTAGGCCATGGGGTTTTCAAAGAGGCTGGCGCCAAACAAGGGCAGCAGCTTGCCTGTGCTTTCTTGCACAAATTTTTGGAACTGGCTGGGGAGCTGGGGTTTGGGTGCGCGCAGGGGGCTTAGTGTGCCGCGCTGAACGTCTTGGGCGCCAAAGTCTGGACGCACGTCGGGTTGCTGTAGGCCGGGTTGCTGTAGCCCGGGTTGCTGTAGCCCGGGTTGGGCGCCAGCGGCACCCATGCCGGCCATGCCTGTGGCGGCGCCCATCGCTGGGTTGGGCTGAGGCAGGGTTTGTGCCAATGCCACGCCAAGGGTGGCTGAAGTTAGCACGGCCATCAGGCCAATGCGCAATTTAAATGCTGTTTGATTCATCAAATGAACTCTTTGTTAAATGCAAGCGGGCTGGCTACCGCAATGCCAATTGTATTTTTGAATACAAAGCAAGGTTTTGCGTCGATGATATGTCTTTATTGCTAAAAATATAT
>Ga0114959_10001467_pt1 | contig 20584 bp, 20 predicted proteins | sample C_130625_EF_Meta_FD_87317 | JGI IMG/M metagenome (GOLD analysis project Ga0114959, IMG submission 87317) | Freshwater microbial communities from Lake Croche, Canada to study carbon cycling - C_130625_EF_MetaG | ecosystem: Environmental > Aquatic > Freshwater > Lake | place: Lake Croche, Canada... | reverse complement strand
TAGGTCGCAAAGAGAAAGATACGCTTCTTATAAAATTATTAAAAGAGTTAAAAATTCCTTATACAGAATGTCAAGCAACGCATAATTATGCAAAAACCATTTCTCCTCCATGCGACGTTAAAAAGACTTTTAATATATTAAAAAAACAATTTAAAGAAAACCCCGCTAGCAAGACATTCAAAGAGTTCTCTCTCCCAATTCTTGGACCAGAACTGTATGAAAACTTTATTATTTGTTCTGGATATAGCGATTATGAAAATGAGGATGCTGCGGACACATTTTATAGTTATGGTTTTGATGATAATTACTCGCAATGGACGGCTCTTCATATTCCGTGGAAGAAAATGATTGATGCTATATGTAAAAAGATTGGATATAAAAATATTTGCACTTCTAGTTATGTTACTAAAATTGATTTTTTAGCTCATAATAATTTTATGATTCATACTGAAAATGGGAAATCTTATTCATGTGATAAAGTTATATTAGCAACAACAATAACAAGCATTTTAAAATTAATTCCAGGAGCTTCTAAAAAGGATAGCATTTACCAACAAATTCACGGCCAGACTTTTTTGCGACTTTACGGAAAGTTTTCAAAGCTCTCGGCTGAAGTTATGAAACAATATGTTAACGGAGTTACAATTGTTCCAGGCCCTTTAAAAAAAATAATACCAATAGACTCTGTTAAAGGCATCTATATGATTGCTTACACAGATAATGTTGATGCTATATTTTTAAAGAATCGTTTAGAAAATACAGAAAAAAACAAGGATTATTTTTGCGAGCTTTTGGAATCTGCATTAGGAATTCAACAAGGAACGCTACATTTAAATTCTATTAAGGATTTCTATTGGCCTATTGGTACACACTATTACGGACCATTAGATTCACGCTTTAAAACGAGAAAAGATTTTATTAAAACGGCGCAGAAACCTATGCCCGGAATGCTTATTGTTGGAGAGATGATTAGTATGAATCAAGGTTGGACGGAAGGCGCGCTTGAAAGCGTGGATGCTGTTATAACAAAAAAATGGGTTGACAACAATCGTTAATGATTCATAATAGCATAATAACCATGATATCCTATAGCGGCGAATCCTAACATTAATAAAAACTCATACGCTTGTCTTGGAGTTGTTTGCTTGTTGTAACCAATATAGATTAGTAAAGGACCAACTATGAGTATATGGAATAAATTTACCCATGGGTTTTTATTTGCCAAAATTTTAATATACGTCTTATAAATATGATAACAAATTATAATTACGCCTAATCCAAGTAATATGGGATACATAAAAGGCGGGGTATTTGTTGATTTAATGCCTACATATAAAAAAAGAGTTCCAACTATTAAAATGTGAAATAAGTAAACATAAAGTGCGCTCATTTTCTATATTATGTTATTTTTATTTATTTATTTATTTCTCTGAGAAATATATAAATGGTGGAATCAAAATTTAACTATTCTAACACACAAACTCATCAAACTGGTGGAAGAAAAACTGTTCGTAAAGTTATAATAAAAAAAGGAAAAGGACATAAAAGTGTAAGGTATTATAAAAATAGCAAACTTGTTTCAACTATTAAACGCGGATTAAAGCCAATTGAGGTTAGTTTTATAAAAGCCGGTAAATTTATTCCAGGATTATTTAAAGATTGTGGATGTAGCAAAACAAAAAAAAGACGTAGTTAGATTTATTTATAACTATCTATAAATTAAAATTTAAATATATAAAGTAATAAAATGCATGAGCTGCGCTCCAGATTGCACTTTAGTGACATCATGTTTTTGTGTATTTGATAAAAATAATAATGCTTTATCTATGGGCCAAATTAGAGAAAGCGCAAAAGCGTTAATGCAAGTCCCTTGTTATTTACTTATTTATGGTGACAATGCAACAGTTCCTTTGTTAAAAACGCTTAGGGAAGAGAACGGTTTATTACATTTAACAAAGTTCATAATAATGGAGTTAACCGATTTATGGTCTTATACATATTTTGACAAAGTAAATGAAAATCGTAATTTATATTGGCCTAGTAGAGATGCAAGATGTCAAACAGACGCGCATTTAATTATGTGTAATAAGTTTGATTTTGTTTTGCAAGCAATTAATTTTAATCCATTTAATACAACTAAATTTGGTTGGATTGATTGTTATTTAAGAGATAATGCTTCAAAAATATGCGAAAACTATAATGTTAACAAATTTTTATATGTATTAAATAATATTACCGACAAATTTCACATACAAATTTTAAACGTTTGTGATAAAAAATATAAACAAAATGATTTAAAGCGCGAATATTATGAAGAATATCGCTGGGTAGTTTGTGGATGTTTATTTACTTGCAGCAAAGACATTGGCATTAAAATAATGAGAAGATTAAAAGAAATTTTTATAGAAACAACAAAATTAGGTTACGGACATGGCGAAGAAATGTTTTATTTAGAAATACTAGACGAGTTCTACGATGATATTTATAGAAGTTATGGAGATTACGGACAAATATTGAATAATTTTATTGAACCCACTGCAAATTTTCATTATATCTATTGGTTAATATTAAATAAATATTTGCAGCACGGATATCACAAAGAATGCTACGAATGTGCATCAGCATTAATAACTCAAATTGAAAATAGCAAGGTTGAAGTATCTTGGGATTTGTATATGAAAATTTTATTTGATTATTATGTTTCTGCATTTTATCATAACAATGTTGAATCTATAAATATAGCTAAACACATTTATAATATTTGCGCCAAAAATACTCACATGCGCGAAGAATTTGATAAAAACTCAGGGTTTTATATTTCACAATTAAACTTTGCATTTGAATTTCCTGGGTGGGAAAACATTGCAAAGTAAAAAATGGATTAAAATTAGGTAGAGATATAATCCATAGCGGATAATAATACCTGCTCTTGTCCGGTCAACTTCTGAAAAACAAGACATTCATCCATCTTGACGCGATAATGTTTATGAGCGAAATTTTTAAACGTTAATAAAATGCCGCTATCCGTTGCGTTTATTTCGCATAATATTCCACCTGGCGTCAAATGTATATTATCTGGGTCTTTTATAGGTATCCATCTTATAAAAGCACCATAACTAAGTTCATTCATCTCATCTATATAAACGTATTCTTTTAATTTTTGCATAAGTGTTTTAACATCGTCGTTTGACAATTGTAACTCTTTAAGAATCTCTAATTTCATGTCATTTATTTTTTTTGTATTGAGATTTAAAAATTTTTTGTTATTTTCATTATCCAATGCTTTTAACAATTTATCAACGTCCATACAAGACTAATATATATAACAAAGATATATTTATAACAAAGATATACTTATATATTGTAATAGTATTATACTTATACTATTATAATTTAAAATTAAAACTTTCATAAATATTATTACTTGTTTATGGATTCGCGTCATTATAAACTAGTTATATGTGTTATGGCTTGCGCGACTGAACCAGCATATAAAAATGAAATATTAACAATTGAAAAAACCTGGGGCGAACGGGCGTTAAAGCTGGGTGTTAAGGTTTTATATTTTTTGGGAGAAGAACAAACAGATTTACAAGATGAAACAAAATACATATATATCCCAAACGTTGGCAATGATTATAATTCGGCATTAGATAAACAAAATATGGGGTTAAAATATATACAAGACAACTTTTCTTACGAATATATTTTTACATGCGGAACGGACACTTATATTAATGTTGATCTATTACTCTCATATATTAATAATTACGATTCAAATAACGCATTATATATTGGCGGTCACGGTGATGTTAGAACTATAAATAATAAAGCCTATTATTACCATTGCGGAGGGGCGGGATTTATTATATCAAAACCAGCTTTAACTTCAGTTTACTCAAAGTTAAATGATATAAAAGAAGAATGGCCTATTATGTGTAGTGAAAGTGGTCGCAATGATTTAATTCCGGCTTGCGATGTTGCATTGAGTTATTATTTACAAACTATAATTGGACCGGAGCTACAAATTATTGAAAATAAGGATGTGTTTTTTAGTTGTAATTATAAGGGAATCGTACATCATAAAGGCGTTGGATTATTTATGTGTTGCGACAAGTTTATTAAACACGAAACATTAATTTCTTGTCACTGCATGACAACGGAAGACTTTGCGGATTTTACGCGAATATTAAAGGAAAATAATTACTTTTCAACTACCGTTATTGTTGAGAATGAAACATTAGATCTTTTGCCACCCGTAGAAGTTCTAGAAAAATATACTAACCCTTTTGAAATAGATGTTCCTGACAAAGTTTCTTATAGTAACAACGAACTTCAAGATATTCAGTTAAAACTAGAAAATAAAAGGGAAGAGGTTATTAATTTAATTAATAACAAATATCCCCATGGGGATAGCAATTATGGATTTCCATTAGAAGCTGTTACTAACAGATGCAGTAAGGGAGTAAATCAAAAATTAATAGACCTTGAAAACAATATATATCCTTCAAAAATATTATATAAAATTGGAAATGGTGGCAATAACAAAGAATGTTTTGTTTGCTGCACTCCTCTTTCAAATAATAGGGAGTCTGTATCTAAAAACATTCACCAGTCTCTAGAAAGCGTTGGATTTAACGGCCATTTTTATTTGTTTAATGGAGGATTTCCGACTCCTAGGGGTTGTGAAATGAAATATGCCGCTGTACCCTACTGTTTTAAAATATTTATGATGTTAGAAGCAGAGAAACTCGGGTTTGAGAAAATAATTTGGATAGATGCAGCGTGTTATGCAGTGAATAATCCACAAAGATTATTTGATATATTAAATGAAAATGACACTATTTTTAGACAATTTTGGCCTTATTCGCCGGGAATACCTACATATGAAAGCTCTGTTTTTAATGAAACAATTAATGTTATAAATAATATAACAAAAGGAAACTTGACAAATAGTGTTAACATGTGTAGTGTTGTGTTTGGATTAAACATTAAAAGCGAAACAATACAAAATTTTATTAACGAATATTATGAAATGGTTAAAATAGGAACACCATTTTTATCTCAGTTTCCAGAAGAAGTTGTTATGTCCGCCATTTTTAATAAAGATGAATACAGGCATTTATTCTATGATAGAGGAGAAAGTCATATGCTATTTATTCATGAAGACTATATGTGCAATAATTATGAAATAGCTAAAAATCACGGTTATTATTTCGTTCAAAGACGATATTAATGAGTTTTTAAATGAGAAAAGGTGTAAATATTATATAGACTGGATATTGCATTGATTTGTAAATTTTACCAATTAGAACCAAATGCGCTTCCCCCAAGAACTTCATTGGCTGCCATAATCATTCCGCCAAATGAATCTCCCATACCCATTCCGGGTGTGGCCGCGCCTGGCATTGGAGTGGCATCGTTGCGATACATTGCGTTATAATCGGGTGCATTTTGTTTTACGGGTTCAGTTGGCAAGCTACTAATAGATGTTGTTCCTTGGCTCATTCCTCCATACAATGAATTTCCCATAGCACTTGCATTATTTGGTAATTGGTTTTGTCCGGATATGGGTTGAGACACCTTTACATTACCCTTCCCTTTGCCCTTCTTTTTCTTATCATCGCCTCCATTTCCTTCCCATAAATCAACAACTCTGTCAACTAATATGCTTACTTTCTCTCCCATTTTTGTTTGAAGACTCATAGTAATTACAAGAACTGCTAAAACAATAAAAGTAACACTAAATTCAGGGTATTTTGTTCCGCTGTAAGTTGGTATGTAAGTTACAATTCTATTTATATAAAAAATCCCGACAAACATAACAACAATTTGAATTACAACTTCTGCTAAAAGTTCAAAACTACCTTTATCCTCATCTGCCTCTGGTACAAATTTTTGCATGGCTTTATTCAAAATTATTATAGGAATAAATGAAATTAATGCGTATTGGGTTATATTTAACATCTCTGCTTTTGAATCGTCGTCAAAGTTAAATACATGTTTAAAAAACCCAAATTTTGATGATAATTTTGATTCGTCTAGACTGTCCATATGATTTATAAAAAGAAATTAAATTAAATAAAACCGATACTTTTGCTTTTACGATTTTAAAAATTAAAATACTTCCTAAACAGTATAAAAATAAACTTTCAATTATAATAAATATATGACCGAGAATTTAGAGGAGATGCAATATCTAAACAATGTTAAAAAAATTCTTGCTAATGGGTTTTTAGAAAAGGGAAGAAACGGAAATACGCTCAGTATATTTGGAGAATCTATGCGTTTTTCTCTTGAGAATGGAAAAATTCCTATTTTAACAACGAAAAAGGTTGCTTGGAAAGCGTGTTTAAAAGAGCTACTATGGTTTATTCGTGGTGACACTGATAATAGCATTTTAAAAAAGCAAGGAGTCCATATTTGGGATGGAAATACGAAACGCGAATTCTTAGATTCTAGAGGGTTACATTTATATCCCGAAGGTATGGCTGGACCAATATATGGTTATCAATGGAGAAATTTTGGCGCAAGTTATAATTGTTTTACTGGAAAAAGTTTAGACGCCGAACACCCATTTGACGGAGTAGATCAACTGCAACATATTATAGATCAATTAAAAAATCCTGAAACCAGAAATAGTCGCCGTCTTATTATGACTTCTTGGAATCCTAAACAATTGGGCCAAATGGCTCTTCCTCCTTGTCATATTATGTGTCAGTTTAACGTTCACGGTGGAAATAAACTATCGTGTGCCATGTTTCAGAGGTCTGTTGACTCCGTTTTGGGGGAACCTTTTAACATCGCATCTTATAGCTTTCTTACTCATTTAATTGCTAAACATTGTGGATTAGAAGCATACGAATTTGTATATTTTAAAGGTAATTGTCACATTTATGAAGAACATATTGAAGGAGCTAAATTACAATTAACTAGAGGTCCATTACCATTCCCGACAGTTTCTATTGCAAATGTTAGAGAGAATATAAATGATTATCAACTTAGTGACTTTGAATTAAATAATTACGTACATCACGATTCAATTAAATTTACAATGGTTGTTTAAATATTAGTGTGCGTAAATAAGTTAAAAACATTATATTAAATAACTTTATCATGAGTAGCGCTAGAGCAAATGCATCCGCTAGAAATCGTCGTGCTGGAGGTGATATGCCCCCACCACAAATGAATGGACGTCCCGGACAACCTATGCAGCAACAAATGCAACAACCTCAGCTTCCTCCAAAGTTATCCGTTTCAGACGCGATTGCTCTTATTACTCTTCGTTTAGGTCGCGTAGAACAAATTATCCAAACAATGCCGGTTGACGGCCAAAGCAATATTGCCGCAGATGGAGAAAATATTAGAATTGTAGATAACGCTGTCTTTGAAAGCATGGTCCAACGTTTAGATTCTCTTGAAAAGGCTTATCATGTAATGGCGACTACTAAAAAGTCTGAAGTTTCTGCGCCTGTTTCACAAACAACGCCCGCCGTTGTCGCCGCGCCAAAGGAAGTAACTGAGACAATTGAAGTATTAAAAGCCGAAATGGTCCAGGTCAAGAGTCTCTTATTAAACTTGCAAGCTTTTACCATGCAGACTAATCAACGTTTATCGGAAATTGTTTTTAACGGAGGCGATTTTTTAGAGATTAATGAAGAGTGTGATGGAATTGTTAGCGGCGACGTTCTGGAAACAACTCTTTTAGATAATAATATTACAATCGGAGCAGAACAGGCGAATGCTTTGGAATTGCCAGTTGATGCTTAAATATAACGTATAATATATGTATTTTTTATATATATTATAATAAATAAATGGCAGAGGTCTTGCCGACAGCTACAACTACAGAAAAAGTAAATAATGATTTAGGCATTAAGGTAAAAATTAGTAAACATTTTTTAGAAAACAAAAATGTAAACGCAATAAAATCTAATCTATCTAAACATGATTTTGATGATATTTTATCAAACTTATGTTTTTCTCTAGATTCTGGAGATATACTTATTGACTATAGATATTTCAAATTCATTTCAACTCCCAATAATCATCAAGCAATAATTTATTATATTACTTCCGTTATTAAAACTTCATTATTGAGTCATAATACATTTACCATTCACGTAAACATGGAATCTCTCTCGCTTCTTCATATTGAAAAGTATTTTGACTTCATTAAAAATGTTTCACAAGTTTTGAAATCTTCTTTTCCAGATAAACTAAACATCTGTTATATCTATAATGCGCCTTATATTTTTTATAAAATTATATCCATTATAAGCATTTTTATAGACAAAAAAACGCAACAAAAAATTAAATTGGTGAAAGACGATTAAATTTTATTTTCTATATTTTTTGCGTTTTCTTGTTTTTCTAGACTTTATTTTTTTTACATTTTTACTTTTGTTTAATTTTTTGTTCTTTCTTCTTCTTGTTTTGCCTCCTAAGGCTATTGCTTCAGGAATTACATATTTGTTAGAAGGGTTTTCATCTCCAGCTGCTTCAAGTTGATTAGGTGTTATTAAGTCTGTTGTAGCAGACGCAACCGGATAATCTTCTCTTCCTTCAATGGTCGCGTATGGTTGTGGAATTTTTCCAGCTTCGCGTTCTTTATATTCATTAAAAACCGCGCCGAGTTTTTGTTTGTGAGCGTTTTTAACTTCTTGTTTTTGTCTTATAACTTCTTCTTGTTCTTGTCTTATAACTTCTTCTCGTCGTCTTATAACTTCTTCTGCCTTAACTCTTTCGTCGTGATATGTCATAAACCTTTCTATGTTTAATGGGCCATCAAGGTCACGATTGATGCTGTGTCTTATATACTGGACAAATGTATCATAAAGAGACCTCCATTCATCGTATGCCTCAAAAAGATGTCTCCTAAACCACATATACGAACTCACATCAATGCTGTGCCAAAAATGATTGCGTATAGCTATAGCAATCTCTAATCCAACGTCCGCTCTGTCAATTATTCTATAGTTTTCTCCAACTTTAATAACAAACTTTCTTCCACTAAATAAAACATAAAGACGATAAGATTTATCCCAATGTTTTCCACATTCATACATATGTTGCAATAAATCATTTCTTCTATCTCTCGCTGCTTCTTCTGGATGATATCTTTTTTTTATTTGTCTATCTATAATTGGTTTTATAAGATTACATTGAACCCACCATTTATTTTGTGACATATATTATTATATTATTGTTATATTAAAAAAAAATTGAAATGCTAATAATCATTTTTAATTAAGTTACCCAAATCGCAATGTCGTCTTGCAATCAATCTTGCACCAATAATTCTACGGCTAGTCAAGTGGAAGTCCCTACTGCTACTGCTACTGTAGAGAATGTTGTTCCTGTTCCTATTCAAAAGAAACAAGATAGAGATGTTAAGCATGTTATTCAAAGGCTATTGGAAGTTATCCCTGAAGACCAAACTCTTCTTAGGGAGAAAATTATTGAATTTAATGATACTACAATTAAAAACGTTGCTCCTAGACACAAAGACAAGTGGAATCAGGCACCTGAACTTATGAACGGAATTTATTTCCAAGAACTAGGTTATATTTTAGAAGAAAATGCTGGAGTGATTGACACAGATTGGAAGAGAAATCTGGTAAAAGTTTTTGCTAATGAAATGTGAATAAAAATTATAGAGGATTTATGATTAAAAATTGAAAGAAATTAAATACATTTTTTATTGTAAACAAATACAATGCTACTCACTATAACCGAAAAGACTAAAAAGGATATCTTCATTTCACTCTTTCAGCTTTTGAAAGCAGCAACTTCAAATGTAACTATCATTTTCTTAGAAGATCATGCTTATATCCAGGGATTGGATGGCAGCCACGTCTGTCTATTTGATGCAAAAATCTACAACATTTGGTTTGATAAATATGAAATATGTGAAGATGATTCAAAGAATATTTGTGTGAATTCACAGATCTTGCATACCATTCTGTCTATGTCACAAGAACAAGACTCATTAACATTGCATTACGACGGTTCAGCTGATTCCCTTGAAATTGATTTAACAAACCCAAAAGGTGAATTCAACAAGTATTTTAAAGTTCCTCTGATAGATATGGACTCAGATTTGCTTGAAATTCCTAGCGTTGACTACAATGTTGAGTTTTCAATCAAGGCTAAAAAAATGAATGAGCTCATTTCACAGCTTGCGACTTTTGGAGATGTTATTAATATTAATTGTAGCGAGGAAAAGATAGATTTAATTTCTAAGGGAGATAATGGTGAAATGCTAGTCAATATTCCCATAGATGACTTGTCCGAGTTTTCAATCTCGGAAGGCCAGGTTATTGATATCTCATATAGTCTTAATTATATTAATAAGATGTGTATTACTACAAAACTGGCTTCAGAAATTGAATTGTCTATTAGCACCTCAAGGCCATTAAGGATCAAGTATGATTTAGGAGATAATAGTTCGGTTATGTTCTTCATTGCACCCAGAATTGAGTAAGAAACCATTTGTATTCATCTCCGCCAACTCAACCTTTTCTAAAGGTTGAAAGTGAGTATAAATAATAAAAATTAATTATGAGTTTTTATTAGTTATGTTGAAAATATTTATTGCTTTTTTTATTTTTTGTCTAGTATTATTTTTATACCTCCATATTCAGTTTCATCTTAAAACCAGCAATGATTTAGAAGTATTTGAATTAGATCAAGCCTCAAAGGATAAATTGGATGAAATATGTGATTTAAGGCAGCCAGTTATTTTTGAATTTGACAATGATAAAATTCTTCAATCTGTTAATAAAAATTATATGACAAGCAATTATAATGCATTTGAAGTTAAAATAAGAAATACAAAAGATACAGATTATTCTAGCGAAATTTATATGCCAGTTCCGATGCATGCTGCAAGCAAATTATTTGATGAGGATAAGTTATCGCAATATTTTTCCGAGAACAATACAGATTTTTTACAGGAAACCGGATTAATAAAACATATGCAATACAATGATGTATTTATTCGCCCACCTATGGTTTCTAACTGCAATTATGATGTTATGATGGGTTCAAACGGTACAAATACCCCATTTAGATATGAAGTCAATTTCAGAAATTTTTTTTTAATAACAGAGGGTAAAGTAATAATAAAACTTGCTCCACCACAAAACTCAAAATATCTCTATCCCGAGAGAGATTATGAAAATTTTGAATTTCGGTCTCCTGTTAATCCTTGGAAAGTTCAACCACAATATAGTGCAGATTTTGATAAAATGAAATGTTTAGACGTAGTTTTAAAAGCGGGCCAAACGATTAATATACCTGCTTATTGGTGGTATAGTATTCAATTTGAAAAAGATTCATGTGTTGCTTGCTTTAGATACAGAACATATATGAATAACGCGGCTATTGTTCCACACATTGCTATGCATGCTCTTCAACTTCAAAATGTGAAGAGAGAAGTTGTTAAAAAGCGCGATATAACAGAACTAAACTCAAAAAATTCAACAGAACCTAAAAATGAGAATGGATTAGAGTCTCAAATAGAGTCTCAAATAGAGTCTCAAACTGCGACTATTGATAGTAAAGAGGTTCAAGGCGCCGAAAGCACTACTAGCATAAATAACTCTGCATTATAAAACTTTTTCTGAACGGGAACTATACTATGTTACAATTGGGTTAAAGGCAAGTCAACATTATATAATAATACCCACCTTATATATGACACACCCGGTGTGTAAGGTTCATGTAAACGACCGATGTTATACAGAGTGGACTTATATAAATATGACGGATTTAAAAGACGTCATTATTGAAGGTCTACATCCGGCGGAGAATAAGTTATTTACGAATGATGTGTTCTCATATGATGAAAAAACAAAAGATTTTAAAATTTTACATTCAAGCATTCGTGTTAGTAAAAACATACCGGGGGTTTTAGTTTTAAAAGGAAGCAAAACATATGGGAGATCTGACAACGGTAAACTTATGTATAAGTGTATTCCCGATGACAGAAGATTGCCTACTTTTCTTATCCCTTATGAAATGAAAGTTATGGGGTTTTCCAAAGTATTTGTGGACCATTACTGCACGTTTAATTATACTGAGTGGACTGGAAAACATCCTATGGGGGTAATATCTCAAATGATTGGACCAGTTGATGTTCTAGACAATTTTTACGAATATCAACTTTACTGTAAAAGTTTGAATGCGTCTATTCAAAATTTTACAAAGAACACATCAAAAGCGTTGAAAGATCATTCACACGACGCTTTTATTGAAAACGTTAGTAAGAAATACCCGGAAATTATTGACAGAACCGATAAGAGTACATGGAGTATTTTTACTATTGATCCCCCGAATAGTTTTGATTACGACGATGCATTCAGCATTCGCGCGCTTGATAATAGTATACAGCAGTTGAGTATATACATTTCAAACGTAACAATCTGGATGGATGTTCTCAATTTATGGGACTCTTTTTCTCGTAGAATATCAACTATATATCTTCCTGATAGAAAGCGCCCAATGTTACCAACTATATTATCAGACTGTTTATGTAGTCTACAATCTAAACACACACGCCTAGCATTTGTTATGGACCTGTTTATTGACGGCGACAATATTGTTGAGATTAAATATTCTAATTGTAAAATACGCGTTTATAAAAATTATTGTTATGAAGAACCGGCTCTTCTTGAGGATGCAAATTTTATAAAAGTTCTAGAATTATCGCAGAAACTTTCAAAGAAATATAAATATATTAACAATGTTAGAAATAGTCACGAAACAGTTTGTTATTTGATGATTCTTATGAATTATAATGTGGCAAAGGAACTCATGTTAAGTAAAAATGGTATTTTTCGTTCAACAATAATGAAACGCGATTATTCTCCTCCAGAAAATATACCAGAAGATGTTGGTAAATTCATAAAAATATGGAATAGTTCCGCCGGCCAATATATAGATGCGAATTGTCTAGAAGAAGGTCAAACTATATCACACGATTTGCTTGAAATGGATGCTTACGTTCACATAACGTCGCCTATAAGACGATTAGTAGATCTATTGAATATCATACAATTTCAAAAAAACACTGGGATCATTAAACTATCGGAAAATTCTTGGAGTTTTTATAATAAATGGCTTGAAGAACTGGAATATATAAACACTACAATGCGTTCTATTCGTAAAATTCAAAATGATTGTAATCTACTATATATGTGTACTAGCTCGCCCGAAGTTATGGAAAAAACGTATAAGGGCTATGCATTTGATAAAATAATAAGAAACGATGGATTATTTCAGTATGTAGTTTACTTACCTGAACTTAAAATGGCATCTAGAGTAACATTCAGAGAAGATATTGTCAATTATACATTATGCGATTATAAACTATTTTTATTTCACGATGAAGAGCGGTTTAAAAAGAAGATAAGGCTACATTTATTAAAGTAAAACTATTATGAATAAAATTGATTTTAAAAATAGAATCATATATTGTCTAACAAGATATGATTACGAGATCTAAAGTAAAAATGGAGAAACAAGATGGTATATCTGATACTCTATATGTAGAGCATATAAAAGAACTACATAATGCGGCTTTTATATTATTAGATGATTTGGATAAACTTGAACGCGAAAAATTGCGACGGATTATTACGCAATATGAGAATCTTATCAAAAACTTATTGGATATAGAATAACAATTTATGTTCCAATTTTATCAATAACAACTTCTTGTGCCACGCTTTTAATAATTTTGCTGTAAATTTTTTCATCTTCGTCGTTGGATGACCCACCCATTGCGTTTATAATAATATTGTGATAATCCATGTGTTTTTTTGTATCAATATCAACCGATTCGGGGTTTTCCTCAATCCAAGCCGGTAAATTTTTAACATTCTTTGCGCCAATTTGTTTAATTGCTAATTTAAGTTTCGCTTTTTCATCATTATCCTTTTCCCATGCATCTTTGTCTTTTACATACAAAACCTCGCGCTTTATATCACTGCAGTGGATGGGTCTTTTGCATACATCAAGCTCTTTAAGACCACGAATAAAAATTTTTGATATTCCCTCGGCATATCCAATCCTTCCAACCATATCTAAATCTGTTAATTTAAGTTGCAGCTGATTTATAAAATCCATAATGTTAATGGCATCTTTACATTTTTCGTTTAGGAAAAAATTAAGATTGAAATTATTATTTGTAGTATTATTATTCGTAATATATTTTCCATCCTTTGCTAATTCCATTATTTTATGGTTTTGATCTATTAACATTGTTTTAAATTCTGTATTCTGTTTCATTAGTATTTTAATAAGCTCTTCATGATCTATTTTTTCACTGCTATCTTCGCATTTTCTTTCTTTTTTTGCAGCGACTTCATTTAAATATTCAGTTTTATCCTCTATAATTTTTTTCATATCTACCAAGCATTTTTTCTTATGCCGCCATAATCCTGTTCTCTCCTTATATGCCTTACCACAACTGCACTCAAAATATTCAATTATTGTTTCGGAACTTTTTTGTTGACAATCTGTTGATTTTATGTGTTTAGCTGTCAATAGATGCCTATCAAATTGGCTTTTTCTACACGTTATATAGTCACAAACTTTGCATTCAAAAATTTCCGGAACTTTCGGAACCTTTTTTGTTGACATTTTGCTGATATATTGTCAACAGAAAAAGTTCCTAAATTTTTTTCTGTGAAAAATAATAAAAAATTATCGTAACAAAAATTTAACACTTGAAAATTATTTTTACAGCATTATGGTCTGGGAGGGGAGTTTTTGATACCTTTTTCACTTAAAATAAGGCACTAGGCCATTTTTGGACATTTATTTTTGTCCATTTTTGATTTTTGGAAACACTTTTGGACTCGAAAAACATCCCCATTTTCCGCCCTTACTGAGAATATAAAACACGACATACAAACATGATAAAACATCATGTTTTTCAATAACAAACCCAACATACAAATTGCAATTACACACCATAAGAAAAAATTGAAGTATAATAATTTTGGGAATTGCCAAATAACTTTCTTCAATAATGCTTGCAAACAAAGAAATGCATCTAAAAAGACATGGGAGCATTATTTTGCTTCAGACTTATTATAATAAACCAACGCCTATTTGCATTCCTATTTCACAAACATCTTCATTGGAAGATTTATACCAAAAGGTTGAGTCAATTTTATACCCAACTCATTATACAAGTTTTGAGAATAAAAGCCCGAATACCAATTCCATGCAACTGTTTTATGACAGTTTTAAAAAAGATGATAGTTTTATATATAGAATATTTGTATATGACGTTAAAAATAATAAATATATGACAATTCCCAAATCAACACGGCAAAGTTTTGTTTCTTTTATGGATAAGAATGAGGATTATTTTACAGATCATTCTAGGTTACCACAATTACATAATTTATATAGAATTTTTGTTATGGACCGAGACGATTATAATAAATTCAATAAAGAGTATGAGGAGGAAAATTCTATAAAATCTACTTTACTAAGAAACGTGCAAAAACTTACCAAGTGTTTTCCTAATTAAACGTAAAGTGATTGATTTGTTGCCACAAACTTTAATGTTAATCTGGGAATATCTCTTAGCTTACTCAATAGAGATATATTTCCTATGCTTTCAGCTATTTTTTCCATTTCAGCTGAAATGTTATTTATTTTTGTAATTGCCTTTACAAACTCTCCCAAAAATATTCCTTTATTTTCTTCCAGGCTCTGAAGAATAATTTTACAATCTGTAACAGACTCACATTCGCACCAATTTAAAACGGAATCAATTAAGTCATAATGTATATTGTAATCAACTCCAGTAAATGTGCGATTTTCTGTTTCAAAGTCCTGATAATGATTATATAATAGTGCAACCTCTTCAATGAAATTTTTAACGGATTTATCTTTTGTATTTGGTTTGAATGATCTTTGTTCTTCGCTTACATTTACATTTGTAAAGCAACTAAAAATAGCTACTATTTGTCTTGAATCAAGGTCGTCTAAAAAATTCTTATCAATCATTTTTGCAAATACAAGACAGTGAACTTCTCTTAAATGTGTCGCCATAAATCCAACGCGAGTTAAATTATTTACACCATCTTCGGTATTTACAAAACCATCATCAACCATCTTTTTAAGAATTTTGTCAACATTTTCATTGAGATAAGATTCTGTTATTTGAAATTCTCTTTTTACATTAGACAACTCAATCATTTTTTCTCTGTATTTAATGAAGCTCAATTTATCTGTTTCAATAAATTTATAGGTCTCTGCGATGCTTTGTATTTCTTTTTCCATATCCTTTCGTTTCTTATTAACTAGAGTTTTTCGGGCTTCAATCATATTCAAATATTTCTCAATCTCAATGACAGGAGTTCTAAGATATTCCAAACTTTGACTCATAGTGTCAATTTCTGCTTCTAATGTGGAAATCTTACTATATATTGTTCCAAGAGTTGCATCAATGTCATCTTGTATCATTGAGCGCTTACAAAATTTCAAATAATCGTGGTCTCCAATATTAATTAAATTTAATAAAAGATTATAGGAGATCTTAAATTTACTAACAAGCGTCTGAGGTTTGCCTCGCATCATCGTTCTATACTCAGTAAGATCCACATTCTTGAAAAGATTTGTCAAGTGGATAACGTGGCCCACTGTGTCAATGCCGCGTCTTCCAGCTCTTCCAGACGCTTGCACGAACTCGTGTGAATAAAGCATTCTCATACCAGATCCATCAAACTTCTTTACATCTGTAAATATAGCAGTTTTAATTGGCATATTTAAACCAACACTAAACGTTTCCGTTGCAAATAGTAGCTTAATATAACCTTTCTCAAATAGAATCTCAACAATTTCTCTTAAAATAGGCATAACTCCGCTATGATGAATAGCAATCCCTTTCTCAAGTAAAGACACAACAGAAAGATATTCGGGGAGTTCTAGATATTCCTGATAGTTTGGAAGTTTTGATCGCAAAATTTGTTCGCATTCCCTGCGAACAATATAACCAACCTTTGAATCATCCTCCAGTAGAGGAACGGTAATTTCGTGCGCGGCAATTTCAATCTGTTTTCTAGACAAGATAAAACATACAGCGGGCAGCATATTATTTTCCACCATATATTTGCATAATTGATTCAATACGTGAGACCGCTTAACATATACTTGCTTCATTTCAAATAGATTTAACATCTTCTTTATTTTTTGATAATTTGGTTCGTTAAATTCGCCAGTTGCACTCTGAATTACGTGGAGTTTGTCAATAGTATCTCTAATTTCTTTTTCTAGATCCTTGTCTTTTTTTATAGCCTTAAATATGCCCGCATTACATGTTATAAAGCTATAATGAGTCAATGGAACATGGCGAAAATTTGATGTCGCTAAGTAAACTTGTTTCTTGATATCACACGTCTCAGATATATTTCCACGAGTCTCAATCCAAAGGGCAAACTTTTCAGGCCTATCCAAAGTTGCTGAAAGCATAACCATTTGAATGTGCTGCGGAAGAAGTAAAATTATACTCTCCCAAACATGTCCGCGCTCAGAATCATTAATCATATGGATTTCGTCTTGAATTACACAGCCCAGTTCATTATCAAAATCCATATCAAACATAAGAAGTGAACTAGAATTAGGCATATTTGGATTATCTTTCTGCTTCTTTCTATACAATGTGTTCTGTAGAATCTCAGCAGTCATGATAAGAACGTCTGCTTCTGGATTAATCTTAATGTCTCCAGTCAAAAGTCCGATACTAATCTCTGGAAACTTTTGAGTAAATTCATAGTATTTTTGATTAGAAAGAGCTTTTATGGGGCTAGTGTAAATAACCTTTTTCTTTTTATTTGTGAAATACTCAATTGCAAACAAAGCTGGCATTGTTTTTCCAGAACCAGTTGGAACACAACTTAGAGAATGGTGTCCTTCAACTATTGCCTCAATGGCAAATTTTTGAAAAGTACTCAAAGGAAATGGGTATTTTTCAAAATATTCAGAATATTGATTTTCTTTATTCTCTGGGTATGTATCCGCGCAAAATTTAACCATGTCAGTTATTATTATAACTCAAATTATGTTTATGCTGTTTGTAATATATTAAAAAGATAAGTAATTACAATGATAACGATAATGGCAATCGCAAATAAATATAAACTATTAGAAAAAATAAACTCTGGAGAATTTGGTTCAATATTCAAAGGGGAGAATATAAGAACCAAAGAACTTGTCGCGATAAAAATAGAAGATGTTTCATCTGATACAAAAATGTTAAAGAGAGAAACACAAATATATCAGTATCTTGGAAAGGCATATGGCATCCCTCAAGTAAAGTGGTACGGAACAACTGAAAAATTCAATTATATGGTTTTACCGCTTTATGGCGAATCTTTGGTATCAAAAACTTTTTCTCTCGCGGAATCCTTGTATATTGGACGACAAATGATAAAAATTCTTAGATACATTCATGAAAAAGGTTTAATACACAGAGATATAAAACCCGATAATTTTGTTTTTGGTGGAGATGAAAGTGGGATTTATATTATAGATTTTGGGTTATGTCGTAAGTATATAGATGATAATAACAATCATATAGAAGTTAAAAGTGGAAAAAATATTATAGGAACGCCAAATTTTATAAGCGTTAACGTTCATAACGGAATTGAACCGAGCAGAAGAGATGATTTGATTTCAGTTGCTTACGTATTATTATATTTAATTAATGGTAGTTTGCCGTGGCAAAAAAATAGTGATTTAGTTTCAATAAAACTTCAAAAAATGTGCGTTTGTGATTGGTCTAAAATGCCAGAACAAATTTTTAATTATATAAAATATTGCACGAATCTTAAATTTAATGAAAGTCCGAATTATGAATTTCTGGCCAAAAATTTGCTTTTTGAACTTTAACGATTTTTTTATTTTTAATTTAAAATAAAAAAATTGAAACTGAAATATTATAAACTTGTTGAATGCAACAGCAAACAATGGGCGGGATTGAATTACCAGAAAGCGTTAATATCGTATTTAAAATGGGCGTGTTTTACGCAACTATTATTGGTTACTATCTACGGCATCTGGCGTGTGAATTTGCCATGAATGTAAAGGCTCGGTCAATTAAATTTTATGAAGCGCATTTGAAGAAGTGTGAGTTTGTGTATCGCGGCGTTCGAGTAACAACGGATAGACCAAGTATTAGACCATGCTTTGAGACAATTTGTAAGGCTCCTAAGTTTCTTAACTGGCTAGATAAGTTCCCTCTGGATAAGTTTGATCTTAGGACGATTACTTTTACTGACGTTGACTTCTTCGGATCTAGTTCAAATCCAGAAAAGTTGGGGTTTTTGAAGTTCAAGTGTGATGTTTTCACAAAGATGGGAGAACCTCTTGATGGAATTGTGTTCTTGCGCGGAGACTGTGGTGCAGTTTTGATTATTGTCACGGATGAGAATGGAAAGGATAGCGTTCTTTTGACCGAACAGCCTAGAATCCCGACTGGGGGATACAAGGAGGAGATTGTTTCTGGAATGTTTGACGCTCGCACTGGTTGCGTTGCAGTAAATGATGTTCTGAAGAAAGAGATTCAGGAGGAAACTGGATTGGTTTTGAATGTTGGTGGAGATAATTACACTCGCTTTGGAGAGTACACTCTTTCTGGCGGAGGTTGCGACGAAAAGGTCCATCTCGCGGTGTTTCTCACTCAGCTTGAATCTGAGAAAATTGAGGAGATGAAGGTAAAGCAATATGGAGAGCAGGGAACAAATGAGAAAATTCGCCTAAAGTTTTATCCTGTGGAAACATTTGAGAACGAGCTTCCTCGCATTGCTGATGCAAAGACGTCGCTGGCTTGGATGCTTTACAAGGAAAAGTTTGTCACTGAGGATGTTTAATTTTGTTCCACTCTATTGATTGTTTATTTATAAATTTTTTATTTTATGGCGTTAACTAGAGGTTTCAAACAGAATTTATTGTAATTTTGAATCCAAATAGCTCAAAATTATAATTTATCTTCTAGTGTAATTGTGTTTCTTATTTATTTTATGTTTTCTTGTGCGAGCGTTTAATTGTTTGCGGTGTCTTTTAGATAAATGCTTTTTAAAACCGGGTTTGTGTCGTTTACTTACAGCTCCACCCGGAAACTCATATTTATTCATAAGAGTTTTACGTTTTTTCCTTTCGGCTTCAGTTAATAATTCAGCGTTTGATAGAGTAGGATTAAGAGATCTTGCTTGCAGTCTGCGTTTTTCAGCAACTTCTCCAGTTTCTTTGATATTTTTTTTTGTAGCAGATTCTTCCTCTTTCATTCTTTGCATTTCCCTAGCCCTGACTTCTCTTTCAGCTGCTTTTTCAGCCTTTATTCTTTCTTTTTCTTCAGATAAAGCCGCTACTTTTTGAGCCTTAGCTTCTAGTTTTGCAATAGTTTCGGGGTCTTCAATTTGCTTTTTCTTTGTTTCAGTCAAAACTCTTGGAGTTTCATAATCATCCCATTCAGAATAATTTGATGTTTTATAAGGTTCGTCCATAGAAGCAATTTCTACGGGGGGTTTTATTAATTTATAACCAGCGTCAGTAGAACTTC
>Ga0114959_10001466_pt1 | contig 20585 bp, 26 predicted proteins | sample C_130625_EF_Meta_FD_87317 | JGI IMG/M metagenome (GOLD analysis project Ga0114959, IMG submission 87317) | Freshwater microbial communities from Lake Croche, Canada to study carbon cycling - C_130625_EF_MetaG | ecosystem: Environmental > Aquatic > Freshwater > Lake | place: Lake Croche, Canada... | reverse complement strand
TAATGGCTTGGTTGGTGTTGCTAGTGGTTTTCCTGCTGGCCCTGGTGGAGTGGCTGGTGGGGCCGTTGCTGCAGGCCGGTCAGGCCCTGTTCAGCTTGCGCAACTTGATCTGGCTGCCAGCGCTGTTGCTGGTTTGGGCCCTAACGGCTAAGCGGCCCTAGGGGAGGGCAACCAGCGGCTGCTGAGTAACGAAAGCAGCACAAGCCCACTGGAACAGATCAAACAGGCGGCCATGCCGCCGGTCAGGTATACCCAGCCGGAGAGGAGCGTGCCCAATAGCCGGCCAGCCGCATTGGCCATGTAATAGAAGCCCACATTGAGACTCACATTTTCGGCGTCGGTGTAGGCCAGCACCAGGTAGCTGTGGATCGAGGAATTCATCGCAAACACCACGCCAAAGGCGGCTAAGCCGCTAACAACCACTAGGCCGGGATCCCCCTGGCGCCAGAGGGCCATGGCCATCAGCGCTGGAATAGCCGCGAGCAGTGCGCTCCAGAACTGCACGGCCCCAGGCCCTGGGGCCGTGGTTTTGCCCCAGCTGCGTCTCAGGGCCGGGGCTGCCCCCTGCACGATCCCGTAGCCAATCACCCAGAGGCCCATGAAGCCGCCCACTTCCCAAAAGCGCCAGCCGAGCGCCGCCTCCAGGAACACAGGCAGGGCCACCACAAACCACACATCCCGGGCGCCAAATAAAAAGAAGCGACCCAGAGACAACACATTGATGCCCCGAGATTTAGAAAAAAGGGAGGAGAAGGCCAATTTTTGTTTGACCTTGCCGATGTCTGCAGGCAGCCCCAAGGTGCCCAGGAAAGCCAGAAACAAGCCGGCCGCCATCGCCGCCACCGAGCCGGCAAACCCGAGGCCGGTGAGCAGCACCCCCCCCAAGAAAAAGCCCACCCCCTTGAGGGCATTCTTGGAACCAGTGAGCAGGGCCACCCATTGGAATAACTGCTGTTCTCCCTTGTCTTCGTTCCCGGGGGTGGCTGGCACCACCGTTTTAATGGCGCCCTTGGCACTCATTTTGTTGAGATCTTTGGCAATGCCGCTGAGCGCCTGGGCCGCCATCACATAGATCACTGAAAACAGCTTGGGCCAACTGGCCGAAACTGGAATCAACAGCACCAGGGCCAGGATCTGCAGTAGCAACCCAGCCCAAAGGGTGAGCCGCAGGCCAAAACGGGCCCCGAGCCAGCCGCCATAAAGGTTGGTGAGGATGCCGAAGAATTCGTAAAAAATAAATAGAAAGGCGATCTCCAGGCTCGAGTAGCCGAGCTGATGAAAGTGAAATAGCACCAGCATTCTCAGGGCGCCGTCGGTGAGCGTGAAGGCCCAGTAGGCCCCGGTCACCACCACGTACTGGTGCAGGGCTGATAGGGGCTTGGCCATGCTGATTGCTCCGCTCAGCGTTGCTCTAGCTGGGCCACATGGCAGGCCAGGTCAGCCATGCGACAGCTGTAACCCCATTCGTTGTCGTACCAGGCATAAACTTTTAGTTGGGTGCCGTTGATCACCATCGTGGAAAGCCCATCAACAATTGAACTGCGACTGTCATTGAGATAATCCACTGATACCAATGGCCGTTCTTCATAGCCAAGAATTCCCGCGAGGGGGCCAGCGGCAGCGGCGGCAAAGGCAGCATTCACCTCCTCCACACTTACAGATTGGTTCAGTTCAAAAACGGCATCGGTGAGGGAGCCATTCAAAAGCGGCACCCGCACCGCATGGCAATTGAGTTTTCCCTGTAGTTCCGGGAAGATCAGGCCGATTGCCGTGGCGGAGCCAGTGCTGGTGGGGATCAGGCTCTGGATGCAGGAGCGGGCCCGGCGTAGGTCGCTCTTAAAACCATCCACCACCACCTGGGTGTTGGTGACGTCGTGCAGGGTGGTGATCGAACCGTGTTTGATCCCGAAGTTTTCCTGGATCACCTTCACTATGGGGGCCAGGCAGTTTGTGGTGCAGGAGGCGGCTGTAATCAGGCGGTGGCGGGCTGGTTCGTAGAGCTGGTGATTAATGCCATAAACGATGTTGAGGGCCTCTTCGCCAGCGATTGCCCCCTTTACAGGACAGGCAACGATCACGCGCTTGATGTCGATTTGTTCGAAATAAAGCCCAAGGGTTTCAGCTGTTTTGAACTTGCCGCTGCACTCCAGCACCAGATCCACCCCGGCCCCCTGCCAGGGCACAGCGGTGGGCTCCTTTTCCTGGCTGTAGCTGATGCGCTGATCGGCAACCTTGAAGCCACTGGGGTCGTCAACGCTGGCGCTCAATTGTTGCTGCCAGCGCCCATGGACGGAATCAAATTCGAGCAGATGGGCGGCTGTGGCGGCGGTGCCAGCCATGTCGTTTACGTGCACCAGTTGGACGCCCGGGCGACCCCAGAGGGCCCGGAACACCAGCCGACCGATGCGACCAAAGCCATTGATGCCAATTTTCATAGCCTTCACCACCTGATGGACCTAGACTCGCATCAAGTTGAGTTGATTGGTTTATGGCGCGGTTAACGGCCGTGGTCCCAGGGGTCTCGATCGACGCTGGCCAGGCAAGGCTTCTTTTGAAGGCTCTGGCAGATCCCTTGCGGCTTCAGGTGATCGAGTCCCTAGCCCTGGGGGTGCGTTGTGTTTGCGATCTAACCACTGAACTGGGCATTGGCCAGTCTCGGCTCTCTTTTCATCTAAAGGTGCTTAAAGACGCTGGTTTACTGCTAGATCGCCAGGCTGGTCGTTGGATCTATTACCGGCTGCAGCCGGAGGCCATTAAAGGCCTGGCGGGCTGGTTGCACCAGCTCAGTGATTCCTGTGGCGTTCAAGCCAATCCCTGTAAATAAGGAGCAGAACATTGGATCGAACGCTGGCCAGATTGATTGGCCATGGCCATGGGCCTGTTACTTGGTCGGTTGATTCCTTCCCTACAGGCGCTGCTTGATGCGGTGAAGATCGGTAATACCTCTTTGCCGATTGCCCTGGGGCTTTTGATGATGATGTATCCGGTGCTGGCCAAGGTTCGTTATGAGCAATTGGGCAATGGGGCCAGTGATCGACGGCTGTTGGCTTTGTCCTTAGGTCTGGTTTGGCTGGTGGGTTCAGTTTTGGTGCTGCTTGTTTATCTATCCCTATGGCTGCGGCGCCTGGTTCAGTTCCGGAACTCAGGCCGCTTGTCTTGATCAAGGCTGCGATTGAGAATGTCCTTAAGGGTTAAGCCCACGGGGAGGCTGCCTGCGTAGGCACTGCCCAAAACCCGACGGTAAACTTTGGATTCAATCAGGCGGTAGGTGGAGGAAATTAGGGGAATTGCACCGGCTTCTTCGGCAAGTTTGTAGCCGTTGCTGAGCGAGTAGCCCACAAACTCCCGCAGGCTGGGGGAGCTTTGTAGCTGCTTGTCGTTTACATAGATAAATAGGGGCCGTGACAGGGGGCGATAAGATTCATCTTGCACAGCTTTTAGGGTTGGAAATACCTTTGTGCCGTCGGGTTGCTCAAGGGCTAAGGCCCGCAATTTAGCCCTGTTGGCTTGGAAATACTCAAAGCCGAAATAGCCAAGGGCAAGGGGATCTGCAGCTACTCCTTTTACGATAACATCATCATTCTCGCTGGCTGTATAGTCGGCGCGAGAATTTTCAGCATCTCCATTTATAGCTTTATTGAAATAGTCAAAAGTTCCTGAGTCTTTGCCAGGGCCGTACAGATTTACTGCCTTGTCAGGCCAGCTTGGGTTTGCCTGACTCCAGCGCTCAACTTTATCCTGGGCGTCTTTATTCCAGAGTAGTTTTAGCTCTGTAACTGTGATGTCTTTTGCCCAGGTGTTGGCGGGATTCACCACCACTGTGATCGCGTCAAAGGCTATTGGTAATTCAATAAAACGCACACCATTTTTTTCGCAAAGCTTCAGTTCCTTGGCGTTGATAGGCCTAGAGGCGTTGCTAATAGAAATCTTCTCAGCACAGAAGAGCCTGAATCCACCACTGGTGCCAGACTCTTTAAGTTCAATTGTTACGTTTCTGCCGTCAGCTGTTTGCTTGAAGCCTTTGATCGCCGCCTCGGTAATAGGGCGCACTGTGCTGGAGCCGTTGATGCTTAGCTTTTCTGCGGCGATCGCCCCGACAGAGCTGCTGCTGATGCCAATGGCGACTAGGAGGGCAAGCGGAAAACGGGCAGCCACAACAAGAGTTGCTCAACTGGGATGAGCCTACAAATCAATAATGATTGATTGGTTAAGGTTGATGAATGTTTACCTAGCCCTGGGCTCGCTTCAGTGATCCCCGTGGCTGCGGCCAATTAGCCAGGCGCTAAAGGCCAGCAGCATCACGCTGGCGCAGAACTGGAGAAGATTTGCCATGGAATCTACTGGGAAGCTGATCATCGTTTTAAATGCGGAAACGATGAGAGCAACCACGATTACGTTGGTTAGCTTCTGCTTGAGAGTGTCCAGGGAGTCGATGCTTAATAGATTGCGCCGTCTTTCTGGCATGGTTTCATTGCGGTCATCAATGTCTGAAATCACCAGCTCATAGATGCCATAGCCAAAGATCAGCAGGGCAATGCCAATCACATAGTAATCTATGCCGCCAATCAGGGTGCCTATTAGTTCAGTGGAGTGTTCCCCATGCCCTCCAGTTATTTGCTTAAAAAGCTCTTGCATGGCCCGAACTTCCTCGGCCGTACCTAATAGAAAGCAGTTGACACTGCCGAGCAAGCTCATTACCACTGGCAGCACACTCACTAGCCGGAAGCGCCAGATAAGCCGTTCAAAAATGAATTCCGGAGAACGGCGTTTCATTGGAGAATCAAGGTACGCGTTTGCTACTAAGGACGCGTTCGAGCAGCAATCTACTCAATAGCGAGAAGATCGCTACGCCCCCCAGCACCATGGCGGCCCCGTAGGCCAGTTCGGTGTTGTATTGCTTGTAGGCGTCTTCGATGAATAGCGGCAGGGTTTGGGTTTCGCCGGCAATGTTGCCGCTTACCACGGCTACGGCCCCGAATTCACCGAGGGCCCTGCCCGTGGTGAGGATCAATCCGTACAGAGCCGCCCAGCGCACGGAAGGTAGAGTTACCTTCCAAAAAACCTGCCAGTTGCTGGCCCCCAGGGTGCGGGCTGCCTCCTCCTGCTCCCAGCCTTCTTCCTCCAGTAGGGGGATCACCTCCCGGGCCATAAAGGGAAAGGTAACGATGATGGTGGCCAGGGCCATGCCAGGCCAGGAGAAAATTATTTTCCAATGGAGTGCGCTCACTACGGAGCCGAAGATGCCATGGTTTGGGCTATAGAGAAGCACCAGCATCAGCCCAACCACCACAGGGGAAATTGAAAAGGGCAGGTCGATGATGCTCAGCAGTAGGGCCTTGCCGGGGAACTGTTTACGGGCAATGGCAGTGGCGGCAGCCAGGCCAAAGATAGTGTTGGCGGGTACTGCTATGGCTGTCATCAAGAGGGTGAGTAGCACCGCGTGCCGCAGCTCCTCGGAGTTGAAGTTTTCGATGAATGGGCCCAGCCCCTTCGCAAAAGCACCCGCCACCACATTTAAGGCGGGCACCACGATCACGAGGGCCACATAAAGACAAGCGATAATCGGAATTAGTTTTTTCATGATTTTGAAGGATTGGCTTCCCAGTTGCGACCCCAAACCTGAATGCCGTTGATCACCACAAGGCTGAGCAGGGAAAAGATAAGCATCACCATGCCAATTACCGTGGCACCATCAAAGTCAAATTCCTCAAGTTTTTGGATGATCAAAGTTGGGGTGATCAGATCTTTGAAGGGCACGTTGCTGGAAATCATCACCACCGAGCCGTACTCGCCCACGGCCCGGCTATAGCCCTGGGCGATGCCCGAAAGAATTGCTGGAGACAGCTGGGGCAGCACCACCCGGAAGAGGGTTTGGGAACGGCTAGCCCCGAGGCACCAGGCCGCTTCCTCCTGGTCTACCTCCAGGGCTTCCAGCACCGGTTCAACACTGCGCACCACAAAGGGTAGGGAGATGAACACCATCGCCACGGCTACGCCAAGCCAGGTGTAGGAGACCTTGATGCCAACCACGGCCAGGAGTGGGGCGCCGATCCAACCGTTGGTGCTGTACACGGCGCTCAGGGCTAGGCCGGCCACGGCGGTGGGCAGGGCGAAGGGCAAATCGATCAGGGCACTGAGAATGCGTTTGCCTGGGAATTCAGTGCGCACTAGGGCCCAGGCAATGATCAGGCCGAAGAAGCCATTGATCAGGGCCGCCACAAAGGCCAACCCGAAACTGATCTTGTAGGTGGCCAGCGCCTCTGGGGTGGTGGCCAGGGCCCAGAATTGCGAAGGTCCCACATGGGCAGCCTTAAGGGCCAAGCCACCGATGGGTAGAAACAGCACCAGGCCTAGGTAGGCCCAGGTGATGCGCCAGGGCCAGCTGGGTAGGGGGGGCAACGCCAGACCCCGGGGCCGGCGAATTCCAATCGGAACCAAAGGGGGTAGCGCCAGTAAAGCTCCGCCAATCTACGGTACTGCTACCGGGATTGAGCAGTATCCTGGCTTGCGCTCGACAGGCTTGAATTCCATTATCTGTATGGGCCTCTTTATCCATGGGCATCCGCGTCGCCAACGTCACCAAGTCGTTTGGAGACTTTCAGGCCGTTAAAGACGTGAGCCTTGATGTGGATAGTGGCTCCCTGGTGGCGCTGCTCGGCCCCTCTGGTTCGGGTAAGAGCACCTTGTTGCGACTGATTGCTGGCTTGGAGGAGGCAGACGGCGGCAGGGTTTGGATCACCGGCGAGGAGGCCACTAACCGTTCGGTGCAAGACCGGCAGGTGGGCTTTGTTTTCCAACACTTTGCCCTGTTTAAGCACCGCAATGTGCGCCAAAACGTGGCCTTTGGTTTGGAGTTGCGCGGCTGGAAGCCGGCGGCGATCCGGCGCCGGGTGGATGAATTATTGGAATTGGTGCAGTTGCAGGGCTATGGCCAGCGCTATCCCTCCCAGTTATCCGGCGGCCAGCGCCAGCGGGTGGCCTTGGCCCGGGCCCTGGCGGTGCAACCCCGGGTGCTGCTGCTGGATGAACCATTCAGCGCCCTAGATGCCAAGGTGCGCAAAGAACTGCGGGCCTGGTTACGCAATCTCCACGATGAGATGCATGTAACCACTGTAATTGTTACCCATGACCAAGAGGAGGCCATGGAGGTGGCAGATAAGATTGTGGTAATGAATGAGGGGCGGATCGAGCAGATCGGGTCCCCAGCGGAAATATATGACCAGCCAGCCACCCCCTTTGTGATGGGATTTGTGGGCAGCGTTAATGTGCTGCCTTCCGGGGCAGTGGGCCAGCAGCTGGGCTCCGATCCCCTGGCCAGCGATCTATTTATTCGCCCCCACGATCTCGATCTACACCTCAGTCCCCAGCCGGATAGTGTGCCGGGGCAGCTGCGACGCTTAACCCATATGGGGCGTGATCTGCAGGCGGAATTAGTTTTGGAGGGGGGCGATGTGGTGATGGTGGTTTTACCCCGGGAACGCCTAGATTACGCCAGCCTTAATCCCGGTGACCGCTTACATATCACCACAAGACAGACAAGAACCTTTGAGCCTGATTACGCTATCTGATTTTTAATTTTCCTCAATTTTAGCCAATTAATTGTGCTCAACTTCGTAGCCTGCTAGGCGGGCATCGGAGCGAAATTGGGCAAGGGAAAGGCTAGTTTGATGCTTTAGAAGGCGGCCATTTTTCAAAATCAATGTGAAATGTTGAACTTGGGAAGAGTTGCGCTTTGCGCTGATTGCTTCTGCGGCCATGGTGATTCTCTTGGTAATTTTGGGGGTGAGTGATAAAGGTTGTTGGATTAACAGTCCAAGCTTGGATTTATAAGCTTGGCTAAACAGGCTTAGATTGCTGGAATTAACTTATTGGGTATGAATAGATCGTCATTGCTGATCTGTTGAAGTATGCCTTTGGTGCGAATCAGGCTGAGGTTTTTGGTTACGGTGACCCTGGTTAAACCGCAGATATCGCCCAGGGCTTTGTGGGTGAGGTTCAGTTCCTTGAGGGATAGTCGGTAGCCTTTGCTGCTCACCATGCCGAAGCGGCTGCCAATCCAGGTGAGCAGTTGCAGCAGGCGTTCTTCCGCAGACTTAATGCGATTAATCCGAAAGATCTCTTCCACCGTGCGGATGTGATCCGCCAGGAATTGCGAAACCTCATCTGCCGTGGGCTTGCTTTGCTCCACCACCACAGTGGTGAGGCATTGAATTTCAATGGGCCGTAAAGCTGAGTAGGCAGTGGTTACCCATTCGCCGGGTCCCCAGAGCCCCAGGGTGATGGAATCACCTTCATGGTCCCAGGCGACGGTGCGGATGTAGCCCTCCTGGATTTTCCAGCTCAGGCCCTCTGGAAGTACGTCATTGGGCAGGAGGGTTAGCTGGAGGGGGCGAGGGGTGATGCCGATGGTCATGGCTTTGAAGGGTTAGGTAATTGGTGGTCATGGTTGTGGGTGCTTGGGCCAGCGGGGTGCTGGCCGATGACATTCGGAGACAACAGTCCATGGCGCCTGGCGACGGGGTAGAAACACAATAACACTAATTGCCCATCGGTCAACCGGGGTTTGGGCCGATGGCCCTGGGCGGTTAGATGAAATACATGCCCTGGACCTGGGCCAGCTGATCACGGCGCTCCAGCAGGTCTTGCAGGCTGGTGGATTCCAGCAGTTTGTTGCGGGCGTTTTCCAGCTGCCCCACCAGGTTTTCCAGCACCTGGAATTCCGGCGACTGGCGCTTGGTTGCGTCGCCATGGCTGTTATCCCCTTCAAGGCAGGCCACCACCTCTGACACCATTACTTCGCTGGGGGAGCGAGTTAGCTGGTAGCCGCCGCGGGGGCCCCGGATGCTGCGTAAAATCCCGGCCCGGCGCAGGCTGGTGAGCATTTGTTCCAGGTAGCGGTCTGGGATCTGTTGGCGCTGGGCTATCTCCGCCACCTGGAGCACCTGGCCATTGGCGTAGGTGGAGGCGAGTTCCAGCAGGGCTACCAGGCCGTAATCAGTTTTTGCGCTGAAGCTCACAGCCTGGGCCGCCACAGGAGGATTAAACGATTGTGCCTATGACCGCCGCTGTTTTGGGGGATTGAAGCACAATTCCCTATCGAAGTAGCGGGGATTACCCCGGCCAGGCCTGCTACTGTGTAAATTCCCAAAGTACTCTATCGGACTACCGTGGTTTTTGATTCCGCGAAGTTGAGCCGCCGCACGGCCACCCGTTTTGCCCTGCTGGGCCTTGTGGGTCTCACCCTGCCTGGCACCCTGGCCAGCCCCTCCGCATCGGCTGCCCCCGCCAAGCAGGAAATTCTCTTGGTGAGCTACGCGGTTACTAAGGCCGCCTACGACCAAATTATTCCTAAATTCACCGCTGACTGGAAGAAGAAAACCGGTCAAACAGTTGTAGTTAAAACTAGTTTTGGTGGCTCTGGCTCCCAAGCCCGGGCTGTGATCGATGGCCTCGAGGCTGATGTGGTGGGTCTGGCCCTCGAGGGTGATGTAATTAAGGTTCAGGAAGCTGGACTGATTGAATCTGGCTGGCAGAATAAATTGCCAAATAATTCGATTATTACTAACTCTGTGGTGGCAATTTTTCTGCGGCCTGGCAATCCAAAGAAGATCAGCACCTGGACGGACCTTGATAACAAAGATTTAGATGTGATTACTGCTAACCCCAAGACCTCGGGCGGGGCCCGTTGGAACTTTCTGGGTATTTGGGGTTCTGTAACTGAGACCGGCGGTAGTGCTGAAAAGGCCAAGTCATTCATTACAACTGTTTACAAGAATGTTGATGTGCTTCCCAAGGATGCCCGGGAAGCCACTGATACATTTGTGAAGAAGGGCCAGGGTGATGTGCTCCTTAACTATGAAAACGAAGCAATTCTTGCTAAGAAAACCGGTGAATGGACTGCCCCCTACAAGATTCCCAGCCCAAATATTTTAATTGAGGGCCCGGTGGCTGTGGTGGATAAGAATGTGGAGAAGCACGGCAACCGCAAGGTGGCCGAAGCTTTTACGAAGTATCTTTATACTCCACTTGCCCAGAAGATCTTTGCAAGCAATGGTTTTCGTCCGGTGACGCCAGAGGCTAAGGCCGCTGCCAAGGGCCTGTTCCCTACGGTTAAAACCTATACCGTTGCTGATTTCGGTGGTTGGAAAACCGTTAACAAGAAGTTCTTTGGCAGCGGTGGAATCTGGGATGAAATCTTCAGCAAGAGCCGCTGAGGCTTCTCCCTCAACCTGAGGAATATCGCCCGGCCTACTAAGGTTGGGCTTTTCTCTGCAACGGTAAAGATGATTTCTCTCATTGTGGCTAGTAATCATTGGTGGTTGCTGCTTGTAGTGTGATTGACTATTCTTCTCTATTGACTCTTTATTGCTACAGGCAAGGGTGCTGCAAAATACTTGGTTTTGCTCAGGTAGAATAGGCAGCTCTTGCTGGCGATATAGAATGGCTATGGCATACTTAGTTAAATGTCAGACCTGAGATGCTTGGCCGCCATTCGTTTTCATGTGTGAGCTGCTTGCCCTAAATGCCAATCGTCCCACCGACTGTCGCTTTTCTTTTAAGGGGCTAATTCGTAGGGGTGGCGTCACCTGTGATCACACTGATGGTTGGGGCTTGGCAAGTTATGAGCCGGATGGCAGTGGAGTGAGAATTTTCAGAGAGGATGAGGCTGCTGGTTTCTCCCCGATTGCTGCCCATTTGGCTGAGTTGAATATAATTTCATACTCAACTATTGCTCATATTCGCAAGGCAACCCAAGGGGAAGTTGCCTTGTCTAATTGTCACCCTTTTTATAGGCGGTGGCGGGGTGAGGACTTAATTTTTGCCCATAATGGTGATCTAAAGGGGGCTGTGCCCAAGGCCATTGAATACGAACCTCTTGGTAATACCGATAGCGAGGCTGCTTTTTGTGCCTTGCTGGGGCGGCTTGATTTAATTGTGAATCCTGAGTTCCCCTCGTTAGAGATTTTGTTTCCACTGATAACAGAGTTTTGCCTTGAGATGCATGGGTTAGGTACATTTAATTGTTTGCTAAGTGGCGGGGAGTGGATATTTGCTTTTGCTTCTACTCGTTTGCACTGCCTAACCCGGAGCTTTCCGTTTTCTATTGCCCAGTTGGCTGATGCGGATCTAACCGTTGACTTTTCGAGAGAGACCCTGGAAGGTGATGTGGTGACTGTGGTAAGTACTGAACCACTCACCTCCAATGAGCAATGGCAGCAATTGCAGCCGGGCGAAGCCTTGCTGCTAAGGCAGGGCAGAATTTTCCTTCGGCACCTGCCGGCGTAGTTGAAAATACATGGCTTAGTGCATGGGGACCCATCGCCAGACTTTGCCAATTTGGCATAATGGGGTTTCTGGATTTCACTGCCTGATGGCCCTGCAGCTCGGCGACACCGTTCCAAACTTCAGCCAAGATTCCCAGCTTGGCTCAATCAATCTTTATGATTTTGCTGGTGACAGCTGGGTGGTGCTGTTCTCCCACCCAGCCGACTACACGCCAGTGTGCACCACAGAGTTGGGAGAGGTGGCGCGGCTGAGGCCCGAGTGGGAGAAGCGCAATGTGAAAACTCTAGCTTTGAGCGTGGATTCGGCTGAAAGTCATAGGGGTTGGATTAACGACATCAACGAAATCCAGCAGACAACTGTGGATTATCCGATTTTGGCTGATGCCGACAAGCGAGTGAGTGATTTGTATGGAATGATCCATCCAAATTCTCTGAATAATCTTACCGTGCGTTCTGTATTCATAATCGATCCCAATAAAAAACTGCGTCTGCAGATTACCTATCCCGCCAGTACTGGTCGCAATTTTAAGGAGATTCTGCGGGTCATTGACTCCTTGCAGCTCACCGAGTATCACCAGGTTGCCACCCCTGTGAATTGGGAAAATGGCGATGATGTAGTGGTGGTGCCTTCGATTTCTACTGAGGAGGCCCGGGGAAAATTTCCCAAGGGAATCACCGAAATCCGTCCTTACCTACGTATTACCCCCCAGCCAAATCTTTGACTCTAATTTCTTCGTAGCTGTCTGGGCTTAATGTTGTGCGGCCGCAGGATTTCTGCGGCCGCTTCTAATGCTTGCGGCCAGGTAATTGAGTTGCTTGGGTTGCACTTCTGTGGCCCTGGCTGGGGCCTTGGCAATCCTGGTCTCCTTTGTTTTGATATGGTATTTTTTGTTAAATCAATGAGTTGTGCGGTGGTGGTCTAAAAGGTGTGATTGCTTTTTAAGGCGGTATTAATTATTGTTGGAGACCTTGATAAACTTGCGTAAACCATGAAATTGGTACGGTGTACGTACGGTCGGCACGCACTTTCAATTCTTGCTATCTTGAATGAGGCAATTGAAAGCTCCACTGCTATTTACGACTACAAGGCTCGGTCGCTGGAAAGCATGGTTGACTGGTTTGCTGTTAAGGACCAGGATCATTTTCCAGTGATAGGTTTAGAGGCTGATGGCGGTGAATTGCTTGGTTTTGCCAGTTATGGTTCATTTAGGGCCTGGCCTGCCTATCGGCACACTGTGGAGCATTCGGTTTATGTGCACCATGCCCACCGGGGCCGTGGTTTTGGTTCAAGGCTCTTGCATGAATTGATTACCCTTGCCCAGGCGCAGTCTGTCCATGTTTTAGTTGGCGGCATTGATGCTTCTAATCAGGCAAGTATTGGCCTGCATGTGAAGTTTGGCTTTACCCATGCGGGCACCATTCAACAAGTGGGCTTCAAGTTTGGCCGTTGGCTAGACCTTGCCTTTTATCAGCTTATTCTTGAGCAACCCCCCCCGGCTTAGTTGATACGATTTAGTTGATGGCTATCTCGATTGATTTATTGATTGCTGTTTCGCTTTTTGGTATTTTAATCTCTAGGATTCCGTTGTTAAAATTCGCCTTAAGCTTATTTGTGTCAATGTTTTCTGGCAGGGTGAAGCTGCGCAGGAAATTGCCGTAGGAGCGCTCGATGCGATGGTAGTGATGACCCTTGGTTTCGCTTTCTTGCTTGCGGCTGCCCTGAAGAGTTAGCACGTTATCTTTCATGTTTACCTTCACGTCTTCTTTGTGTAGGCCTGGTAGTTCGGCTTTGATTAGGAACTCCTGCTCTGTTTCGCTAATGTCTACACTTGGGCACCATTCGCCAGTGCTAAGTAATTCTTGACCCCGCTGGGGCAGTAATTGGCTAGGTCTGTTATAGCGGTCTAGCAGGTTTTCTATTTCCCGCAGGGCGTCCCATTTGATCAGGGTCATGGTCAAGCTAGCAATGCCTATGTTTTGATTGTGCGCCTTAATTGGCTCCCTTGCTGCCTAAGCTGCTTCACTGCGTCTTCACTGCGGCAGCCTGCTTCGTTATTGCCGGCACCAGCGCCAAGACTCCAGGTTTATCAGTAGCCCAATGGTCACCATTGCCAGCATGAGTAGCACCTGATCAGGCCGGGAATCTCTCACCAGCATGTCTGCGGCTAGGTGGGGAATATTGGTGGCGGTATAGCCAATACTCAGCCAGAGGTGAAGCCGTCGCCAGGGGCGCCAGCGCTGTTCTCCCTGGGGGGCACTGCTGGCATAGGCGATTAAAAGGAGTGCAGCCAGGGGTATAAGGAAATAGATAAGCATCGTGCCAAATAGCAGCGCTAGCTGGGCAGGATTTATTTGGCTACCTGTTTTTACAGATAGCCCATGGAAGAGCGGCATTAGCCCCAGTTCCACGTGAAAAAGCATTGCTAGTAACCAAGCGTTCCACAGACTGCGCAGCCTTAGCCCATGGTCTACGCCGCCCATTTGCTTGCCTATGGCGCTGGTTTTCATTGTGCTGGGCCCAGCCCTGGGCGGTGCCGCTTGTTTTATATTCAAGTGAGTAGCCACTCACTTGAATGGCCGAGGCGCCCCCACCCAGCTCCAATCGACGCTCCTGGTTCACCGGGGCGGTGTTGCTGGCGGCTGGCCTTGGGGCCGGGGGCTGGGTGGTTCTCCACTGGGGCCTAGAAGAAACCGACAATGCCCAGCTCCAGGCCCCCATCACCGAAATCTCCAGTCGTATCCCTGGCACCATCTCCCGGGTGGCGGTGGAAGACAACCAACTGGTTAAGGCCGGAGACTTGTTGGTAGCCCTTGATGACCGTGATGCCAAATCGCGGCTGCGCCAAGCCCAGGCCGATCTTTTGGAGGCCCAGCGCCAGGCGGAGGCTGGCCAGGCCCAGGCGAATGCCAGCGTTAGTCAGGCCCGGGCGGCGGGCAGCCAGGCCGATGCCGACCAACAGGCCGCCAAGGCAGAAGCGGTGCGTAGTAAGGCTGAACTGGTGCGCCTGGAGTTTTTGTTGCGCCAGGGGGGCGTTTCCCGCCAGGAGGTGGAACGGGCCCGTTCCACTTACCAACAGGCCCTCAGTCAACTCACCCATTCCCAAGCGAGCCGCGCCCAGTCCCAGGCCAGCCGCAGCCAGGTGAATGCCGATCAAAAGAAAGTTGCCGCCGCCGGGGCCCGGATTGATCAAATCCGGGCCGCCTTGGCCCAGGCCCAGCTGCAGTTGGCCTACACCCGGATCACTGCCCCCCAGGCGGGCCGCATCGGCTCCCGCTCTGCGGAGCCGGGCCGGCAATTGCAGCCGGGGCAGCCGTTGATGCTGCTGGTGGCAGCCCAGCCCTGGGTGGAGGCCAACTTCAAGGAAACCCAGTTGGCCTCCCTTTACTCCGGCCAGCCGGCGGAGATTCGCATTGATGCCCTGCCCGGTCAGTTATTTCACGGCCAGGTGCGCAGCCTTGCCCCCGCCTCAGGGGCCCGCTTTGCCCTCTTGCCCCCCGATAACGCCACCGGCAATTTCACCAAGGTGGTGCAACGGATCACCGCTCGCATCAGCTTTGATGAGCTGTCGCCAGAATTGGCCAAGCGCCTGGTGCCAGGCCTCTCGGCCAATGTGAGGGTGCGGCGCCGATGACGGCAGAAAGACTCAGCTTGCGCCAATGGGCGATGGTGATCACCGCCTCGATTGGGGCGTTGCTGGAGGTGATCGACACCAGCATTACAAATGTGGCTTTAATTAATATCCAGGCCAATCTTGGTGCCACCCTGGCGGAGGTGGGTTGGGTGGTTACTGGCTATGCCATGGCCAGTGTGGTGATGATTCCCTTGAGTGATTGGCTCAGTGGGATATTTGGCCAGCGAGGATATTTTGTGTGGTGTTTGATTGGTTTCACCTTCGCTTCGGTGTTGTGTGGCCTGGCCCCGAATCTGATAAGCCTCGTGTTAGCGCGAATTCTCCAGGGATTGCTGGGTGGTGGGCTATTACCCAAGGCCCAGGCGATCATGTTTCAGGCGGTGCCCAAGGCCCTGCAGGGCATGACCCAGGCGGTATTTGGCATCGTGGTGCTCACTGGCCCAGCCCTGGGTCCCACCCTTGGTGGTTATCTCACCGACAGCTTGGGCTGGCGCTGGATCTTTTTCATCAATCTGCCCTTTGGACTTTTGGCGGTGTTGATGGCCCTAAGTTTTTTGCCCGCTGATCAGCCCCAGGTAAACAGCATCAGAAGGCGGGTTGATTGGTTTGGAATTTTGCTGTTGGCGCTTAGCTTGGGGGGGCTGCAGCTGCTCCTTGAACAGGGCCATCAATACGATTGGTTTGAGAATGCCGGCATCCGTCAATTGGCCCTGCTGGTGGCGGTAACTCTGCCGGTATTTGTGGCCTGGGAATTGCAGCAAAGGCAGCCGGCCGTAGATCTGCGGGTGTTGAGGCATCGATCCCTGGCGGCGGGCAGTGCCTTTTCCCTGGTGTTGGGTTTAGGGCTTTATGGCACAGTTTTTGTGGTGCCAATTTTTGCCCAGTCGGTGCTGCGTTACACGGCCACCCAAACGGGTATGTTGATGTTGCCCGGTGCCATCGCCTCGGCCCTAACCATGGGAATGCTTGGCAAATTTATAAATCGCTTTGACCCAAGGTGGCTGATTGCCATCGGTGCCGGCTTGATGGTGGTAACCATGGGCCAGTTGGCAACCCTTAGTTCTGACACCGGCGAAGATTCCCTCTACTGGCCTTTGATTTTCCGGGGGGTGACCACAGTGATGATGTTTTTGCCCCTGAGCCTTGCCACCCTTGGGCCTCTGCCAAAGCAGGATGTGGGGGCCGGCAGTGGCTTTTATAACCTCACGCGCCAATTGGGGGGTAGCTTTGGCATTGCGGCCCTCACGCTAGTACTTGATCACCAGCAGGTGGTGCATCGCACCCAGTTGGTGGCCCACCTGGTGGTAACAAGGCCTGAGTTGCAGCACCGGTTGCTGCAGTTGCAGGAATGGATGCAACAGTTGGCCCCCGGGGGCGGTAGGGCCCGCGATCAGGCGCTGCAATTACTTAGTCAAGAGGTGGATCGTCAGGCGGCTTTATTGGCCTATGCTGATGTATTTAGGCTGGTGGGTTTGGTGTTTTTGCTGGCGATTCCATTGGTGCTGTTTTTAGAAAGACCCCAGCCCCAGAATCCAGCCCCTCTCCATTGAGTATTAACGACACTGCCAGGCGGATACGATCGCTTAGGGCGCAGAGGTCGTTGTGCACTAGGCACTGCAACATGAGCCCCTGGTAACTGGCCACCAATAGCATCGCTAAGTTATGGCCATCAACGCTAGATTTAATTAGTTGCTGTTCTTGTCCGCAGCCAATCCAGTGGGCTAGCCGATGGCGAAAGTGCTGCATATAGGCCTTGCAATCTTCCCTGCTGCGACTGGTTTCTGGCCGTTGAAGCTCGGCAAAGAGCATGCGAATTAAACCAGGATGCTGTTGTACAAACTCTCCATTGGCCAGTACTAACTTTTCTACGATTTCAAGGGGATTGGCCTTTGTTTGCTGTTCGATCAGCTCAAATTCGGCGCGCAACTGGCCGGTGGCCCAGCGCACTGCCTCCTCCCAAAGGTCTTCCTTGGCTGAAAAGTGCCTAAAAAGCGCAGCATGGCTCACCCCCATGCGATCGGCGATGGCTGCGGTAGTTATCTGATTTGGTGAGATCGTGCCGGCCAATTCAATTAATGCCTGCACCGCATGGGCGCGCCGTTTGGCCGCAGGAATGGCAGTGGCGCGGGACACAAGAAATGACAGTATTTTCTTGAGCTTATCAGCGATACAGTGCCGTGGTGCAGCCCAGCGATGCAGACCAATGATTTAGCTGAAAGATTTGGTTGCTATTTATTTTAATAACTGCTTCTTGTGGCTGATACTTATTTGATCCCGAGTTTTTATATGGCCAGTAAGTTGATCATGCAGTCAGTAGATGATGCAAGCAGTAGATGATGCAAGCAGTGCTGGTGCTAGGTGCGATCGCCTAGGCTGGCCGTAGCAAAAGCTCTTTTAGGGGCCTTGCTCCTGCTCTTAATTAAATCTGGGGTTTGGCCCTTTATCAAGACTTTTCCCCCAAGGGCCATGCTGGTTTAGTGAATGACGTTCCCCCTAGCCGCTGACCCTTCCCTGGCCGCCTTGGGCTCCAGCTTCACCGCCATCACCCTGGCGGAGCTAGGGGACAAAACCTTTTTTTAGCTACGGCCCCAGGTTTCAGTTTTGTTGGCTTGTTGCTGGGCACCCTGCTGGGCCATGGCCAGGTTGCTGGGCTGGCGGTGGGGGCTGGCGGTTGGATTGGCAAACGCATCAGCGAGCGGTTGCTCTATCGGCTAGGCGGTAGGCAAAGATTAAGAATGGGCTATATGGTTGCGCAAAGCACTTGCTGCGCCAGCAGTATGGGTTAAGAAGGCCCTAAGTTTCCTTGAAAGGCCAGAGGTGGAGTAATGATCGTGCAAACCCGTTTTGGCTCCATAAGCATGGTGGGCGGCTACTGCTGGACCCATTCTGTGCCAGTTCCCAGCACAAGCTTCCCCTCCAGGGGAGGTGTGAGTTGGGCCGGCTGGATGTGGGATGTGGTTTCCTTTCGCCAGGCCAGGCAGTCTTGAATTGTTAGCGGTTTAGCCAGCGCCAGGTCTCGCATGTCTCAGATTTGCCTGTAAGCTTGCGCAACAGGGCCTGGCATTTTTGTCCTTGGCCGAAATGCTGGCGCCATAAAACTGACTTCTTCTGCCCCTCCAGTAGCGATTTCCCCGGTTCGCCGGAGTGACTTCGTTTTAAAGCCCTATGCCCAGAGCAGCAACCTGCGGGCTACGGGCCAGTTGCTAAATACGCTTATTCCCTACGGCTTGCTTTGGTTATTGCTGGCAAAGCTTCCTGGCCAGGCGCCTTTGCTGGCCTTGCCAGTATTGGCACTGATGGTGCTGTTTTCAGCCCGTTGTTTCTCGTTGATGCATGATTGCGGCCATTACGCTTTATTTGAGTCCCGAGGGCTGAATCGAGCCGCTGGTTTCTTGTTTGGAATTGTGAACGCAATTCCCCAATATCCTTGGTCCAGGGGCCATGCTTTTCATCATAAACATAATGGAGATTGGGAGAAATACAAAGGTCCTTCGGCTCTAGTTACCACTGAGGAGTATCTAGGCTATAGCCCCTTTGGTAAAAAGTTTTACGCCTTTTTGCGGCATCCTTTGATGCTGTTTCCCGGCGGTTTCTTTTATCTAATAATTAAGCCAAGGCTTGCTTTGTTGCTTGGTTGTTTTGGCTTTTTGAGCCACGGGCTAAGCCAGGTTCGCCAAGGGGGATTTGCCGCCATCCCTAATTTGTTTAAAACTTACAAGAGCAAGCATTGGTATACCACCGCTGAATTCTGGGATCTGTTATTCAATAACGTTGGAGTTATCGCCCTTTGGCTGCTGATGGGCGCTTGGCTCGGCCATGGTCGCTTCTGGATTAGTTATTCAGTGGTGATGACTTTCTCCGCGGCCATATTTATTTGTATTTTCTTCGTGCAACACAATTTTGAGGGCTCCTACGCCCACCGTTCCGACGGCTGGAGTTATGACCGTGGGGCCATAGAAGGCAGTAGCTATCTCAAAATGCCAGCTATTTTCAACTGGTTTTCAGCTGATATTGGCTACCACAATATTCACCATCTTTCTGAAATTATTCCTAATTATAACCTTCGGGCCTGCCACGAGCATAACGCCCACCTGCTGCGCAATGTGAAAGTGCTCAGGATGGGCGATATCCCCAGTTGTTTCCGCTACATCCTCTGGAATCGAGAAACAAACAGTTTGGAAGTCATCCCCTGAGATGGCGGGTCCAGGAGGCCGCTGAAAAGGCATGGCCTTCGGTTTGGGCCAAGGCCACCACCGCATCAATGCTGTCGGCAGCATCAACCTTTGCCTTTAGCTCGGGGCTAGCGCCCACCTTGACCATGAAGGCATTGAGCTGGGATTTAGACATCTTTATCACAGGTAGTCAAACCACTAATAGTCGGGATTTCTGGAATTACTAGCCCCCAGCCATGGCGGATTGCCGCCCCGGGCCCCCCTGGCTCAGCTCCTCTGATTTGCCTCCAGAGTTGAGCAGGTGCAGCTATGGCCGTGGCGAGCTCTGGGATTTTGGTGGTGCCCTTCGAGCAGGTGGGCCTCAGCGATATTGGCCAAGTGGGAGGCAAAAACGCCTCCTTGGGCGAAATGATCCAGTCACTGGCAGCCGAGGGGGTGCGCGTGCCCGCTGGTTTCGCCACCACCGCAGCGGCCTATCGCCAGTTGCTAGCCGCCAATGGTCTCGAGGCCCCCCTGCGCCAGCCCCGCAGGCCACTGCGGCGGATTTGAGCGCGCACTTCAGCGGCGGATAGTTCCTGCAAGCAATGGCGCAGCTGTGCGTAGCTGCCCTGGGCGATGGCGGAGTCGATCGACTCAGGATTCACCTGGCCGCAACCCTCCAGCACCACTGGATACTGCAGGGCAAAGAAGGGGTGCTCGAGGTCGATGCTGTGGTTGTTGAGGCTGCTGCTGGCACTGCTGCGGCCAGAGCCAGCGTTTACCAGGGCCTCGGCCCATGGGGCGGAAAGCCCCCCATAGAGGCTTTGGCCTTCGGGGCGATCCAGGGCCACCAGGGGCCCCTGGCTGCATAGGCGCAGGCAGCCCACCGGTTTGATCTCCAGCAGCTCAGCAGCCTCGCCGCCATTGCTGCGGGCTGTTTCTAGGGCCTTGAGAAGCGCCCCACTGCCGGCAGCGCGACAACTGCTGGCGTCGCAACAGCGCAGCCGGGGCCTCTGTAGGGAGGGGGCAATGCTGGCGACCATGGTTAAGGGGCCCCCGGGGTGGGCTTAGGGGTGCGGTTAGGTAAGCCAGCGGCATCAAGTTGGCCTTGGAGTTGCTGAGCCGATGCTCGGCTGATCATCTGGCCATCCACAAGCAGCACCGGACCATGGCCGCAGGCCCCTTGGCAGCTCACCTGGCTCAGTCGCCAACCATCGGCAGTGGCCGGACCATCGAGCTGTTGCTGGAGCCTTTGTTCCAAGGGGGCCAGCAAAGCATTGGCTCCCTTCACAAAGCAGGTGGTGCCCATACATAGCTCGCAGCTGTGGGCAGCGGGAACTGTCAACTGAAAGCCGTTGTAGAAGCTGGCCACCCCGTACACCCGACTCAGGGGCATATGCAGCTGACGCGCCACTTGGCTTAGGGCTGTCTCTGGCAGATAGCCATAGGTCTCCTGCACCTGATGGAGCACCTCAATCAGGGAGTCGGGGCTGGATCCGTTCTGGGCGACCAAACCC
>Ga0114959_10001464_pt1 | contig 20596 bp, 16 predicted proteins | sample C_130625_EF_Meta_FD_87317 | JGI IMG/M metagenome (GOLD analysis project Ga0114959, IMG submission 87317) | Freshwater microbial communities from Lake Croche, Canada to study carbon cycling - C_130625_EF_MetaG | ecosystem: Environmental > Aquatic > Freshwater > Lake | place: Lake Croche, Canada... | reverse complement strand
GACGTTGCCCGACTCGCGGCCGATGCTCACGGCCCCCTCGCGGGCAGCGAGATCGAACCGGGTGCCGCGGTTGCGGCCCTGAATGACAAACAACGACGGCACGGTGAAGGCGCTCGGGAAGGGGGGGCCGTCGGAAGGAAGAGGCCGCGGAGCCAGCCCCGATTCTGGCACACCGCCGCGGAGGCGGGAAGCGGACAGGAGTCACTGCGGGGGTGGGGCGAGCGACGGGGGGAAATGCGGATACAATTTTCCCCGCGGGGTCCGTTCCGCGGCGTCCGGCGCCATGCCTGGACGTGGCCCGTCCGGCGGAAGGCCGCAGCGTGGCCTGGAAGCTCGCTTGAGTCCGTCCCTTGGAGGGCAGTGCCGTGCCGTCGCTTGCGTGTCTGTTTGGAAGGGGCTTGCAGCGCACGTTCCCGCGCTCGAGGGCGATCGCCCTCCTGATCGCCATGGCGATCGGCGCCGGTGACCGAGTCGGCTCGGCCCAGGACGCAGCCCCTCCCGCGGCCCCGCCCGCAGTGGCTCCGCCGCGGCCGCTCACCGCGCCGGAGACGGCCCGACGGGATCGGCTCCGGTCGAGTGTCGAATGGCTCGCATCCCCCGAGCGCGAGGGGCGCGGCCCAGGCACTGCGGGGATCGATGCGGCCGCCGAGTGGGTTGCGGGGCAGTTTGTGGCCCTCGGTCTCGACACGTCGGTTGTCGGGGAAGCGAGCTTCCAGCCGTTTCCGATCACGCTCGATGCGAAGCTGGGGGCCGCGGACGAGAACGTGGCGGAGATCGTCGCGCCGCCGGCCGCTGACGGAAGCCAGACGGTCACCAAACTTGTTCTCGGCACCGATTGGACGCCGTTGGCGGCAGGGGGCGCGGGGGAGTTCGATCTGCCGATCGCCTTCGCCGGCTATGGGATCACGGCCAAGGCCGAGGACTACGACGACTACGCTCCGCTCGGCACCGCGGGGGCGAAGGGGGCCGCGGTGATCGTGCTCCGGCAAGAACCGCAGAAGGACGATCCGAAGAGCAAGTTCGACGGCAATCAGACTTCGCAGTACGCCGCGCTCAGCCGGAAGGTGGCCAACGCCTCCGAGCACGAGGTCGGGGCGGTGGTGTTTTGCAACGACGTTTCGAACACCGACGATGTTCTGATGGCCTTCACCCGGGCCGGCGACGGCTCCGACAAGCGGACGCTGCCGATCCTCCAGGTGAAGCGGCCGGTGATCGAGGCCATGGTGGGAAAGGTGCTCGGGACGACGCTCGTTGACCTCGAGAAGCAGATTGATGACGGGCCGACCCCACGTTCGGCCCCGCTCGAGGGCTGGCGGATCCGCGGCCGCGTGGCGATCGACCGCTCCGAAACCCAGGCCCGCAATATCCTCGCGATCCTCCCGGGGATCGGGGCCGTCGTGCCCGCTTCGGTCGCGGCCGACGCTGCGGCGCTTCTGGCCGCCCACGGCCCCGCGGCGCCCGCCGGCCCGCACGACGATCCCCCCGCCTCGCCGGCCGAAGCCGAGGCGCTCGGCGATCTCGAAAAGCAGGCTGCCCCCCCCGCTGCCAAGGAAGAGACTCCTGCCGATCCGCACGCCAGCACCGATCCACACGCGGCTGCCGACCCACATGCCGCCACTGATCCGCATGCGAGCGCCGATCCCCACGCTGCCGCGGGGCCGCATGGGTCAGAGCAGGGCCAGGGAGCAACGGCTTTGCAGCCGATCCTCCCCACCGAGACGGTGATTGTCGGCGCCCATTACGACCACCTCGGCTACGGCGGGAGCAACTCCGCCGCGCCGGGGGATACGACGATCCACTACGGCGCCGACGACAACGGCAGCGGCACGGCGATGCTTGTCGAGGTGGCCCGGATCCTCGCCGAGGAGGGGCCATATCCGCGGAGCATTCTCTTCGTCGCGTTCTCCGGTGAAGAGCGGGGGCTGCTCGGCAGCGCCCACTACACCTCCAATGCCGCGGTGCCGCTCGCCGACACGGTGGCGATGGTGAATCTCGATATGGTCGGCCGGCTCGAGGGCAGCAAGCTGATCATCCACGGCACCGGCACTGGCACCGGCCTCGATGGGATGGTCGACAGGCTCGTCGCCACCCACGGCTTCGACGTCGCGAAGGATCCGGGGGGCTTCGGCCCCAGCGATCACGCGAGCTTCTACGCCAAGAAGATCCCCGTGCTCCATGTCTTCACCGGCACCCATGCTGATTACCACCGCCCCACCGACACCCCCGAGAAGATCAACTACGACGGCATGAGCCGAATTGCCCGGATGGTGGCCGAGGGGGTGAAGGAGCTGGCCCGGGCGCCGCAGGCCCCGGCCTATATCGAGGTGGCCGGACGGCAATCGATGGCCCGACGCGACGGCGATCGGCCCTACTTCGGCAGCATTCCTGACTTCTCCAAGCCGGGGAAGGGGTATGCGATCTCCGGGGTTTCCAAGGATTCACCGTCGGCCAAGGGGGGGCTCCTCGGGGGCGACCTCATCATCCGCATCGGGGAGAGCGCCGTCACCGGCCTCGACGACTTCGACAGCGCCCTTCGGAAGCACAAGGGGGGCGAGACGGTGCCGGTCGTCGTCAAACGGGGCGAGCAGGAAGTGACCCTCGAGGTCACGCTTGGCGCCCCACGCTGAGCCGGGGGATTCCCATTCTCGAAGCGAAAAGCCCACGTTTTTGCCCTTGAGCCGGGCCGACGCCGCTGCCATAGTCCCGCCCCGACCGGCCCTTGCGCCGTGACCACGGATGGTCGCGACGGAGGCCCCGGACCGATCCCGCCGCGGTCGCGGCGGCCGCGCGTGCGACCCAGCAAGGAGTGCTATCCGTGAAGTGGCAACTGGCAGCGATTCTCTGTGCAATCCTCGCGGTGCCCACCGCGGCCCACGCTCAAGCCCCGCAGCGTCAGGCGGCGCCCCCGGTGGCCGCCGCTCCGGCGGCGCCGTCCGCAGCCAGCGCGGCGACGCACGTGGCGGTGATTGACGTCGGCTACGTCTTCAAGAACCACGCCCGCTTCAAGGCGGCGATGGATCGGATGAAGGAAGAGGTGATGGCCGCCGAGAACACCCTCAAGGCCGATCGTGACCGGATCAACGGGATGATGGAGCAGATCAAGGGCTTCAATCCCGGCACGCCGGAGTTCAAGAAGCTCGAGGCCGAGATCGCCAAGGCCCAGGGCGACTTCAACGTCGATGCCCAGCTCCAGAAGAAGGAGTTCATGGACCGCGAGGCGAAGGTTTACCTGAGCGTCTACAGCGAGGTGGAGAAGGCCGTCGAGCAGTTCGCCCGCGAGCACCGGATCGCCATCGTTCACCGCTTCGACGGCGACCCGATCGACAACAGCGACCGCAACCAGATCCTCCGCGGGATCACCAAGCCGATCGTCTATCTCGAGCCCGGGATCGACATCACGCCGGATGTCCTCAAGATGCTCAACACCCCGGCCGTGGCGACGCAGCCGGCCGCGGCGCCGCCCCGCACCCGCTGATTCGGGCGCCCCGCGGCCGTCCACCCGGGCGGCCGCGGGGGCTTGGGTCAACCCGCCAACCACTTCCCCGGCAGCGTCCATGCCCAGAACCCCACCCGCGCGGCCGCAACGCACCCTCCGCACCGCGGCCGACGTCCACGGGCGGGGCTACTGGAGCGGTCGCGAGAATCGCGTCGAGCTCCATCCCGCCGCCGTCGGCAGCGGGATCGTGTTCGTGCGCGGCGATCTTGTTCCCCCCGCCGCGGTGCCGGCGGTCGTCGGAGCGGTGGTCGAGGCCCGCAACCGCACCCAGATCGTCCGCGGTCCGGCGAGCGTCCATCTCATCGAACACATCATGAGCGCTCTGGCGGGCCTGGGCGTCGACAACTGTACCGTCGTCGTCAGCGCCGAGGAGTTGCCCGGCATGGATGGCTCGTCGCGTGACTTCGTCGCCGCGATCGACAGGGCCGGCATCGTCGAGCAGGACGCTGCGGTCGATCCGATCACCGTCTCCGAAAGCGTCCGTGTCGGCGATGCGGTCAGTTGGATCGAAGCGGGGCCGCCCCGATTCGCCGGCCTCTCGATCGAGTATCTCCTCGATTACGGCCCCGGGCCGATCGGCCGGCAGCGCCTCGACATCGACATCACCCCCGCCGCCTACCGCAACGAACTCTCCTCCGCGCGGACGTTCATTTCGACCGACGATGCGGCCCGGCTCCGGGCGGCCGGGCTCGGCGCCACCGTCTCCCCGGGAGACCTCGTCGTCTTCTCGGCCCAGGGGCCGATCGGCACGGAGCTCCGCTGGCCCGACGAGTGCGTCCGCCACAAGGTGCTCGATGCCGTCGGCGATCTCGCCCTGGCCGGTCGCCCGCTCCACGCCCACGTCCGCGCCTTCCGCAGCGGCCACGCCCTCAACGCCGGCCTCGTCCGCGAGCTTGTCGCGCTCGATGCGACACGGTGGTTGGGGCGGACGGCCTGACCCGCGGAATCCCGCCGCCCCTCGGATCCTTCCCTGATGTCCGATCCCACTCCTCTGACGCCTCTGGCGCCTCCGGCGGTCCATCCCACGGCAATCGTGGCGGAAGGGGCATGCCTCAGCCCGGGGGTCGTCGTCGGACCGCACTGCGTCGTCTCTACCAACGCCACGATCGGCCCGGGCACGATCCTCGAAAATCATGTCACCGTGATGGGGAACGTGCGGATCGGATCGCGCAACCGGATCTTCCCCAATGCCGTTATCGGCGCCGACCCGCAGGACGTCAGCTACCGCGGCAGCGACACGCGCGTGGAGATCGGCGACGACAACGTCATTCGCGAAGGGGTGACGATCAACCGGGCCTCGGAGAAGGAGGACGGCGTGACCGTCGTGGGGAGCCGCAACTTCCTCATGGCTTGCTGTCATGTCGCCCACGACTGCCGGATCGGCGACGGCGTGATCATCGCCAACGGCACGCTCCTCGGCGGGCATGTCCGCATCCACTCCCATGCCTCGCTCTCCGGGGGCGTGGCGGTGCACCACTGGGCGACGATCGGCGGCTACGCGTTCGTCGCCGGGCTGTCGCGGGTGCTCCATGACGTGCCCCCCTACATGCTCTGCGAGGGGGCGCCGGCGCGGCCACGCTGTGTGAACGTCGTCGCCCTGCGTCGCGGTGGCTTCGCCCCGGGCACGGTGGAAGCCGTCACCGAGGCGCACCGGCTCCTCTACCGAGCGCGCGTCGGCCAGGCGCAGGCCCGGGAGATCCTCCGCTCGCAATCGATGCTCTTCCCTGAGGTCGAGACAGTCCTCCAGTTTCTATCCAACCAGCAGGAGGGGCGGCACGGTCGCGCCCTTCCCCGACGGAGAGCGGCATGAAGCGCACGAAGGTGGCAGTGGTCGGGTGTGGGCATCTCGGGTCGATCCACGCCCGGCTCCTCGCCGGCAGGGCCGATGTGGAGCTCGTCGCCGTCGTCGATCCGTTCGCCGCGTCGCGCGACAAGGTCGCCGGCGAGCATGGCTGTCGGGCGCTGGCCGAGCCGGAGGAGCTCATCGGCCTGGTCGAGGCGGCCGTCGTCGCCGCGCCGACCGGTCGGCATGCGGCTGTCTCGCTGCCGCTTCTCGAGGCGGGCATCGATCTCCTCATCGAGAAGCCGATCGCGGCCACCGTCGAGGAGGCGCGAGAGATCGTGACCACGGCGCGGCGCTGCGGCCGGACGGTCGCCGTCGGGCACGTCGAGCGCTTCAACCCGGCCTGGAAGATGGCCGTGTCGCGGGCCGGGAAGATCGTCTCGATCGAATCGCTCCGGCTCGCCCCGTTCACGTTCCGCTCGATGGACGTCGGCGTGATCCACGATCTCATGATCCACGACATCGATCTGGTCCTTTCTCTCGAGCCGGGCCGGCTCGAGCGCGTCGACGCCCAGGGGCTCCATGCCACCGGCGGCCACGAGGATGCCGTCCGGGCGCAGCTCGTCTTCTCCTCAGGCCTCGTCGCCTCGCTCACCGCCTCGCGGATCCATCCCACGCTCCGTCGGGGCTTGACGCTGTGGTCGAGCGAGGGGGTGGTGTCGGTCGACTTCCATGCCAAGGCTGTCGAGGTCGTGTCGCTCTCCGACGCGGTGCGGAGCGGTGCGTTTGTGGCGACCGATGTCCCGGTGGACCAGCGCGCGGCGATGAAGGAGGCCTTCTTCAAGGACGTCCTCCCCCGTGAGACGCTGGCGATCCCGGAAGCGAATGCCATCGCCTGTGAACACGACGACTTCCTCGGCGCCCTCCGCGAGGGACGGCAGCCGCTGGTGCCGGCGACGGCGGGGGCTGCGGCCCTCGAGATCGCCAATCGGGTCGTCGACAGCCTCCGCACCACGACGCTGGGGAAGAGCCATGTCCCGGCGACCGTGCCACTTCCTTCCCGGCTCCGCCGGACGGGCTGATCGGTACGGCTTTCCCGGTTGCCGGGAAGCCCCCTGCGTTTCCCAGTGTGACGCGGCTCTGACGGCGCCTCGCGGCCGGGCGGAGCGGGCGGGCGTGGCCATCCGATGAGAAAGGTGCCCCGAGCCTTCTCCGGGCCCCGCCTTCCGCACGCCCACCATGCCCCACTCCCGGTTCCAGCCGGCCATGATCCCCATGGCCCTCCTGCTTTTCCTTGCGGCATGCCTCGCGCAGCCGGCCACTGGAGACGCCTTTCCGCCGTCGATCGTCGAGGGCTGGGATGAGCGCCTCGCGCTCCCAGAGGCGCTGGAGACGGGCCAGTTCGAGGGCATTGGGCTGGCGGATTTCCAGGGGGCGGGATCGGTCGCCTCGGCCCTTCAAGCGGGCGACCTCGGCACGCCGGCATCCGGAACACCCCTGCGGCTGCTGGTGAAGGGGCCGTCGGCGCCGGATCAGGCTGCAAACCCGGTCCAAGCCGAAGTCAAGGGGCGGATCGAGGGGATCGATCTCTCCGCCGGCCTGCTTGCCGATCGGATGGTGATCGAGGCCGGGCCGCAGAAGTTTGTCGGTGGGATGGCGATGGCCCACGATCATACGAAAGGGCGCGAATCGCTCGAGCTCCGCACATCGATCGCCCAAGCCCCGACGGCGGCAAAGATTGCACTCGAGTTAGGGCCGCGGATCGAGCGCCGCCTTCCCGGCGGGATGACGCTGTTCTTCGACGGCAAGGCGGAGGCCCAGTCGGCCCCTCAGGGCTCGACCTGGCAGCCGCTGGCGGGCCCGATGTACGACGGCGTCGGCCTCATCGGCCTCACGGGCCGCACCGGCCTGATGCGGTGAGGGGGAGAGCGCGGCTTGGCCCCGCGCCCCGACCGCCGATCAGGCGAGGTCGCGGTCTTGGAAGAGGACCAGCGCCACGAGGAGTGCCACGGCTGAGTAGAGTGCCGAGTAGAGCGCCGCCCAACCCAGATAGCTCCACGGCACCGGCACGCCGCCGACGACCGCCGCCTCGATCGTGAAGTGCTCGAGGACCGGGAGGATCGTTGCGAACAACTGCCCCACGAATCGCACAATCGCGAACTTGCCGACGCTCGACTGGACGATCAGCGGCACGAGGTGGCCGAGAGCGTAGACCGTGAAGCAGATGATGAGGTTTGGCACCATGCCGAGGCGCGTCGACACCGCCAAGCTCACCGCCGCCAGGAGGATCGTCTCGAGGAGCGAAAGGACGAGGCCGGGAACGACAGTGATCATCTCGTCAGCGCAGTCGCGCCACACCGGATCGAGCTTGCCCCCCTCACGGGCGTCGTAGACGACCTTGAGGCTCGTCGTCGCCATGAGGATCGTCCCCAGGACGAGGAACACCAGAAGGGCGACGAGGACGAGCCCGACGAACTTCCCGAGGACGAACTGCCAGCGCGTCAGCGGCTTGGAGAGCACGGTGAGGGCCGTCCGGCCTTCGATCTCGTCGGCCACCGCGACGCTCGCCGTCCAGACCACGACCAGCAGCGCCAACACCTTGATGAGGGTCAGGCCGCTGTCCTTGAGCATCTTCACGTCCTCGCCGAACGTGTTGTAGGGGATGACGATGAAGGCCAGGAGCATCACCGCGCCGAGGATCAGCGCCACCGCGAACACCGGCTGGCCGATCGCCTCCTTCGTCGTCGCCGAGGCGACGGCCGCCGTCCGCCGGGGGATGAGCCGGAAGAGGGCATAGGCCAGGCTGATCCCCAGGATCGTGATCACCGTCCAGGGGAGGATTCCCACCTGGGGGTTTTCCGGCACGAGCCGGGCGCGGACGGTGAGGTCGACAGGCGCGGCGCCGGCATTGCTGATTTCAATACGGGCCTTCTGCCCGATGAACGGATTCGGTTTGTTGGTCTCGTCGCCCCGCTTCCACTTCCAGATCGTGCCCGGGACGATCTCAATATCGGCTTGCTTGGCCAGGGCGAAGCCCTCGATCGGCTGCTGCGTGCGGACGATGAGCGGTTGGGCCGCGTCGAACTCGAGGGCCTCGATCTCCTGCGGCCGGAGGTTGAGCTCAAACTCCTCGAGCGTGGCGCCGGCGGGGACGGAGAGGCGCTGCTCGAAACGGTCGGCCGACGACAGCCGGGCCAGCGACCGGCCGATCTGATTGAGGGGCACCAGGGGGGTGAAGGCGATGGCCACCGCCGAAAGCGTCAGCAGCAGCCAGCCGAACGGGCCGGCAAATCCGTCGCCCAGGCTCGAGCGCGCCTCGGCCGCGGCGCGAGGCTGAACGACCCGCAGCACCGCCCACACGAGGAGCATCACGGCCAGGGCAATCAGCGCCCCGGTGCCCACCAACCAGATCGGGGGGAGGGCGATCGACCAGCGGTTGGCAAACAGTGGCATCATGGGAGGTGCAGCAGCGGAAGGGGGCGATGGGAGAAGGACAGGAGCGATGAATGGGGACCTACCCGACAGGCCACGGAGCGGGGATTGTACGGCCGCCGGGCCCGGTCGGTTCCCTGCCGCCGCCCAGAGGCGACGATCTGAGGCGACGATCTGGGGCGACGATCTGGGGCGACGCTCCGGGGCGTCGGTGCGACTATTGTGCCTCGGAAGCTGTCTCCAGTGAAGGATCGAGCGGCAACGGGCCGGCCAGCACCGTCGAGCCGGTTCCGTGGAGGGGCCAGCGGGCTAGCACCCGGTGGACATCTTCGAGGCTGAGGTTTTCGATCGTCCGCAGATCATCGGCCACGGAGCGGTAGTCGCCGGAGTGGGCCCACTCCGGGCCGACGTCGAAGAGGCGACGGCGGGGGCGTTCACCGAGGAGCACCCACCGCCCGGCGAGCTTGTTGCGGTTTTGCTCGAACTCCCGCCGGTCGAGCCCCTTCTCGGCTGCCGCCCGGTAAACCTCGTCGATCATCCCGAGGAGTTCCTCGGCATCTTCGGGGTCGGAGGAGAGTTGGGTGGCGAACATGCCGGCGTCGAGGAAATCCTGGTGGTGGCAGGAGGCCTGTTCGGCCCGGCCGGTATCGACCATCGCCCAGTAGAGCCGGCTGCCGGAGGTGTCGCCGAGAATCGCCGCCAGGAGTTTGGCGGCGAAGCGGTCGTCGTCGTCGCCGGCCGGGCCGCGGGACATCTTCACGGCATACTCGAGCGTCGACGTCGGGCGGGTGATGAGCTCGAGGGTCGGAGCGTGCGACGCCCGGAGGTCGAGCGGGGCCCGACGAGGGGGAATCGCCAACGGCTCCCAGTCGCCGCACCACTCTCGGGCCGAGTTGACAAGCGCCTCGAAATCGACGGCGCCGGTGGCACAGAGGACGATGTTGGCCGGCGAGTAGCGGCGGCGGTGGTAGTCGCGCATCACCTCGACCGGCATCCGCTCGATCGATTCGACCGTCCCCAGCACGCTCCGGGCCAGCGGATGATGGCCGAAGAAGGTCGCCCGGCAGCGGTCGTCGGCGCCGAACGGAGGCTGGTCGTCGTACATCCGGATCTCCTCCAGGATGACGAGCTTTTCGGTGTCGAAGTCGTCCTCGCGGAGGGCGGGGCGCATCATCCGCGCCAGCAGCGCCGTCGCCTCGATCTGCTGTTCGGGGAGGACGGCGGCGTGGTAGGCGGTGTCTTCTTCGCTCGTGAACGCATTGGCGCTGGCGCCCATCCAGTCGAAGCGACGGTTGATTTCGTCGGCCGAGAGGTCGTTGGTCCCCTTGAACACCATGTGCTCGAGGAAGTGGCTCACGCCCCACTCGGCGTCGGTCTCGTCGCGGGCGCCGGTCTTCACGAAGAAGCCGATGCTCGTGGAGAGAGCCGTGTCGGTGACTTCGGCGATCACATCGAGCCCGTTGGGGAGACGTTCATGCAGAAACTTCACGCGGCACCTCCAGCGGTTCTTTGCCCAGCGACACGATCGTCAGTCCGGCGGGGCGGTTCGCCGCCAGCCAGCCCTCCACCGACGCCACGTTGAGGCGGTCGTAGCGGGCGAGCTCCTCGGCCAGGCTCCGCACCGTCCCGAGGTGGTACCACTGCCGGGCGATCCAGGCCGCCCGCGCCGCGCTCGACTCCTGCTGCATCACCAGGGCACTCTTTGCCCGCGACTTGACCCGGTCGAGCTCCGCCTCCTCGATGGTGCCGGGGAGCCGGTCGATCTCGGCGAGCATGACGTCGAGCGTCTCTTGGGCCCTGGCCGCCGAGGTGCCTGAGTAACAGATGGCCGAGGCGTAGTCGCGGAGCGTGTGATAGCCGGCCGACACGCTGTAGCACAGGCCACGCCGCTCGCGGACCTCTGAGAACAGCCGCGAGCTCGATCCCCCCCCGAGCACCGACAGGGCCGCTGAAGCCTCGTAGGACTCATCGTGTCGGTACGGGGGCACCGACCAGGCCAGGGCGATGTGGGTCTGTTGGGAATCGTGGGGCACAAACCGGATCCGCTCGCCACGGCTCCCGATCGCCACCGCCGAGGAGTCGTCGGTGCCCCAGTCGCCGAACAGCGCTTCGACGCGGGTCACGAAGTCGTCCCAGTCGATCCGTCCGGCCACGGCGATGATCATCCCGCGCGGCACGACATGGGCCCGGACGAACGACCGAACATCGTCGATGCCGATCGCCTCCACATCGGCACTGATTCCCTCGGAGGGCATGCCGAGCGGATGCGGATAGTGGAGCTGGCGGAGGGCCGACATGGCGCGGTGGGCCGGATCGTCCTCGGTGCCGGCGAGGTTTTGGAGCACCATCTGCCGGGCATTCTCGAGCTCGTCGTCGGGGAGACGGGGACGGCGGAGGATGTCGGCGTAGATCGGCAGGGCGATGGGGAGTTGCCGCGCCACCATCGCCCCGGCGAAGCTCGAGTGGCTCGTCGACACCGACTGCGCCCACTGGATGCCGGAGCCCTCGAGGACCTCGACGATGTCGCGGCTCGTGCGGTTGCCCGCGCCGCGGAGCATCATCTCCCCGGAGAGCGTTGCCAGGCCGCAGCGCCCGGGGCCGTCATGCACGGCGCCGGCGGGGGTGTGGAAGGCCACGGCCACCGACTCGAGGCCGGGAAGGTCTTCGCCCAGAAGGACGATGCCATTGTCGAGCGTGGCCGAATGGAGAGTTTGTTTCACAGTCTCAGACAAGGTTGGCGGCGACGGGGAGCGGAAGCGACGCGGGGAGAGGGAACCAGAGGAAGGATTTCGGACGGGCGAACCGCCCCGGCCCTCTTGCCCCCCGGTCATTTCCCCACCGGCGACCCGGCGGGCTGCCAGGCCCACAGGGCGCCCCTCAAGAATAGCAGCCTGCGAAAAACGTGCCGCAAACAGCGCGGCCGGGGCGGCGAGGGCTGACTTTTTCCATGTGCCCTCATTCCAAGGGCCCTCAGAGGGGGGGCGGTCAGAGGAGGGCCGGCTCCCGCTCCTGGAACTGCCAAGAGGCTTTGTCGACGACCTTGTAGATGGTCTTTGCGCAGCGGAAGCCGAGCCGACGGTAGAGGTTGACGGCCCGGACGTTGTCGGCCGTGACTTCGAGGGTCGCCCGGGGGAGGCTCTGCTCCGTAAATCCGCGGACAGCCGCGGCGATTAAGTACGACCCCAGGCCGAGGCCGCGGTGCCCCGGCACGACGCCGATGTTTTGGATCGATCCGGCGCCGCTTGCGTCAATCACCCCCTGGATCGTTCCGCACCACTCCACCTCGGCCGGTCGCGAGCTTTGAGCATCGGGCTCGAGTCCGGCGGGAACGGGGCGGGAACGGGCGATCAGCCAAGTTGCGCCGGGAAGAAATCCCCCTTTGCCGCGAATCTCCCGCATCAGCCGCCGGCAGCCTTCGAGGTCGCCCAGGCAGGGGAAAACAACGGCATCGATCTCGCTGCGGAACGAGCGGAACTTTGTCCGGGCGTGGGCATCGATGAGCCCTTCGTGCCAGGGCACGAGCCGGTAGCCGGGGGGCAGGTCGTCTGCCATGCCCGTCAGGGAGGGGCCCTCAGGCAGGCGCGAGGTCGGGACACCCTCCGCCCCGAGGGCTAGGTCCATCCGGAATCGTTTGAAGTAAGCCGAGTCCATCCGCTTTTCTCCCCGTCCTTCCCAGACGATAGGACGCTCCGCCGGGGTGGTCAACGCGCCGGTTGCCGCGATCGATGTTCCGGGGATGCCATGAAGGCCGGGAAGGCCCGGCAGGAGCGGCGGAAGGGGCAAAATCGGCGGTGATGGCTGGTCGGATTAGTCTGCTTCGCACGGCGACGTTAGACTGGCGAACGAGATTTTGGGCACTCAAAGATTGTTTTTTGAGAGATCAAAAAAATGAGCCTCTCGTCGCCGATGCCCCCTCTCGTGTCGCGCCTCGGGGTGGCTCTTGCCCCCTTCGTCGCCCCGTTCCTCGCGGTGTTCCTCGCCTTGGTCCTGGCACTGGGGCAGGAGCGATGCGATGCCGCCGATCGACGCCTCCGAGTCGTGGCCACGACGACGGTGGTGGCTGATCTCGTCCGCCAGATCGCCGGCGATCGGATCGACGTCGACTGCCTGATGGCGGCGGGGATCGATCCCCACAGCTACAAGGCCACCCCGCGCGATGCCGACCGGCTTGCCCGGGCCGATCTCGTCGTCGCCTCCGGGCTCCATCTCGAGGGGAAGCTTGCCGATCTCCTCGAGCGCCTCTCGCGGCGCGTGCCGCTGATCGCCGTGGCCGACGCGATTCCCCCCGATCGCCTCCTCGATGCCGGAGCCGGATTGCACGACCCCCATGTGTGGTTCGATGCCGAGCTTTGGAGCCTCGGGGTTCCGGCGGTCGCGGAACGGTTGGCGAAGCTCGATCCACCCCACGCCGAGGCCTACCGCGCGGCGGGGCGGGCTTATGCGGAGCGCCTTGTCGTTCTCGACGGAGAACTCCGCGAGTCGCTCGCGGAGATTCCCCTGGAACGCCGGGTGATGGTGACGGCCCACGACGCCTTCCGCTACTTCGGTCGGGCCTACGGGATCGAGGTCGTGGGGATCCAGGGGACGAGCACCGAGGCGGAGGCCGGCCTCGGCGACATCAATCGGCTCGTCGATCTTGTCGTCACGCGGAAGCTCCCAGCGGTGTTTGTGGAGACGAGCGTCTCCGACCGGAACGTCACGGCGCTCCGCGAGGGGGCCGGGGCCCGGGGCCACACCGTCGGGCTCGGCGGGCGGCTCTACTCCGATTCCCTCGACGCCCCGGGAAAGGGAGCGGGCACGCTCGAAGAAGCCCTGCGGGCGAATGTGGCGACGATCGTCTCGGCCCTCGCCAAGCCTCAGCCTGCCCTGTCGGGATCGAAATGAGCGCGCGATTGGAATGACGATGTCGACCACCTCCGCCGGCCTCGAGTTTCATGATGTCACGGTGGCCTATGGCCGCAGGCCCGTGCTCTGGAATGTCGATCTCACCGTGCCGGGGGCCTGCCTGTTCGGGATCATCGGCCCCAACGGCGCCGGAAAGAGCACGCTCCTCAAAGCGGCGCTGGGGCTTGTGCCCCTGGCCGGCGGCGAAGTGCGAATCCTCGGGGCGCCGCTCGAGCAGGTTCGCAGTCGGGTTGGGTATGTGCCCCAGCGGGAATCGGTCGACTGGGACTTCCCGGTGACCGTCACCGACGTCGTCCTCATGGGGACCTACGCCCGGCTCGGCTGGCTGCGGCGGCCCGGCCCGCGCGAGCGGAGCTTGGCGGCGGAGTGCCTCGAACGCGTCGGCCTCGCCGACGTCGCCGACCGGCAGATCGGCCGCCTGTCGGGAGGGCAGCAGCAGCGCGTCTTCCTGTCGCGGGCGCTGGCCCAACAGGCCGACGTCTACTTCCTCGACGAGCCGATGGCGGGGGTCGATGCCCGATCGCAGGAGCGGATCTTCCGAGTCCTCTCCGACCTCCGCGCCGAGGGGCGGTTGGTGGTCATCGTCCACCACGATCTCCGCAGCGTCGCCGAGTGGTTCGACGCGGTCGCCCTCATCGACATGCGCCTCGTCGCCACCGGGCCGGTGGCGGAGGTGTTGACGCCTGAGAATCTGCGGCGGACGTATGCCGGCCGGCTCGATGTCCTCGACGAGATCGGGCGGGCCGTCGCCGAAGGGGGGAGGACGCCGTGATCCTCGCCGTTGCCGACCCGTCGTTCCCCGCCGGTTGGATCCCTCCTTACAACACGCTCGTCGTCGCCGCCGGCGTGGCGTCGGTGGGATTCGCGGCCGGCGTCGTCGGCTGTTTCGCCGTGCTCCGCCGCCGCGCCCTGGCCGGCGACGCAGCGGCCCACGCCACCCTCCTCGGGGTTGGCCTCGCCTTTCTCCTCGGCGGCGGGCGGCGCGATCTGCCGCTCCTCCTCGGCGGAGCGCTGTCGACGGCGATCGCGGCGCTGCTGGCGCTGGTGCTCATCGGTCGCTGGACGCGGACGCGCGACGATGCCGCCACCGCGATCGTTCTCGGCGTGTCGTTCGGCGCCGGGATCACGCTCCTCTCGGGGATCTCCGCCCGCGGCATCCCCGGCAGCGCCGGGCTCGAGCAATTCCTCCTCGGCCACACCGCCGGACTGACCGCCGCCGACGCCATGATCCTCGGTGCCCTGTCGCTCCTCACGGTTGCCCTCGTGGCGCTGTTCCTCAAGGAATCGACCCTCGTGGCCTTCGATCCGCTGTTTGCCGCGGCGAGTGGCTGGCCGGTGACGCTCATCGATTACGCGCTGGTGGTCCTCGTGGCGGTGATGGTCGTCGTCGGGCTGCCGGCGGCCGGGGCGGTGCTCGTGACCGCTCTGGTCGTGATCCCGCCGGTGACGGCGCGGCAATGGACCGACTCGGTCGGGGTGATGCTCCCGCTGGCCGGGCTGTTCGGGCTCGTCGCGGCGCTCTCCGGCGTGGCGGTGAGCAGTGCCGTGCCACGGATGCCGACCGGGCCGCTGGTCGTGATCGCCGCCTCCATCCTCCTCACGATCTCGCTCCTCATCGCCCCGCGACGCGGCGGACTGGCCCGTTGGCTGCGGTCTCGGCGGACGGTGGCCGCGTGGGCCGAGGGGCGGCTCCTCGAAGTGGCCCTGCGTCTCGAGGCCCAGGGGCCCTTCACCCGGGAGCAGCTCCTCGCCAAGGCGCCAGGCGCCGCGGCCGACAGCGCCTTCAAGCGGCTCGTCCGCTCGGCGGCCATCGAGCCGGTGGTGACGCGCGCCGGCACCCATGCCTGGCGGCTCGCGGTGTTGGGGCGGGAGCTGGCTGCCGAGCGGTCGCGGCGGCTCGCGGCCTGGACGGAGGTCCTCGAGGCCGCGCGGGAGGATGCCCGCGGGCATCTCACGATCGACGTCCCCTCGCCGGAGGCGATCCTCGGCGCGGCGCGGATGAAGGCGATTCGGGAATCGGCCGCCGCGGCCCGCAGCGCCTCAGGCCCGGCCTGAGGGGGGCATGATGTGAGCGAGGCATCTTCATGATGGAGTTCGACAGCACCCACCTCTGGATGCACTTCTGGGCGATCGCCACGGCGGCCACCGTGTCTGCGGGCTGTGCGCTCGTCGGCTCGTTCCTCGTCGTCCGGCGGTTGAGCCTCCTCGGCGATGCGATCAGCCATGCGGTGCTCCCCGGCATTGTCTTGGCCGTCCTTGCCGGTGGCCGGCCAGGCGGGGCGGGGGTGTTTCTCGGCGCCGTCGTCGCGGCGCTGGTGACGGTGTGGCTCACGAACCTCCTCGGCACCCATGCCGGGCTCGCTGAGGATGCCGGCGCGGGCGTCGCCTTCACGACCCTGTTTGCGATCGGCGTGGTGCTCGTCTCGGCCCTGGCCTCGCGGGTCGACATCGATCCGGGGTGTGTCCTCTACGGGATCCTCGAGCTCGTCCCCTTCGACACCGTGCCGATTCTCGGGCTCGAGGTGCCGCGGGCGCTGTTGGCCGCAGCGACGGTCCTTGTCGTGCTCGTCGTTGCGGCGGCCCTCTGCTGGAAGGAGCTCGTGTTCACCGCCTTCGACCCGGCCGCCGCCCGCGCTGCGGGGCTGCCGGTCGGCCTCGTCTCGGCGGGCCTCCTCGTCGCCACGAGCCTGGCGACCGTGGCGAGCTTCGAGGCGGTTGGCGCGATCCTCGTCGTGGCGATGCTCGCCGTGCCCGCGGCGGCGGCCGAGCTCCTCGTCCGTCGCTTCCACCGCATGCTCGTCGTCGCGGTGGCCCTCGGCGTGGCAGGGAGCATCGTCGGCTATCTGGCCGCCTGGCACTTCAACACCAACGCCGCGGGCATGATCGCCGTCGTTCTCGGGATCGAGTATCTCCTTGCGGCGCTGTTGGCGCCGGGGGACGGAATCGTGGCCCGGGTGGTGAGCCGGGAGTCGCTCCGCTGGCGCGTGGCCTGCGAGGATCGGCTGGCGAGCTTGTGGCGCGCGGAAGAGGGGGATGCCGCAGCCCTCTCGCCGCGGACGCTCCTCGATCGGCTCGCGCAGGCCCGGCTTGTCTTCGGGGGGAGGATCGGCCCGGGCCTTGCCGGGGGGCTGACCGACATCGGCCGTGAGGAAGCGCGGGTCATCGTCCGCTCCCACCGCCTCTGGGAGGCGTGGCTGGGGCGCCATGTCGCCCTGCCGCTGGATCATCTCCATCCCCCGGCGGAATGGATCGAGCATCACCTCGGGGCCGAGGTTCGAGGGCGGATCGCCGCCGATCTCGACGGGGACGAAGGCGACCCGCACGGCCGCGACATTCCCCCTGAAGGTTTCCCCTCGCGCCCGGCCGACGCGCCGACGCGGTGAGATTCGCCGCGCGGCGTCACGCCACCGGCAGCATCGCCCGGAGCGCGGCGAGGTTTTTCCGGTCGAGGGCGGGATCGACCTTCCCATCGGCTCCCTCCTTCGGCGTCTCGAGGATCACCGGGACGGCGGTGAGGCGCGGATCGTTCATGAGCAGCCGGAATGCTTCCGGGCCGATCTCCCCTTCGCCGATCGCCTCGTGACGGTCGACCCGGGAGCCGAATGGCTTCTTCGAATCGTTGGCGTGAATGACCTTCAGCCGCGCAAGCCCGATGAGGCGGTCGAAGGCGGTGAGCGTGGCGTCGAGCTCAGCAGCGGGCGCGAGCGGATAGCCGGCAGCGAAGACGTGGCAGGTGTCGAGGCAGACGCCGACGCGCTTGCCACACTGGCCGGTGGCGTCGATGACGGCGAGCATCGCGGCGATCTCGTCGAAGGTGTCGCCGAGGCAGGATCCCTGCCCGGCGGTGGTCTCGATGAGGATTCCGGCATCGAGATGTGCCGTCTGTTGGAGGGCCTTCGCGATTCCCTCAGCCGCGCGAGCGACGGCGACGGGCCGGGCTTGAGCGCCGGCGGCCCCAGGGTGGGCGACGACCCAGGGGATCGCCAGTTGTTCGGCGCGCTCGAGCTCGAGGACGAGCCCGGCGATCGACTTGTCGCGGAGCGTGTCATCGGCCGACGCCGGATTGATGAGATACGAGTCGTGGACGACGACGCATGCCAGCCCGGCCGCGCTCACTGCCGCCCGGAAGGCCTCGGCTTCCGCAGGGAGGATCGGGGCCGCGTCCCAGCGGTTGACGTTGCGGGTGAAGATCTGGAGGCAGTGGCAGCCGGTCTCGACGGCCCGGTCGACCGCCTTGGAGAGGCCGCCGGCAACCGACTGGTGGGCCCCGAGAAGCCGCGTGGGGAGACCGGCCGGCAGCGGAGCCGGAGACTTGGTCGATCGGGGGGCGGGGGTCGCGGTGGGCTTGCGGGGCATGGGGTGACCGGACTCGATCCGGGGCCAAAAGGGTGTGGAGCAGGTTTCCGCCGCTGGATGCGGCGGCGGTCGACAGTGTGGAAAAAGGTCATGGCTGACTTTTTCCACCGACATCAAGGGGTGTCCGGCGGGCGCCCACAAGCGCCTGGAACGGGGGAAGTGCTGCCGACGAACGATTGATTTTGACGGATTTCCCCGCCGTCGTACACTTGCGTCGCTCAAACCTTCTGGAGGCGTCGACGTGGGGAACGCAGTCTGGTTCGTCGTCACCGTGGGGGTGGCTGCCCTGGCAGGGGTCGCCACGTCCCTCGCCATGCGCCCCATCCGTCAGGCCCGGCTGGCCGAAAAGCTCGCCCGCGCCCAGCGCGACTTCCATCGCCAGCGCGAGCAACTCGAGGCGAAGTTCATCGATCGTGCTGCCGGCACGGGGAAGCCCCGCGGGCTCCGCTGGAGCGATGTCGACTTCGACGACGACGTCCTCTACGTCCGCGAGCGGCGCACCGGGTGCCTCAAGGCGCTGGTGGCGATCGAGGTGTCGTTCGAGGCGATCGAAGGGGGAGGGATGGAGGAGGTCGAGGCGGTCTCGACGATCCGCGCCGCCACCGCCGAGTTTCTCTACGACACCAACCGCTGGGTCACCGAGGGGCGGGTCTACTTCAATCTCCTCCCCACCGCGACGGTGAAGTATCTCGGCTCCGACCTCGAGCTGGTCGCCGAAGAGCATGGCGGCTCCCGCGGCTGAGGCGAACTGCTTTCGGGCTGCTTTCGAACTGCGTTCGGGCTGCGTCCCGAGGCCGAAACGGCAGCATTGCCGTCGGAGCGGCGACGTCGCTGCCGCAGCTCGGGAAGGCTTGGCTGAATGCGTAGGTTGCGGCCGCTGCCGCAGCAGCGGGGCCTGCGGTTCCTTCGGCCACTCTTCCTGTTGGGCAGACCCTGCGGGGGCCGATACCAGGAGCGTGCGCCTCGCTCGATCGAGGCGAGATCGCTTTCCCGGCGTCGGAGGACGCGACGTTGCGCGGATTGCTGCAGCAAGTCTCGGTGCTGGTCGTGGCCGCAGGCTTGGCGTGCGCCTGCGGTGATGCCGCGGCGCAGGGTCTGCAGAAGCTGCAGGGGCTGCCGAAATCGTTTTCGCTGCCGGTGGCCGATGCGGAGGTGCCGGCGCACGAGAAGGCCTGCCGGCATCTCGCCCGGGCCCAGGACTATGCCAAGCAGTCGGCAGAGCTAACCTCGAACGGCAACTGCCGGGCGATCGACGGCTACTTCGCCGCCACCGAAGCGGCCTGGAACGCCATGTGGCTCTGCCCGAACGATCCCGACCTCGTCCGCCAGGCGGCGGAGCTCTACGCCTGCTCGCTCCAGGGCTTGCTCGAGTCGGCCACCGCCCACGGGCGGCTCGACTGTCGTGGGTTGCTTATCGGGCCGGAGTGGGGGCCGATCGTCGTCCCGATCGAGATGCGGGGGATGCAGATCCCCGCCTCGGCGATCGAGCATGTCGAGGCGACGCCCCCTCCCGGCGACAAGCGGATCAAGCGCCGCCATGAACGCGGCGGCTTCGGCCTCCCGGTGAGCGTGCGGGTGGCGACGCCGGCCGATCGGGAGGGAAACCGCGTGCTGGCGCCGCAGCGTCAGAGCTTGGCGGCGACCGCCGTGCTCCGCTTCCCGATGCCGGCCGACGAGAACGTCCTCGAGGCCTTCTCTGGTCCACTCGCGCGCGATCACGCCCCCGCGATCCTCGACCTCGTCAATCCAATGGAGATCGCCGCGGTCGATCTCGGGCCATCCCGCCCGCTCCTCGCCGCCGATCTGACGGCGCCGCTCCTCGACATGCTCGGCGGGATGCCGGCCAACGACAACGTGATGAACTTCCTCCAGCCGTACGGCAGCGCCGACACGCGACCGCGGCTCGAGCTCCTCGAGCCTCATCGCCCCGGCCGCGTCCCGGTGGTCTTCATCCACGGCCTGGGGAGCGACGAAGGGACGTGGTTCGATCTCCTCAACGAGCTCCGCGTCCGTCCTTGGTTTCTCGAGCGTTTCGAGCCCTGGCTCTTCCACTACCCGACCGGGGCCTCGTTCCTTCAGACCTCCGCCGAGCTCCGCCGCCAGCTGACGGCGACGGTCCGCCGCTTCGATCCGGAGGGGAAGGATCCGGCGATGCAGCACCTCATCCTCGTCGGCCACAGCATGGGGGGGCTCCACGCCAAGCTCCAGGTCGTCGAGCCGGGAACGGCGCTGTGGGATTCGGTCGCCTGCGTCCCCTTCAACGAGGTGCGGATGCGGAGTTCGATCCGTCGTCAGGTGGCACCGGGCTACTTCTTCAATCCGCTCCCCTTCGTGAACCGGGTCGTCTACATCGCCACGCCGCACGCCGGCAGTTCGCTGGCGTCGCTCGCCGTGGGGCGCGTCGCCTCGGCGACCGTCCAGCAACCGGAAGAATCGCTCGCCATCCATCGCGAGGTCCTGGGTGCAAACCCCGGGGCCTTTCAGAGCGATTATGTGCGCGCTCCCCCAACGACGGTCGACATCCTCGAGCCGAAGTCACGAATCCTTCAGGCACTCCACGACCTTCGTCCCTCGTGCCGGGTGACGATGCACTCGATCATCGGCAATGGGGTCACCTGGCCGCT
>Ga0114959_10001463_pt1 | contig 20598 bp, 18 predicted proteins | sample C_130625_EF_Meta_FD_87317 | JGI IMG/M metagenome (GOLD analysis project Ga0114959, IMG submission 87317) | Freshwater microbial communities from Lake Croche, Canada to study carbon cycling - C_130625_EF_MetaG | ecosystem: Environmental > Aquatic > Freshwater > Lake | place: Lake Croche, Canada... | reverse complement strand
GAACGCCTTAAGCTACGCAAAAGCGAGGCACGAGCGTAGGTGTTCGAGGAATAACCGGAGATGGTTTACCATCGAAGGTTATTGTAGTATTCCCGGACAAGCGAAGCAGTGACGACGAAGGAGTTTCGTAGGTGAATTGTTTATCCGGCGTTCTCACAAATACCGCACAATTCATTCACTTATCATTTAGGGATAATATGAAAATAATATATTTTGAACAAAATATTTATATACTATATAATTGAAAGAATGAAACGCCCATCACGCCACGACGACGGATTTTACCATATTGATGGAAACAAGTATAAATTATTGTTTGGGTCTCGCCAACAGGTTTGGAATAAAACTGCGTATAAAACTGCAGGTGAATTGTGCCACAATGATTTAATGATGAATAAATGGGGACGTATTGTTTCCAAGAAGAAGCACGCCACCGCAAAACGAGAGAAACGTCTCCAGAAACACGGATTCTTTGCCAAAAAGGGTAAATTCGGGTTTGTCAAGAGAACCGTGCGTTCCAAATCCGCAAAGAAACATTCCAAAACTGCTCGCAAAAGAGGAGGAGACCCACCACTTCAAAATGAACAAAATGAAGACTCAGACAAAATGAATTAAACCATTCGAAAAATGACAGAGAGATTTTTTCCATAAAATAATAATGATTATTTACGTATACATATAAATAATCATTGGGGACATTTTGTAGTATTCCCGGAGCATCGACGAAGGAGATGCGTAGGTGAATTGTAGTATTCCCGGAGCAAGGAGGAACGAGGTTTAGCTTCGCAAAAGGTGAATTGTAGTATTCCCGGAGCAAGGAGGAACGAGGTTTAGCTTCGCAAAAGGTGAATTGTAGTATTCCCGGAGCATCGACGAAGGAGATGCGTAGGTGAATTAAACATCACTGTATAACCACTCTCGCAAAATATATTTTTCGTCGACTACATATTCGGTAATTGTATCATTCACATATTTTTCAAAATACAATTTACTAACAATTGGACGTTTTCCAGATATTTTTGCTCGTCGTTTTTCAGGTAATACGGTTGTCAATGCATCTGTGAGAACACCGACGTGAGGCGTAAGCGACGTTGAGAACGTAGGTGTTCGAGGAATAAGCGGAGAAGATTTATCTTCGAAGGTTATTGGTAATGTTAAGTCATCCGTAGAAATATCCGAATAATATTTACAATACCATACATATGCATCGTAAATCGTTGTTGCATAAATCTGAATAGGTGTTTGCGGTATTCCCGGAGAAACGACGTTAGGAGTTTCGTAGGTGAATTGCGCGTTCGATAATGATGCCCAATTTTCTTCCTGATTTTCCGTGTTCGTACGTAACGATTCTTTCATTTGCATAAGTGCGGTCTGCACATCCATTTGTTTATCCCATAAAGAACACCGAATATTAAATACATATTTGTCCTTTTCGATGTCTACCGTTGGAAAATAATAGGTAATCAAATCAATCATTTGTTTCTCCGTCAATGCTCCGTTTTCTTTACCTTCGTTGCGATAGGATGGTTTGCCATCAAAGGTTATTGTATTTCGTATTTGGTTCGTATTCGTTTGTTGGGACGCCGGTTCTCGCAAATACAACCACCTTTTATATAGCATACACAACTCGTCGATTTCGTATTCACCACTTTCTTCTACCGATACGGTCGTTTCCCAAAAATAAATGAATGCACGAATTGCCGGCATAAATCGACTTGAAACGCCAATGAATGTATCCGTATCTTCTTTATAATTATTCGTTAATTTTTGGGTCAGCATTGTTTTCAGGTTTTGTTGGAAAATGATGGTCGGGAGTTGTTGACTCTCTAAGAAATGACGCCATAAATAATGCATGTTTTTCCACGATATTTGACGTGTGGTTAAATCTCTTATATTTACATTTTGGGTTTGGGTGGGTTGTCCGATACTACCTACTCTCGTTATTTCGGGAGTTGTAGCGATACATGGCGAAGGGGTGTTTAAAGCAATCAACAAATTCGAAGCATTCGGTGGTGTGCTTGCCGGAGAAATACCCATATATTGAGTAGTTCCATTTAGGGAAACTTGTAAATATTCATCAATAAACCTACAGACTAATTGTTCTTGACTTGTATTTCGCAAGAAAAATGCATAGGTTTCGAGAGTCGGTTCATTGCTGAAACGCGCAATGTATTCGTCTGCCGACCCATACCGTATCGAATAATGCGCGGCAACACATAACATATCCAGCGAAACATTGCGTAATATATTTCCCCATATATTCTCGTTTTCCACCGAATCGTTGATTTTCACTAACCGGCAATTCTGGTAATTATGGTCGTAATATTTATACTTAAATGTATGCGTTGTATTGATGCCAAACACATAAAGTGAACTGTTTGTGATTTCCCGTAAAAACGCCTTTGCTCTCGGTTGAATAAAATGAACCACTTCGCCATTTTTGCGAAACAATCCATCGCCCAAAATCGTCAAGAAATATTTAGCATCTTGTTTGGTTTCGAACAATGCCGGATATAAATGGTCCAATACTCGTTGAATGGTTTCTGATTCCGGAACGCTTTTCAAGAGTGCATTGTCTTTAATGCGTTTCATAATATACACTTTTGTTCGCTGTTTCCATTCCATTAATTGTCGTTCGCTGGTAATGGTCGTTAATATATGGTGTAGGATATTGTCTTCTGCTGTGATTTCGTATTTTTTGCCGTCATATGATACGAATTTTTCCGTGGTGGAAACATAGAAATACCGATGCATATTCAAGAACCGTTCCATAAACTCGTCTTGTTCTATCGTTAAATCCGCAATGCGTTGTTGTCTCTCGTCTCTCGTTTTCTTGATGTTTTCCATAATTGTCGGGAGTTGAACACACACATAGTTGTGTAGTTTTGCTTGCATATAGGGGTCATCTTGATATTTGTCCAACAATTCGACAATGGTAGTAGTAGTATGTTTTTGCTGTATTATTAGAGGGTCCATTCTTTTTTCGATTGTTTTGGAAAAGGAATGTGAAAATGATAAAGTGAGAGGACTACAAATAGGAATATAACGAGAGTATTGTTTATGTTTGTTTAGTATATACTTTTTTATATATTTGTTCGATAAAAGAATGAACTTGATGATGAGGATGATGATTGGTGTATTCGGGTTTCTCTCGATTTATTCGAAATCGTCAATGGGTCTACGGTTGGTCCAATACAATGCCGAATGGTTGTTTATTGACCACTATAATGGCGGGTTTGATTGTCCCGGAACACAATGCACTTGGAAAAATACGACGGAAGCATATATCCATTTAGACTATGTTTCGAGAGTCGTTGCGTATTTAGCACCGGATATTTTGAATGTTTGTGAAGTCGAAGGCATACACGAACTCCAATTGGTTGCCGATACGGTGAAGGGTGAGTTTCCCGGATTGACGTATACTCCCTATTTGATTCCTGGAACGGATACAGCAACCGGACAAAACGTTGGATTGTTGTCTCGTATTACACCTCGAGTGCCTTTGTATCGAACCGAGGAAAAATACGAATATCCTATTGCGGGGTCGCAGTGTGGATACACCGGCACACCTTCCAAAACGGGAGTCAGTAAACATTATATTACAGAATTCGATTTATGGGATATAAGGGTTGCCATGATTTCGGCACATTTGATTGCCATACCGACCGATCCCTCTCGATGTGCACAGAGAGAAGCACAAGCAACTATTTTACAGGGCGTCGTTGCCGGATTTTTGGAGAAAGAGTATGGCGTGATTGTCATTGGCGACATGAATGATTACGACGGAATGGTATTAGATATGAATGGAAATATACCGAAATCGAGAGTCTTGGATATTTTGAAAGGAAATGGGCAATTGTATAGTGTTATGTCTCAATTACTCTCGATGGACCGATATAGCGATTGGTGGGATTCCGATTCGAATTGTAATACTGCTTCCCAAATGGATTATTCTATGATAGACCATATACTGGTTTCTGCAAACATACAAAAATACATTGCTAACGTATTTGTGTATCACGGATACCCGGAATTTTGCGGGAAATACGATTCCGACCATTTCCCAGTGGTGGTGGATTTTTTATAAAGGGAACTACGTTCTATTCGAAACCATCCTTTTTGCAAAGGCATATTTGTAATTTTGTGGTTAGGGTATTAGACAATATTGATTCAAATTATTACTTTAATCAAGTTAAAGTAATAACTATACACATATATACATTGATAACAAAAATCTCAAATACATCTTATACGATAAAGAATGAATACGCAATCCCAAAACGAAAGTATAACCGGAATGATGGCCAAAATGATAGACCCTTATGAAAGACCATCAAATAATATATCACATTTATTTTCAACCAAAAGTGTTTCTAGCTTTATGAATAGTTCGAATGACAATCAAACCGTTATAAGTGATATAACGGATGCAAACGAAACCGCAACGGTTTCTTCTACCGAAATTTTACAAAAAGTGGAAGATATTCAATTGAAAACCGAAACGGAATTGACAAAATGGACTCTTGATGAATTGAGAACAAAGTGCAAAGAATTGGGAATAAGTAATGTATCGACAATGAAAAAACCGGCATTGGTGCAGGCATTGATTGTCGAGTTTATGAAATTATGGCAACCAACACTAAAAGAGAAGAAATTACCCGAACTCAAATCTATATGTAAATCATTCGACCTAAAGGGTATCACTGGGTTAAAACGAGACGAATTGTGTTTACTGATATTGAATTACTGTTCCACAAAATTGCGGTTTCGTTTGGACGATGCATTGGTTGTCTTGGACGACAGCAATATGTCTATCTATACATCTACCTCATCAGTCAATGCCAAATCCAAAAAGACCGAATCGAAAAAAGTAAGTACTATTGAAGAACTCGAAAAACAAAAACTGGAAATCGAAGCAAAGATGAAAGACGAACTGGACCGCCAGAAAAAAATAGCGGAAGAAGAAATGAAACATAAAATAGAAGAAGAACGGAGAGCCGCAGAAGAAGAAAAACGGAAAGAAAAAGAAGAATCCAAAAAGAAAAAACAGGCAATACCAAAACACGTTCGCAGTATTGTGTGGAATCATTATATCGGAGAGGATATAATCAAACATAAATGTCTTTGTTGTAAAAAAGTCACGATATCTAACACGAATTTCGAAGTAGGACACGTTTTAAGCGAGAAAAATGGCGGCACACACGAAATCAATAATTTGCGACCGATTTGTGGGGCGTGTAATCATTCTATGGGAACGGAGAATATGGTCGATTATGTGGTGAAATACGGATTATTTATTGGTTGAATTTACTACGTAACTCCTACGTCGTTACTACGTAAATAATACAATATTAGTTTTCAAGTATTTATTCGTCCCTCGTAAAAGGAGGGGGGTTAGGGGGGAACCTTGGTTCCCCCCACTAGATGCTCGTAACACTCCTTTGTTCCGTTTCCGGATTGCTATACATATCTTTTGACCCATCTACCAATGCCATTTTCATATATCTCGTAATAAACATATTCGTATTCATCAATTCATCGGTAGGCATCACCGCAAACCATTGATATCGTTTTCTCGAGAGTAGTTCGTTTTCTGGAATATAAATGCCCACACAATCGTTATGCAAATCCAAATAGGTTTCTTCCATTAAATCGTCTAATAACACGGGTTTTCCGGTTGCCGTTTTTACTCCAACATATTCGCCACCAACAAGAGTCATTTTTTGCTCTCGAATTGCATTCATACACCATTGCGATGTATCGCCCAAAAAGTCCCGATCACTCGAGAAATGCGGTGTCTTGTTTCGTTTTTTCAGGTATTCTACGAGTTCCTTAACGGTCTCGCTATGTTTCGGCGCGCCCATAATATAGGTTTCTGGCAAAAACGGTTGGCGTTGAGGATTTTTTAAGAGATTTTCATTGCGATTGATGTTTTGGCATACAAATGGTTGGTTTCCGGCAATTGCCGATTCGTAGAAGGGTTTTAATGGACGACCACATACGAATGAATTCGGGAGAACCATTCCGCCATAGTAGTATACCAATTCGGCTAAACCGATTTGACGAAGTTGCGATTTCATTGGTTCAGCAACGGTTGCTAAATTGGTTTCTTTCCATGATGGAATCAATTTACTAAATGTATTATCGTCTATTAAACAAATGTGGAAATCGTCGCCACAATGGTCAATGATGGTTTTGATAGTTAGGTGAATATAGGGTTGATTCAAGTCTTGACTGGAACGGGACTGGAAACTTTTCCACTTTCTTGCATTGTATTCGTATTTGGTATGTATCCATATCTTGGGACGATTGAACCCGTACAAAGGCGAATCATTTAGCAAATAGTCTTTGATGAGAGCATACTCGTCGTGTGGTTTGAATGCATCGCCGTAATGGGCACCTATATAAGACGAAACCACGAAAATCGAAATGAGGGTTAGATAAAAATATTTGTTTTGCTTGAATTTTTCGAACATTTTGCGGTTTGGTGTCTTGAACTGTGTCGTCTGTTTATATATATTATAGAAGTTTTTACTGTAATATAATATATTATAATATTATATTAACTGTGTATGTGTAATTAATATGGCATCGTTTATGAATGACTTACAAAGCATTATAAATGTTATGCCGGATGACGTAATTATTGCCAAGAGAGTTAAGGAAATGGTTGAATCGAATGTTACAATACTACATACATCACCGTTCGGGTTTTTGACACCGGAAAAACAAGGACAACCGGTAGATCTTGCTAAATTTTTTAGATATTTAAACGCAACAGATTCTGTAAAAGATGGAGCAAATCAATATGTGGCACAAGAGGTTTTTTTAAATAGTTTTGACGACGTAAGACAATTTATCACCCCAGAAAAGTTCAAAGCATTTGTTAGATTACATCTATTGGATGACTTTACAAAAGTTAAAAAGTTATGTTATACGCGAATAAAAGGAAACGACCACAGTAAACCAATTCTACCACGCAAAAAATCGTCAATTAATACCAAAGCAAATTCGCAGGAATCTCCCGTTCCGGCAGAAGATGGTATTCAAGAACACGACATGACACATGTTTTTTATGATTGTGGATTTTTACCCGATAAAATAATAAATGTGGAGGGGGTTCAACAAGTCGAAACATTAGGCAATAAATTCGATACTGGACCAAGTAATACTTCACAAACGAACACGAATTATTTCCCGATTGAGGAGACCGATTTAACCGAGGCAGTTATGGGTTTTCAAGGATTTCAACATAGTCATATATCGTTTACAGGTAATAGTTCGAGTTCCGCGACAAGTAAATTGGGAAACGCAAAATCTTCGAATAAAAGTAAGTCATCAGAACCAGAACCGCACACTTGTAAGACACTCCAATTTAGAGGGTTTAAATATAAAAACCCTGAAACGGCAATTAATAAATTTCGCATTGGAAATACACAAAAATATATTGCTTTACAAGAAAGAAGTATAGGGTTAGCACAAAAATCCGGATTTTTAATGTTTAAAGCATTACAAGACCGATTGATGGTATTATATTATTATTTTTATTGTAAAATGAATATTGACCAAAAGTGTTGTTTATTTACGTGCGATTTAGTTGTTGCGTTTTGTTGTTATTTATTCGGTCAAAGTTTTGTATATAATCAAAACGACAAACAATCGAAAGTTACCGGTTTATATTGGTATAATAAAGATACAATTGTCAATCCAATCTCCATATTAAATAAAGAACGTGATGCATTACTTGTCGAATACGATTCTGAAATTTATTTAATCAATAGTCTAAATAGTAGTAATTTTATGTTTAGTGGTGGTGTAGTAATCGGGAATATTTCAGAGACAACCGTAAACCGTTTTAAAGAACATTTGACCGGATGTTTACAAAGGGTTATGCAAGAGTTAAACGGCATCAATACTAGTGATGTGAAATTTGAGTATAATTGGATGGGCACGGACACCCTCACGACTGACCCAAATCGGGTAGACATTTTAACGAAAAAGATTAAATCTTATAAATTAATGTCGTTATTTCAACGAGATAACAACGGAGCCATACGTATGTCAAAAAAAAAATACGTGTTTATCTCAACACGGTTTCAAGTTTGTATTGCCGATAAATTGGGATACAATCCGCAGGCAGACAAAAAAGGAACACCTTCTACCCTGACCAGGAAACGTAATTTATATGAGGTTTTTAATCATTTTAAGACTACATCTGGAACTACACTGCGCAAAGGAGGCGAAATCGAAAATGTATCATTGATTTATAACATAAATAATACTAATGATGGTATTTACGAAAGCGACCCTCACCCTGAATTCAATGAAAACGTTCAAACGCTATATCTTGACCCTATGTTTGCTGAAGAACAATTATTTATGTTTATACAAGAGTTATATAATGAAGTTCTCAAATATAAGGATATAATCAACTCAGTAATTGCCGTTGAGGTTGACACAAAATTATTTGACAATGGTCGGGTTACTCCTGGCGACGAGAAATCGCCGAGCGATCAAACGGTATTTACGCCGGGTTCTTTATACGAGTCTACATATAATTACGGTCATATTTATGATGTATTTACATATCATTTTTATGCAGACCCAGATTATACAAATGAGAATATAGCGAAGATTATGGCGCAAATAATTATAGATACTGGCGCATATGGTTCTACAGAGATAGATTCTAAATTACAAGGAATATTAAAGCAAATCATAAATAGGGTTGCGGTTGCACCAATGCAGGAAAGTGTCAAATCTACTTCAGGTCTGAACGCGAAAGACGAATCTAAAGAAACTAAAGAACTATTTCCTGAATATGACGAGGTTGCTGTAGAGGAACCGATTAGCGATATTGTTATTTCTCCAGATATTAATACAGCGGTTCAACAATTTTCTGCAACCGTTTCGAATGATTTTAAAGAAAACGGAAACTTGAACAATGATAATCATGATGAGGCCAAACTAACGGAACTGAATATCACACTGAATGCACTAAGTAAGCCAGAAACTTTTATGAAAATTTTTGACTATAATGGCAAAATAAAAAAGTTTACAAATGACAATCACAAAAAACATATAATGCCGATTCCAGAAAGTTCTGTATATACGAACATATTGACCGGTTCGACTCTACGAGACAAAACCATTGAGATAGTTGATATAGATACTCGAACTCGAAATCATCCCCCCCATAATAATTTTCTATTTGGATACAATGAAGCGATGTATGCGTATATTACTGGTAAACAATTCAAAACGAATATGCCATTAACTCTTACACAGCGCGAGCGTCTTTTGTATTATTTATATTATATCAACAGTCAAATAGAAGACGGGACACATTATTTAAGATCTGCTGCTAATTCTTCATCGAAAAAACCACTAAAAGGCGGTAAACGAACTCGCAAGATACGCCGTAAAACAAATAAAAATATGAGAACGACCGAGCAACGTAGGAGCGTAGGTGTTCGAGGGATGACCGGAGAAGATTTATCTTCGAAGGTTATTGCCGGCGTTTTAGCTAACGCAAAAGGCGGGTCTGGATTGGGAGATGGGTTACCATCAAAGGATAATGTAAAGAAATATAGAAAAACACGCCGACGAAATAAAATACGCAACCACAAATGTGGTATTCCCGGACAAGCGAAGCAATCTACGAGGAAAGAGTTCCTCACTCTGTAAATAATACACACCCTAAAAATAAATCAAGTAATCTATACTGTATTTGGATTCATTGTATTTAATTTGTGAAGTAAACATTACATTCGCGGATTTACATACCTGACGAACAACATTCGTAAAGGAATTATACGTCATTTTACGTTGGACGTAGAACTGTTTCGAAACATGATAATATTCGACTAAATCATCCGCCAGTTTATTATGAAGGTTATTATAGATAAATTTGCGGTAAGAGTTGGGATCAATCAAATAATATTTGTCCGTTTTTAAGCATATTTGGTCGAGCAACTCAAATAATAGTGATGACGGAACGGGTTTACGAAATATTTGTTTAGACATTATTCAAAATTGTATTATGTGATGTAAAAGAGACTTTATTTTATGGATGGATTTTAATTTATATAAATACAAACGTCTACAAAAACAAAAGGATGGACTGATTATATTATAACCAGAAAATCCAATTTACTGAATTTTTGACTATATACAAACCTACATAATTAGGAGAAGGTTTATCTTCTCCGGATAATTCACCTACGAAACGCATATTTACGTAGTGTGAGAACGGTTTTTGCAATTGACCTTTTGCGAAGCTAAAACTCGTTCCTCCTTGCTCCGGGAATACTACAAGCTACGCATTATCCTTCGATGGTAGATACGAAGTGACCATCGAAGGTTATTTACGTAGTGAGGAGCGAATGTAGTAAATTATTAGTAAACAACGCAAGTTCGATACAGTCCTCATGGATATTATGGAACACTGTAATGTATTTACACAACAATGGTATAATCTGGTATTTTTCGTCTTCGGTTATCAAATCCGTCATTTTCACAAATGAAAAAAAGTACTCTAAAATATCAATGACCGAATATCCGTAATCGTGTATATCATACAAAATATGTATTGCTTTCACTAAATCTCTCGAACGGATTGCACGGATATAGTCTTCGAATTGCGAAACGGAAATAGTCGAACACAATTGTTTGCAAATATCGATACTAATCATATTCGGTCGAGATAATCCATAAATGTATATCTTCTCTAAATTATTCATGACATTCCGTATCGACCGATTGGATTTCTTCACTAAAAACTCGCGCGATTCCGCATCGATATGGATTCCTTCGATTTCAATAATGCGTTCCATACACTCTCGAATTTGTCCTAAAGTTGGTGGATGGATATTAATAATATGAAGTCGAGATTGTAAACTTTCTATTACTTTTTGGATATTAGAACACGACGATATGAAGTGGATATTGGATTTGTATTTATCGATATAATTGCGAAATACTTGTTGACTTTGTTCGTTCACTGTGTCTAAATCGTCAATGACAATGACTTTTTTCTTCCCATAAATCGAGCAATGCGATTGGCAAAACGTTTTCATTTCATTGCGGAAATAATTGATGCCTTGTTCCTTCAAGTTGTTGATAAAGAGAATATTGGTTTCGGGAATCGTGTCCGTTTTCGACAATCCATAATACTCTCGTAAAATGGCATATAAGATTGCCGTTTTTCCTGACCCGGAATTGCCGATGAAGAGCACATTTAGGTCGTCTATGTCCATTAATGTGCGTATTATCGAGACCATATTGGGTATTTTGGATTCATTGTCTTCCTTCTCTTCTTTATGTGTAAATTCGCCGATATAATACGGTTTGTATTTGGATATGAATGTGGGCGGGGGTTTGGTAGTGTTATAGGACTGCATCCTCAAAAATGTCTATGGTATGGTATAGTTCTTTATATCGTGAACGGTTTATATTTTTTGATAGAGAGTATATATAAACCCCTCCGTCGAGTTTACCGATATATCCAAATGAGTTATGTTATCGTTGAAAACGACCAACCGACTCTCGAATTAATCCAATTCACCTTTTGCGAAGATAAAACTCCTAACGTCGTTTCTCCGGCAATACCGCAATTCACCTTTTGCGAAGATAAAACTCCTAACGTCGTTTCTCCGGCAATACTGCAAATACCAGACGATTGTGTAGAATATATTGGGAAACTCATGTGTGGAGAAATCGTTTTCACTCAAGACCATCCACCCATGAATGTGATAACGAACGAATTGCAAAATACTGTGAGAACGCCTACAGCGAAGCAAGAGCGAGATACGAGCGCAAGCGTTCTCACAAAAGACGTTTCTGGTTGGCATCCCGACACGCCAACCGGATTATCCGGAGAAGATTTATCTTCGAAGGATTGTTCAACTCGTGTATTCCAGCATATATACGAAATCCACATACATATATGTGAATGTATTACGGTGTTTTCGTGTTGTCTATTGCGACAGCAAGAATGCACGACTTATACATAAAATTGAAACACTTCGCGATGTATTCTATAACAAATAAAATAAAATAAAATAAAAGCACATATTTAAAATCTCATATACATTTAGACATACGACGCACAAAAGACATACCTGTATATTGTCTATCGAATATGTTGCCACCCGTTCCTTCTAAACAAGTCTTGTATCTTCGTACTATTTCAACAATGATATTTGATAAGATTGCGGCGGAAACAATGGATACCAGTATATTAACATTTTCGCAACTCCAATTTATGACCACGCCCAATGCCGAGGATACTTTGTTTATGGTGATATGTGTCTATTCTGCATATATGTATTATAAAACGTCTCTCGACGAAACGCCCATCACATTAGACAACAATTCCCGAAAACCTCGACGACCCATTCTTGCCAAACGAAACAAGCGAGAGAAACTGAACAAATATGTATTAACCGAAACTGGATATCATATGATAAAAATATGTTTGTTTGTTCTCTTTCTCTTGATAAAAGACCCGAAATCCGTTGTTTAAGAATGTCACAAAATAATATACTTATAAATGAATATAAACCTTTTTCCAAAACCTACATAAACCGGAATCGACCCCGTCGCCAATAATCAATCATGCCCAATTTTTATGAAAAATTAGAAATCGATAAAGATGCAACGGAAACCGAAATTAAAAAAGCGTATCGTTCATTGTCTTTGAAATGGCATCCTGACCGTAATCCATCTCCTGAAGCACATTCGAAATTCCAAGAAATTAACGAAGCATACGAGACACTCTCGGATAGTAGTAAACGAGAGCAATATAACAACGAATTGAACGGAGTACACAATAACATTTTCGAAATGCATATGGATGGAATGCCGGGAGATATGGGCGATATCGGTCATATTTTTAATATGATGTTTAATGGTGGTATGCCTGGAATGAGACCCGGACAGGGGGGAATGCCTCCAGGTATGCCGGGAGGAATTCACGTTTTTCATACTGGTCCTAGCGGTGCGCATTTTTCGATGGGAGGCGGTCCTCCCGGGTTCAATATATTTCAGCAATTACAGAAACCCCCGCCCATTATTAAGAATATTCAAATTCCATTTCATTTGGCGTATAATGGATGCACGATTCATGTACCTATTGAAAAATGGGTTATTCGAAATCAAGTGAGAACGAATGAAACGGAGACGATTTATGTTCCAATTGCTGCAGGAATCGACGACGGCGAAATAATTGTGATGCGTGATTGCGGAAACACAATAAATGATAATTTGAAAGGCGACATTAAACTGATGGTTGTATTAGAAAACAATACTCCGTTTTTGCGAAAAGGAATGGATTTAATATATAAGAAAACCATTACATTGAAGGAAGCGTTGGTCGGGTTCTCGTTTGAGGTGCAACACGTCAATGGCAAAAACATTTCCATTAATAATCAAGTGAATCAAACGATTGTAAAACCTGGATATACCAAAACCATTCCTGGTTTGGGAATGATACGGGATAATAATACGGGCAATTTGATTATCGAATTTAGTGTTGATTTTCCCGAAAGTTTAACGGAAGAACAAATCGCAAAATTACAAGAAATATTGTGAGAACGCCTTAAGAGAAGCAATTCACCTTTTGCGAAGCTAAAACTCGTTCCTCGTTTCTCCGGGAATACCGCATTATACGGTTATATCTCTCGAAAATATAATCTTAACTACATAATAAATATAAATACTCATTTATTATGTATTATACTACACGTCATTTTTACAATGGAAAACGAGTTGAAACACCAATATAAACTGGTTGTGTGTGTATATGCGTGTGCAACTGTCGAAAAATACCGAGACCAAATCCGGGCAATACGCAAAACGTGGGGGCAAATGTGTAATCGATTGTCCTCCGATAAATACGGATTTTCATCACAAATAAATGAAATCGTTAATGGAAATGTAAAGTTGTTGTTTTTTTTGGGAGAAGAAACGACAACCGATGAATTTGTAGGAAATGAATTCGTATATTTACCTGGCGTAAAAAACGACTACTTGTCTGCATCATATAAACAATATCTTGGGTTAAAACACGTATATGAAAACTATGGATTTGATTTCGTATTGTGTTGTGGAACGGATACCTATTTGAATATTCCAAAATTAGTAAAACATTTGGAAACATATTCACCGAAAGAATCGTCCTATATTGGGGGTCATGGATGTGTGCGAACTCTTGATAATACGGAATACCAGTTTCATTCTGGTGGACCCGGTTTTATACTTTCATATGAATGTATGGCGAAACTGTATCCATTATTATCCCCGGATTTGGTGACGGATTGGTTACAAGTGTGCGAAAAAAACAATAACCAAGACTTATATGGTTCGTGCGATGTTTCCATCAGTTATTATTTACAAAAAAACAACATGCATCCGCGAGTAATCAAATTCGACGGGTTACAATTTACACACTGTAATTATATGGGCGTTCCTTGCCATCAGGGAGAAATCGACGTAGCGGAATTGTTGTCTTGTCATTTAATGTCTCTCGTTGATTTCGAACTATATACTGGAATTCTATTAATGAATGATTTTTACTTGTGGGGGGGAAACCAAGGTTTCCCCCCAACCCCCTTCCTTTTGTAGTGGGCGTGGGGGAACTACTTTCCCCCCTAAGGAGGGGGCGTGGGGGAACGTAGTCGATGTTTATATTTCGACTACGTCGAAATATCAACATCACAACTGCTTCGCAGGAGTTCCCCCATTTATCTTCGATGTTTATTGCGACGATAACGTTTCTCGGTACGTTTGTGTGTCTTTCTACGTCCTCCATGAGTTTTTTTGTGTGTGCGTTTCTGCGTCTTTTTATATCGTCTGCGGTATTCGGTTTTGTCCCTTTTATCGGATTTATCGTAAAAATAATCACCACCCATAGTAGTGGGCGGTCCTTGTGGTGGGGTATCCACTTTATCGGTTCGGTAATCAGTATATTTTGGCATATTTTTATATATTATTTGCATATAAAAATTATATAGTCGAACAGTGTTTTTCACTAAACAAATAATAATCCGCACCATATATCACTGCAATGCACACAATTATGTTTTTTTAATCATAATTGTGAAATTTGTAAACAATACATAAATAATCGTTCGAATAATTAACGGTTTCGTTTATGCAGAAATACGTTTGGTCGGGATATTCACATCCACAATATAAATCGAGTTTTCGGTCATAATAATGTATTCGCTTCCAACTTTGTAAATTTTGGAAATAGGACTAGTATATTCTTCTTCACTACGAACCAAAATCTTTTCTTTTGTTTCGTCATCTTTTACGCCAATCAATACGGATTTTTCCAATGAATTGGTCCAGTAATCCATCATGATAGGTTTATCTTCGACAATCGCCAACTTAATAGCGTGTTGCATTGTGGTGTTCTCTGGAAGACGGTAATTTGCGTCCCCTCCTGCATTTGTAGCGACAACTGATTTTTCCATTTTTTAAATAATAGTATATACCTACCATTTATTATTTGCTTTAAATCCTTATTTGATAAATATATATTAGGGGGGGAGAACGTAGTTCCCCCCAACCCCCTCCTTATGGGGGGGAACGTAGTTCCCCGCAACCCCCTCCTTATGGGGGGAACCGGGAGAATGCCTTAACCTACGCTTTGCGTAGGTGTTCGATGAATAAAAAACAACTGTGGTTTGTGTTGTTTTTTATATTTTTTTTATATTTTTTTTATATATTTTTTTTTATTTTTTTATATTTTTTTTTATTTTTTTTTTTTTTTATTTTTTTTTTTTTTTTTTTATTTTTTTTTTTTATTTTTTATAATGTTTTAACAGAATGTTTTTTATATGTTTATGCCAAGATTTCGTCCGATAGAAATACGCACATCAAATAGTGTTGTTCTTCTTGCGTAAAGACCAGTTTATCGATATTCGTGCGACACAACGGGCAAGGTAATTCGACCATTTCTTTGGGTATATATGGCATGTTCTGGAATTTTGTGTGTTGCGTTTTGATGTGTTTTGCAATGCAACCAGCACAGTAACCGTGCTTACAATTCGTATGCACAAAGTGGTCGGGTTGTATTGTATCTAAACAAACGGCACATGTATTTTCACACGGAAGACTCGCATTGTCCGGTTCGTTTATTTCGTATGTCATTTGTTTAATGTGGTTTTCAAATACGGTTTTCGCAGAAACAACTGAGTCAATAATGGGGATATTGAACCCGGGAATTTGAGGGATAAAGATATACAACTCATCTGTATCGGGTAAGGGCGATTTATTCAATATGCGCAGACTCCTTCCTTCGCGGACACCGATTGCTGTAAAATACATTGCGCCGATGCGACGTAGTATCACTGTATTGTCAGTTGAGCGCATGTAATATGAAGGTATAACCGGTTGTCCTGGAATCCCTAATAGACGATACACATTGTATATTATCCCGGATTCTTCCTCGAATTGACGAGTTGAACGCAGGTTTTTATATAATAACATATATGCGTTTAGTTGTTCGTCGTGTGGAAGTCGGTAATACTCGGGGTTGGAAGAATTCAACCTTTGTGGTATTTCGGGAGTTTCTGTCGGTCGGGTTGTGTCCGGCACATCAGCAATGCCAACAGGAGCAAGTGCTACTTGTAATACCGTTGGTGTTGTGCGCGGTCGCAATTCAGCAGAAGGACGTGTTCTAGTTTGATTAGCAATATTTACGGGGCATATGGCACTTCGACGATTATGACCGGCGTTTTGGCAAAGAGAACACGGCATTTTGTATAAGATTCAGAGTAATGAATGAGGCACGGAGAAGGAGTATCGTATGTTATTTGATATATGAAGATGATTTGTTATTGATTATACCATGAAAATAAAAAAGCATTCAATTTTTTGAAAAATAAAATAAAATATAATATAATAGAACGTACCTTATTCTTTTGATTGTGAGAACGCCTTAAGCTACGCAAAAGCGAGGCGTAAGCGTAGGTGAGAGCGTAGGTGTTCGAGGATTATCCGGAGAAACGACGTTAGGAGTTTCGTAGGTGAATTACTTAGCGTAGGCAGGTTCATAGTATTCTGCCATTTCTCTCTCGTATCGTTCGTCATACGTAAGTTTGCGATACGACCTGCCTGGTTTGGGTAAGTTGCTAAATTCGGGCAATCGTGGGATTAACATATACATCATACATGTAGAGTTGGGGATGGAAACGTCGTCTAATATACGCAATACGTTAGTGTCTTGAACCGCAATTGCAATGTAGGATTTGTCGTTAATTGTGCGTCGAACTACGTGATTCGTCTCTGGGTCAATGCACATTTTGGGTATGTTGTGTACACCGCTCAACATGAAGTAAATGTCATATTTAATGCCGGTGCGAGACGTGCGTTCGCTGGATGGGTTTAAACTGCCGTAAAATGTCTTGTATTGCGCTTTGAACTCGTCGATAGAGACCGGCGACATGTGCAATTTCGGGGTCAATCGTTCGTTACCGGTTTCTGCTTTGCGTATTTCTCTTTCGGTTTGTTTTTGTATATTAACGGGGCATTTGGCACTACTTGCTTCGTGTTCAATACTGTTGCAAAGAGGACACATCATTTTTATAAGAATATTAGGGTTAGATTATTTGATAATATTACGGGGAGATTTATTTCAATGCTTATAATAATAAAGTTCGAATCAATTTTATGCTTTTTTATGATGGATGGTATATATTCCAGTGCCATAGTGAATTGGTTCGTGAAGTGTTGCCGGGTCCATGATTCGCACACCGATTAATGTTGCACCATATACACGGCAAATATTCGAGAGACATTCATTCGCATATTCATACAATCGGTCGATTTCATCGAGTGTATGTAAATTTTGGTATATTTCGGCAGTGGGCAATTCTTCGATTTCTTGGAAGAACCGAAACAATAATTCGTGGGTAGTGATGGTGAGCATTTGTATCACTTCACCAATCTCGCATTTTTTATCGTGTTTTTTCTGGTCTCTTGCCAATCGAGAACGAAACTCGGGTTCGTCGATTTGAGAGGAAATGTATTTGATACGCAAATCCAAGAAATCGGCAACTTGATCCGGACGATATTCGGGAAGAACGACCATCTGCAAATGAGATGCTGCGCGAATCATATCGTGAATCCTCATCATTAAGGGTTCGTCGATATTTTTCGTGGTCATGATATTTCGCATATAATTTATGGCAGGATTATCTAATTCTCGACCACACGGAATATCACCGATTGCTCTCGGGACAATAGCGTTTTGTTTTCGCTGGTATTCAAAGAAATGCGGGTTATGAATGACTCGGGTCTCGATTTCGCCCGTCGTCCAACTAAACGCCGTATGACACATAGTGCACCACATCTGGTCACATCCATCGATTTTGAATATTCCGGCAGCACATTTAGGGCACGGTTTCGAATCTTTTGCCATCATTTTCGCACTTGCCACATCGTCCGGATTACATATATGGGTTTTGCACTTTTGTTCCGGACCTTTCACGACCAAACAATCGGAGCACGTCCATAAATCACATAACCCACATTTCCATTTTGAATCGAGAAATCCACGACAATTTTCGGTAGGACATGCTCGAATAAATGTAGGTTCTTTCTTGGAATTGGAATTTGCAGATGTGCCGTTTCGTTCATCTCGGCGGCGTATCCAATCGACTTGTTGGACGTGATGGTATGCTGCAAGTTTGGCAGAGTGGTCGGCATCTAACTGCTGGAATACCGGGTTGCGTTCGATAGCACGCACGGTTTCGAGACACTTATTATATCCACTACTCTCTAATTCGGCAGTATGTTCTGGACTACCATATTTGAAGGGTTGACATACACCGAACAATCTTGCCCGCAACGCGCGCATATTTGCAACATGCGTGGCATAGTCTACCGACTCTTTATGTAGACGGAATTTCGTTCCGGATTCTCTCGATGCTTTTGCGACAATTTTCATTTTATATTCTCGTTCGTATATTTCCAAAGTGGCGGGCAAAAGAGCACGTTGCCCGTCAAACAAAACGGTTTCGCAATGTTTTTTTAGAGGTCCATTCACAAAAGTTGCGGTAAGTTCTCGTATTTGGACTTCACGAGACCAGACTTTTCGACAATTCATACATTTTGGGGTAAGTTCTCCTAAAATGTATGTTTGGGCACATGAACGACACGTGGAATAATCGCAAAACGGACAACATGCGATTTTGGTGGCAGGTTCGGCACACACTACACATTCGAGACGTTGAGTGGAGGTTGTTTTTGCCATTTTGTATTGGATTTTGTATTGGATTTTTCGAGAGAGGAGAACAGTTGTTTTATTAATATATGAGATTATTGTTGTTATAAAGTCATTGAAATAAAAAAGCAATCAATTTTCTGGTGGGGGAACCCGTGGTTCCCCCTAACCCCCTCCTTGTGGGGGAACCCGTGGTTCCCCCTAACCCCCTCCTTGTGGGGGAACCCGTGATTCCCCCTAACCCCCTCCTTGTGGGGAACCCGTGGTTCCCCCTAACCCCCTCCTTGTGGGGAACCCGTGGTTCCCCCTAACCTCCTCCTTTTATATTTTACGTAATATTATTAAAATGGGAGACCGTGGTCTCCCCAAAAGGAAGGGTTAAAGGGAAACCTTGGTTTCCCTTATTAGAAGAGCGATCCAAAAGCACTACCTAACAAACTATTTGCGGCCATGGGACCAGCAGGTGCCATTTGTTGCGCTGGATTTCCTCGCATAGACATATCATAACTACCCGACGATTGTTTTACTGCAGTTGAAGCCGGTGCGGGTGGAAACATATCCATTTGCACTCCCGAATGGTCTAAATGATCTGCTTGACTTGGACTATGCGAAGACCCGTTTGAAACACGCACTTTGTTTCGCACATTGGATTTTCCATTCGAGTAATCTGGTCCATTCCATAATTCCAATACACGATCATAGAGAATATTCACCTTTAACCCGAGTTTGGTCTGGATACTCAATACAATCACTAAGAACGCTAAAATGACATTGGTAATATTCAAGTTATCATAATGGAATCCACTATAGGTTGGAAAATAAGTAATTCCACGATGAATCAAAACAATACCACAAAACATGATAACTAATTGAATGAGAATTTCAATGGTTAATTCGAGAGACGATTTCTCGTGGTCAGCTTCCGGCACAAATTGTTGAACCAGTTTATTCAATGCAACGACCGGAATCACACCCATTATAGCGTATTGTGCAACATTTAATAATTCACCTTTGCCTTCGTCAGTCGTTGAAAATACATGATTAAAAAAGGATGTATTTGGTCCATCACTCGCACCTGCTGATTGAAGAAAATCCATAATTATAGTATGTGTGATTTTTATAAAGTAGTATTAGATAATTCACCTACGCATTCACCTACGCAAGTCGTTCCTCCTTGCTCCGGGAATACTACAAAGTCGTTCCTCGCTACGTAAATTATCCTTCGATGGTGACTTCGTATCTGTGAGAACGCCTTAAGCTACGCAAAAGCGAGGCACGAGCGTAGGTGTTCGAGGAATCGACTGCGAAGCAGGCGTGTCTGGATGGCGTCTTAAAACGCCATCCAGACGAACCGGAGATGGTTT
>Ga0114959_10001460_pt1 | contig 20644 bp, 17 predicted proteins | sample C_130625_EF_Meta_FD_87317 | JGI IMG/M metagenome (GOLD analysis project Ga0114959, IMG submission 87317) | Freshwater microbial communities from Lake Croche, Canada to study carbon cycling - C_130625_EF_MetaG | ecosystem: Environmental > Aquatic > Freshwater > Lake | place: Lake Croche, Canada... | reverse complement strand
TGCGGGGCATAATTAGAAAGAGGATGTAAAAGAGAGCTTAAATTACAAAGTTTTCAATACGTCGTTCATGTTTCTTACAGCGTCTGCACTCTTGTTAAATGCAGCTTGCTCGTCGGCTGATAAATTCATTTCCACAATCTTCTCCCAACCATTTTTACCAATTACAACGGGTACGCCTAAACAAATATCGCTTTGGCCATATTCGCCGTTTAAACTTACGCAACAAGTGAATAATTTCTTCTCATCACGCACAATACTTTCTACTAGTGCAGCTCCTGCAGCACCAGGTGCATACCAAGCAGAAGTACCTAATAATTTTGTCAAAGTAGCACCTCCCACCATCGTGTCGTTGATGATCGTTTGTTGTTGTTCTTCTGTTAAAAATTGAGTAACTGGAATGCTATTCCAAGTGGCATGTTTGATCAAAGGAATCATAGTCGTATCTCCATGACCACCAACAACCAATGCGTTTAAATCCGCAGGGCTACAATTTAAAGTAGTGCTTAATTGATATTTAAAACGGGCACTGTCCAAAGTACCGCCCATTCCAATAATTCTGTTTTTTGGTAAACCAGTGGATTGCAATGCCAAGTAGGTCATTGTATCCATTGGGTTACTAATTACAATAATGATCGCATCTGGAGAATGCTTTAAAATATTTTCACAAACACCTTTTACAATACCCGCGTTGGTGCCAATTAACTCCTCACGTGTCATACCTGGTTTACGGGGTAAGCCTGAAGTAATTACCACTACATCCGAATTGGCTGTTTTAGCATAATCATTGGTGCTACCAGAAATTTGGGTATCAAAACCAAGTAATGCAGCCGTCTGCATCATGTCCTGCGCTTTGCCTTCAGCAAAACCTTCCTTAATGTCTAGTAATACTAGTTCACTGGCTAATTCTTTTCGGGCAATATTGTCTGCACATGTTGCACCTACAGCACCTGCTCCAACAACGGTAATTTTCATAGTAGTTATATTTTTATAATTTTACAATTTTTCGGGGTAAAGTTAGGTAATTCTCTAGTTCCCTTGCGTTAAATTAATGAGTTCAATGGGATCAACACCTTGCTCCCATACTTTGAGGAATTTTTTGTTTTTATATAAGGCTACAAAGGGGGTCATTTTTGGTCTAAAAAAAGTAGGTATGGTAAATGCAGGATCGCGACCAATAACAACATTCGCTTTATCTGTTAAATTAAATTTTACAGCAAATTTTTTAATTTGATCCATGTCTCGATAACTATCCCAAATAAAAAAAACGTTATTCAATTTAGCTGCATATTTATTAAGTTCTCCAGCTTCATGTTCGCAATGAGAACAGTCTGGACTAAAAATAAGTATGCAAGTATATTTGTAATTAGATGGAATGTTTTTATCAGTTATTTCTTTACCATCAACTGCGGATACAATACTAAAAGAAGGAAGTGTTAGATCCTTAAGATAAGGTGCGGTTTGATCAAAATTTGTTTGTTGTTGAACAGGCGGTTTGACTTGTGCTGTAAGTGAACAACTCATCATGATAAATAGCAATGGAACTAGGCTCAATGATTTATTTTTCATATTTATTTAATTTTTATTTTTTATCATCCAACATTCTTTTTTCTTTTGCATCTTGTAAAAATTCTGAGGCAAAAATGAAGTTATTAAGCAATTGATTTTTGCAATAAATAATATCTTCTTTACTGCCTTCCCATTCCTTTTTCCCTTGATGTAAGTAAACAATAAAATCCCCAATTTCCATTACAGAATTCATATCATGGGTAACAACAATCGTGGTAATATTGTTTTCAATGGTCACTTCATGAATTAATTTATCAATGACCATGGATGTTTGTGGATCTAAGCCAGAATTGGGTTCATCACAAAATAAATATTTGGGATTCAATATGAGGGCCCTGGCAATACCTACTCTTTTTTTCATTCCCCCACTAATTTCAGCCGGAAATTTATCATTTACGCCTACTAAATTAACCCTAGCCAAAATTTTATTAACCATTTCAAGTTTTTCATTATTGGAATAAGTGGTAAACATATCCAATGGAAACTTTACATTTTCTAATACCGTCATAGAATCAAACAAAGCATTGCCCTGAAAAAGCATCCCAATGCTGTTGCGTAGCTCTTTGCGTTGTTCCTTGTCCATTTTCCCTAATTCAACCCCATCAAAATATATATGGCCTTCGTCTGCTTGCATCAAGTCTACAATACATTTAGTCAATACCGTTTTCCCACTTCCACTTGCACCAATAATTAAATTGCACATGCCAGGTTTAAATTTTGCAGAAATATCTTGCAAAATAACTGTATCATTGAATTTTTTACTTATGTGTTTAATTTCAATCATTTTTATTTTTGAATTGGCATTTGAAGCGCCAGTAAGTCTTCAAAAGTATCCCTTCTACTAATAAGTTGCGTTATATCCTTTTCAACCAATACTTGTGCCGGTTTGAATCTTGCATTGTAATTGCTCGCCATTTCATACCCATAAGCACCTGCATTGTAAAATATTAAAAAATCGCCCTCCTTGATTGTAGGAATGGAACGGTCCCAAGCAAAAGTATCGGTCTCACAAATATTGCCTACAACAGCATAATTTTTAGCAACACCATTTGGATTGCTAAGATTATCAATATGGTGGTAAGCATCATAAAACATGGGTCGAATTAAGTGGTTTAAACCTGTATTCACACCTGCAAATTCTATTTCTCCCGACTTTTTGAGTACATTCACTTGGGTAATAAAGTAACCACATTCGCTAACCATATATTTTCCAGGTTCAAACCAAGCTGTTAAAGTACGACCATATTTTTCAGCCAATTGAGTCATGACTTTATCGACCTCAGTACCTAGTAAAGCAATGTCTGTTCCCTTTTCATCAGGCAGGTAGGGTACTTTAAAGCCACCCCCAAAATCTAAAGTAGTCACCGTAGGAAAGTGGGGCAATAATTGATCAAAAACGGTTGCCGATTGTAAAAATACATTTACATCCTTAATTTCACTGCCTGTGTGAATATGCAAAATGGTGATATTGATTGTATATTTTTCTTGAATGGCAATCAATTCATTTAATTGTGCAACTGGAATCCCAAATTTACTTTTATCATGACCAGTTGAAATTTTTAAATTTCCCCCCGCCATAATGTTGGGACGAATACGTACTCCAACAGGGTAACTTGATCCAAATTTTTCCCCGAATTTTTCTAAGTTAGATAAACTGTCTATATTAATATAAAGGCCTAAGTTAACTGCCTCTATGATTTCATCAAAACCAACACTATTGCTGGTATATAATATTTGTGCTGGAGCAAATCCAACATGAATTGCTAATTTTGCTTCATTGATTGAGCTACAGTCTACATTACATCCAGCTCTTTTAACAACATCTAAAATATGAATATTGGTTAAGGCCTTACATGCATAAAAAAAGCGTGTATACTTACTTTCAAAATGTGTTAATAAATTTTGGTATTGTGCTACAATTTTTTCTGCATGATAAACATACAAGGGCGTACCATACTTGACAGTGATTTCATTTAATTTTTCGTAGGTTAAACTGGACTTCATTTTACGAAGATACAAATTTAAGCATCTTCCTCGTTGGATGCTGGATCAAAGTCCTCAGTTTCATCGCTCATCGTATCCGTTAATTGTTCGTATACATGATGGTCAGTAAAATCTTCTGGTTTAATGACGGTAGCGTCAACAATTTGTTCAGCAAGTACTTCCTTTATTTTTGGTAAGTCATCGGTAGAATTAATGCCAAAATAGTCCATAAAGGTTTTTGATGTGGCATATACGAGCGGCTTTCCAGGTAATAATTCGTTGCGACCACTAATCACAATTAATTCTTTTTCAAGTAATTTTTGCATTGAATAATCGCTATTTACACCTCTAATTGCTTCCACTTCTCCTTTTGTAATTGGTTGCTTGTAGGCAATAATGGCGAGTGACTCCAGCGCTGCATTGGAAAGTCGTTTTAAAAATTTATCTCCGTTCAACTGCGCAATGGTTTTATGGAAAGTTGGCTTTGTTAAAAATTGCCAACCGCCACCACTTTGTTTTAATTCAAAAGGGTAAAATTCAGTAGCATATTTTTCATGAATGCCCACCAAGGCAGTCTCTACTTGATCATGTGTGATGCGTTGTTCTAAAAATCCAAATGCATTATTGATTAATTCAGTAATGTCATTTGCATTTAATGCTTTGTCGCTTGCAAAAATCAACGCTTCAATATGAGGTATTATTTGACTTATTTCCATAGTAAGAAATGCTATCCGTTTAAGGCTGCAGCTCCACTCACAATTTCAGTTAATTCAGTTGTGATGGCAGCTTGTCTTGCACGGTTGTAAGATATTTTCAAAGATTTTAATAATTCATTCGCATTTTCACTTGCTTTATCCATAGCAGTCATCCGGGCACCATGCTCACTTGCATTGGCATCCAAAACAGCTTTGAATAATTGGGTATTTAAAATCTTTGGCATTAATGCTGCTACCAATGTTTCTTTATGCGGTTCAAAAATGAAATCAGTTTTCTTTTCACCAGCGCCAACTGATAATTTGGGAATTGGTAAAAATGGCTCAGCTTTAAAAACTTGTGTGGCAGCGTTTTTGAATTCACTGTATATAATTTCTATGGCATCAAATTCTTTATTGGCAAATGCATCCATGGCTGCTGTCGCAGCAGTTTGTACGTTTCCAAAATTTAAGTTCAAGAAAATATCTTTGAACGTTGCATTTGTTTGAAAGCCAGCTTTTGATAAGCTTTCATATCCTTTTTTCCCAATATTCCAAATGGTTATTTTTTGTGTAGGATATTTTTCAGCGATAGTTGCTTTTGTTAATTTTACGACATTGGCGTTGTAGCCTCCACAAAGTCCTCTATCAGAAGTGATAACAATTAACAAAACATGGTTAATGGGTCTGTTCTCAGCTAAAACCAAATTAATATCTCCTTCTAAGCTGCCAATGATATTGGATAACATGTCTTGCAATTTTCGTGCATAAGGCCTCATTTGGGTAATGGCGTCTTGTGCACGACGTAATTTTGCAGCACTCACCATTTTCATGGCTTTTGTAATTTGTTGGGTACTTTGGGTACTTTTAATTCTGTTTCGAACTTCTTTTAATTGACCGGCCATAGCTTTTAATTTTCCTTTCTTTTGGGCGAGCAAAGGTATCAATTTTTTGTCCAATTTTCACAATTCCTAGCATTCATGTTAATTTTTATATTGAGAAGCTGATAAAATGGCTAACTGAGGTCAAATCCTTACCTTTATGGCCCTTATTCAACCGTCAAAATAAGTTTGGCATATATATTGACATAGGGGATTAACACAATTATTTACAAGGCATATGTTGCAAATGATAAGCAAGCTTTTTGGGGGATCCAAAAGCGAAAAAGACGTAAAAAAAATTGAACATTTAGTAGGTGTCATCAATGGGCATTTTGAGGGATATAAGGCCTTGTCCAATGATGATTTACGGGGTAAAACTGCTGAATTCAAAGAAAGGATTAAAGCGCACACAAATGAATTAGATGCCCAAATAGCACAAGAGCAAGCCAAAGCCGATGCTTTGGCCCTAAGCGATTTAATGGGTCGTGATGAAATTTATGAACACATTGACACGATAAAAAAAGACCGAGACAAGGAAATTGAGAAAGTATTATGGGACATATTGCCAGAAGCATTTGCAGTGGTAAAAGAAACAGCCCGTCGTTTTTCAAACGAGGAGGAATTAATCGCTTCAGCCACTGAGTTAGACAGGGCATTGTCGGTTAAAAAGGAATATGTGATCATTAAAGGGGATCAATCAATTTATAAAACCACTTGGAAAGCAGCGGGAACGCCCGTTACTTGGAACATGGTGCACTATAATGTACAGTTAATAGGCGGTATTGTTTTGCATCAAGGAAAAATTGCTGAGATGAGTACCGGTGAGGGAAAGACCTTGGTTTCTACCTTGCCTGCCTACCTTAATGCCTTGGCTGAGGAAGGTGTGCACATTGTGACAGTAAACGATTATTTAGCAAAAAGAGATAGTGAGTGGAATGGTACTTTGTTTGAATGGTTGGGTTTAACAGTGGATTGTATCGATAAACACCAGCCCAATTCTGAAGAACGTCGCAATGCTTATCGAGCAGACATTACTTATGGAACCAATAATGAATTTGGGTTTGATTATTTAAGAGATAATATGGTGCATGCTCCGGAGGAAATGGTGCAACGTAAACATCACTTTGCAATGGTAGATGAAGTGGATAGTGTATTAATTGACGATGCACGAACACCTTTAATTATTTCTGGTCCTATTGGACATCAAACGGGTGAGCAACAATTTTTTGATTTAAAGCCAAGTATCGAAAAATTAGTAGAAGCCCAAAAAAAGATTGTAAGCCAATCTTTAATTGAAGCAAAAAAGAAAATAGCAGACGGTAATGATGACCCAAAAGATGGAGGATTGGCCTTGTACCGTGCATTTAGAGGGTTGCCCAAAAGCAGCGCTTTAATCAAATACCTTAGTGAACCTGGAGTGAGGGTAAAAATGCAAAAAGCGGAAAATTACTATTTAGCGGATCAACAAAGAGAAATGCATCATGTAGATGTAGATTTGTATTTCCATATTGATGAAAAAAACAATCAAGTAGAATTAACGGAGAAAGGCTTGCATTTAATAACTGGGGCTGGAAAGGACCCGAATTTTTTCTTGTTGCCTGATATTAGCGTTGCTTTAAATGCCATTGATATCAACACTACTTTATCCGCAACCGAAAAATTACAACAAAAGGAAGTGATCATCTCTGATTACAGTATCAAAGCTGATCGCATCCACACTGTAAATCAGTTGTTAAAAGCGTATACGCTCTTTGATAAAGATGTGGAGTATGTTGTCATTGATGGTCAAGTAAAAATTGTAGACGAGCAAACGGGTCGTATCATGGAAGGTCGTCGTTATTCTGATGGTTTGCACCAAGCGATTGAAGCAAAAGAAAATGTAAAAATCGAAGCGGCTACACAAACTTATGCCACCATTACTTTGCAAAACTTTTTTAGAATGTACCACAAGCTGGGTGGTATGACCGGTACTGCCGAAACCGAAGCTGCAGAATTTTGGAGTATTTATAAACTAGATGTTGTTTCTATTCCGACAAATATTCCAGCAGTTAGAGTTGATGAGCAAGATATGGTTTTTAAAACCAAGCGAGAAAAATTTGGTGCAGTCATTGATGCCATTGAAGATTTAAGGGAAAAAGGAAGACCCGTTTTAGTAGGAACCACTAGTGTTGAAGTGAGTGAGTTGTTATCGAGAATGCTACGTCAAAAAAATATTCCACACAATGTCTTGAACGCAAAACAGCATGCCAGGGAGGCTCAAGTGGTTGCAGAAGCAGGATTGACGGGTGCCATAACCATCGCAACCAATATGGCCGGTCGTGGTACGGATATTAAATTGAGTCCTGAGGTTAAAGCAGCAGGAGGTTTAGCGATATTGGGTACAGAACGTCATGAATCCCGTCGGGTTGATAGACAGTTAAGGGGTCGCGCCGGACGTCAGGGTGATCCTGGTTCCTCTCAGTTTTTTGTTTCTTTAGAAGATGATTTGATGCGTATGTTCGGTAGTGAAAGGATTGCAAAAGTGATGGATTTTGCGGGGTATAAGGAAGGGGAAGTGATTCAACATAGTATGATTACCAAATCAATTGAAAGAGCACAGAAAAAAGTGGAAGAAAACAACTTTGGTATCAGAAAACGTTTATTGGAATATGATGATGTAATGAATAAGCAAAGAGCTGTGATTTACAAAAAACGTAACCATGCTTTGTTTGGTGAACGCCTGGCTTTGGATATTGACAACGCTTTTTACCAAGTCATTGAAAACATTGTATTGACACACAAATCAAACAATACCTATGAGGATTTCAAACTGGCATTGATTGTAAGCGGCGGATTTGATACCCAAGTTTCCCAAGAACAATTTCAGGCTACCAAAGAAAATGAGTTGGTGGCATTGGTTTATCAGGAAGCCATTGCACATTATGAATACAAAAAAAATGACATTATGCAGGAAAGCATTCCTGTGTTTAAAAAAATTAGGTTGGAACAAGGGAACCATATTGAAAATGTAATTGTACCTGTTGGGGATGGTAAATTGGCTTACAATGTGTTGGTGAATTTGGATAAAAATATTAGTTCAAGTGGTCAAACATTGGTTACCCAAGCGGAGAAATCAATTTCTTTAAGTTTAATTGATGATGCGTGGAAAGAACATTTACGGGCAATGGATGATTTAAAACAATCAGTACAAACGGCTACCTATGAACAAAAAGATCCTTTGGTCATTTATAAAATGGAGGCGTTTGAATTGTTCAGAAAAATGGATATTGAAATCAATCAAAAATTGGTTCAATTTTTATGCCATGTCCATTTACCTATTGAACAAGGGGTAAGGGAAGGACGCCAGGAAAAAACAGATTTAAGTAAATTAAGTGCAGGACGAACTGAAGAAGGGGTTGGTGAAAAACAATACCATGATCCAGCACCGGAAAAACAAACACCGATTACGGTTGGTCCAAAAATTGGGCGTAATGACCCTTGTCCTTGTGGTAGTGGTAAAAAATATAAAGCTTGTCATGGTAAGGATGCGGTTTAATTTTGACAAATGGATCGCGTAGAATTAATTTTTAATTATGAGGTTAAGCTATGATGCCAATTAGCAAATACATTGATCACACTATTTTAAAACCAACTTGTTTGGTTTGGGATATTCAAAAATTGTGTGCCGAAGCGAAACAATATGATTTTGCAGCAGTATGTGTACCACCAAATTTTGTAAAATTAGCGAAGGAACAAGTTGCTGGATCAGACGTTAAAGTAGCCACTGTTATTGGATTTCCTTTTGGATATTCAGCTACAGAATCAAAGATTGCCGAAATCATTTTAGCCATGGTGGACGGTGCCGACGAATTGGATGTGGTTGCCAATATTTCGGCAATTAAAAACGGAGATTGGTCAGCCATTGCAGACGAGATTAATCATATAATGCCCATTATAAGATCCAAGGGAAAGACCGTTAAAATAATTATTGAGTCTGGGGTTTTGAGTGAAGAAGAAATGATAAAGTGCTGCGATATTTATGGGATAGCTGGGATAGATTATTTGAAAACATCTACAGGCTATGCTGAAAAAGGTGCCAGTGTGGAAGCGGTTCAATTATTCCGGAAACATTTACCCAATACTGTGCACATAAAAGCTTCGGGCGGAATAAGGGATTATGCAACTGCAAAACAAATGATTGAAGCCGGTGCAACAAGAATAGGATGTAGTGCAGGTGTTGCGATTGTAACGGGTGCCAATACTGAAAATTTAAAAAGCAACTATTAATTTGTAACTTTAATGACTTGTCGTAAATAACAACTGCGTTTTCATTCATCTATTCGTTTTCATATTATGTTACTAGAAAAAATTAAAATATTAGCTGCTGAAGGGCAGGAGGAAAATATTGAAATTCGAAGACACTTACATGCAAACCCTGAATTAAGTTATCAGGAATTTGAAACCTGCAAATTTGTACAAGCACAATTGACAAAAATTGGCATTCCTTTTACAGTAATGGCTACAACAGGTGTATTGGGGATTATTGAAGGGAAAAATCCAACTAAGCGTGTGATTGCATTAAGAGCCGATATGGACGCCTTACCGATTACGGAAGAGAATGATGTGGAGTATAAGTCTAAAAATGAAGGCGTAATGCATGCCTGTGGTCATGACGTACACACCACCATTCTTTTAGGGGCTGCAAAAATTTTGTGGGGTTTACGAAATGAATTTGAAGGAACCATTAAATTATTATTCCAACCAGGGGAAGAAAAAAATCCGGGTGGAGCTAGCTATATGATTCGAGATGGCGCCTTGCAAAATCCTACACCACAAGGCATCATTGGTTTGCATGTGCATCCTGGCCTGCTTTATGGGAAATTGAGTTTCAGAAAAGGGCGTGTTATGGCAAGTGCAGATGAATTATTCATAAGTATCAAGTCAACTGGTGGCCATGCTGCAACACCTCATGAAACAGTTGACACCGTTTTGGTAGCAGCACAATTAATTACCAGTTTACAAACAATTATTTCTCGCAACAGAAATCCACAGAATCCCTCCGTCTTATCCATATGTTCAATTCATGGAGGCAATACCACCAATGTCATGCCAACTGAAGTGAAACTTATGGGTACTTTTCGTGCAATGGATGAGCAGTGGCGATTTAAGGCGCATGAGTTGATGATGCAGCAGGCAAAAGGTTTGGCAATTGCAACTGGCGCTGAAATTGATTTTATGGTGGATGTTGGCTACCCAACTGTAGATAATGAGCCAAAAATTACAGAGGCAGCCTGGCAATTAGCGAATCAATATATGGGCACAGAAAATGTTGAAGAAACTGAATTAAGAATGGGTGCAGAAGATTTCGGCTACTATTCGCAAGTGATCCCTGGTTGTTTTTTCAGATTGGGTGTTCGCAATGCTTCAAAAGATGCTGTTCACAATGTGCATACACCACTCTTTAAGGTGGACGAAGCGGCCATTGCACATGGAGTGGGGATGATGGCATGGTTGGGGGTAAGTTTATTCAATGACGCTCCTTAATTTGATGGTATCTTCATATTTTTTGTAGATTTGTATCACTTGTAAACTAACATTTGTTTTTTTTAAATTCATTACATGTCAAAGAAAGAGAACCTTCGTAAAGATCAAGCACTTGAATATCATGCAAATGGTCGGCCAGGTAAAATTGAAGTTGTTCCTACCAAAGAAACAAAAACCCAAAAAGATCTATCACTCGCTTATAGCCCAGGAGTTGCCATACCTTGCACTGAAATAAAAAACAATCCTGCAGATATATATAAATACACTGCTAAAGGAAATTTAGTAGGTGTTATCACCAATGGCACAGCTGTTTTAGGATTGGGAAATATTGGACCAGCGGCAAGTAAGCCTGTAATGGAGGGTAAAGCAGTCTTATTTAAAATATTTGCCGACATAGATGTATTTGACATAGAAATTAACGAAAGTGATCCTGATAAATTTGTAGAAATTGTAAAATCATTGGAGCCTACTTTTGGGGGCATTAATTTAGAGGATATTAAGGCACCTGAATGTTTTTATATTGAACAAAAGCTTAAGGAGCAAATGAACATACCGGTCATGCATGATGACCAACATGGAACGGCCATAATTAGCAGTGCAGCTTTGTTAAATGCACTTTCATTACAAAAAAAGAAAATTGAGAAAGCCAAGTTCGTAGTAAGTGGGGCAGGGGCAGCTGCAATGGCATGCATTAAGTTATATATAGCATTAGGGGCAAAATATGAAAACTTCACTTTGTTTGATAAAGACGGTGTTTTGCATATTGGTCGTACTGATTTGGGCGAAGACCGGATACCTTTCGCAGTAAAATCAAAGGAGATAACCCTTCAAAAAGCTTTTAAAAATGCGGATGTATTTTTGGGATTAAGTGTAGGCAATGTAGTTACACCCGAAATGATAGCTGCCATGCCCAAAAATCCTATCGTTTTTGCATTAGCCAATCCAGATCCTGAAATTGCCTACGAAGCGGCAACCTCCGTGAGAAAGGATATCATCATGGCGACGGGTAGATCAGATTATCCCAATCAAGTAAATAATGTGTTAGGATTTCCTTACATATTCCGAGGCGCATTGGATGTGCGTGCAAAACAAATTAATGAAGCCATGAAATTAGCTGCTGTAAAAGCATTGGCTGAATTGGCAAAAACAGCGGTACCAGATATTGTGAACATGGCCTATAACCAACAAAATTTGTGTTTTGGCAATGAATATATTATTCCAAAACCATTAGATCCACGTTTACTTAGTACCCTTTCACCTGCGGTTGCTAAGGCTGCAATGGAATCTGGGGTGGCACAAGTTCAAATTACCAACTGGGATAGTTACATCTTACAATTAAACAAAAGATTGGGATTAGACAACCAGTTAATGCGTATTTTAAGTAACAAAGCAAGAAGAGATCCTAAGCGATTGGTTTTTGCCGATGCGGAAAACACAAAAATTTTAAAAGCGGCTAGTATTGTTTATGATGATGGAATTGGGTATCCAATTTTATTGGGAAATGAAGCCAGAATCAATGCCATTGCTGCAGCCAATAATATTGACATTGCTGATTTGCCAATCATCGATGTAAGAAGTGATGCAATGGAAACAAAGCGTGAGTTTTTTGGATCCTTATTGTTTCAAAAAAGACAGCGCAAAGGAGTAAACAAATATGAGAGTTTAAAATTAATGCGTACCCAAAATTATTTTGGTGCCATGATGGTGGAGACGGGAGATGCAGATGCAATGTTATCTGGATTAACCCGTAATTATGCAGATGGAATAAAACCAGCACTACATACAATTGGTGTTGAGGAAAATGTCTGTAAAATTGCCGGCATGTACATATTATTGACAAAAAAAGGACCTCTATTTCTTGCAGACACGACCGTGAATATAGATCCAACTGCCGAAGAAATTGCAGACATCACTTTATTGGTAGCAAAAGAAGTACGCAATTTTAATATGGTGCCACGTATTGCAATGTTAAGCTATTCCAATTTTGGAAGTAGTGATACCCCAGAAGCTAAAAAAATGGCAGCCGCAACAAAACTTGTTAAGCAAAAAAATCCAAACTTAATTGTTGACGGGGAAATGCAAGGAATGTTGGTGTTTAACAAAGAAATTTTGAGAGACAATTATCCATTTAGTGATTTAGTAGATGCCGATGTAAATGTGTTGATTTTCCCCAATTTAACTGCAGGAAATATCTCCTACCATTTGTTAAAAGAAATAGGTGGAGTTGATATCATTGGACCTGTTTTATTGGGACTAAAAAAGCCCGTTAATGTGTTACAATTAGGATCGGATGTGCGAAACATTGTCAATATGGCTACTGTCTCTGTTGTTGACGCGCAGTTAAAAACACGGGTTGATACCGATGCAGAAGTACAAAGAACTAGCTGGTGGAATCGTATGAAAAAGCGTAGAAAATAGAAAACCATTACCTTTGAGGTATGAATTTTTTTACACATTTTGGAAAATACCTTTTGATGTTGAAGGGCATGTTCACCAAAACAGACAACAATAAAATGTTTTGGAAAGAATACATGAAACAATGTAATGACATTGGCATCGGATCATTACCCATTGTTGTGATCATTTCTTTTTTTTTAGGAGCCGTAATGACGGTACAAACTTCTTCCCAATTAGTCAATCCTTTAATTCCCTTATCCACTATTGGTGTAATTGTTAGGGATGGTATGATTTTAGAATTTGCCCCCACTTTTTTATGCATTGTTTTAGCGGGAGTTGTTGGAAGTAAAATTGCAAGTGAATTGGGCAACATGCGCACAACTGAACAAATAGATGCACTCGAAATTGTAGGTATCAATTCAAAAAATTATTTAATCTTACCAAAAATTTTAGCCTCCTTTACAGTAGTTCCACTATTGGTGGGTATATCGGCAGTTATTGGTATATGGGGTGGCTATTTGGTAGGGGGGTGGACAGGTGCTATTCCCAATGAATTGTATATAACCGGTATCAGAACCGGCGTGAACATAAGTTATATTTTTATTGCCTTTTATAAGTCATTTATATTTGCATTTATTATTAGCACCATACCAGCATATTTTGGTTATTTTGTAAAAGGGGGTGCTTTAGAAATTGGAAAAGCAAGCACACAATCAGTTGTTGTAAGTTGTATTTTAATTTTAATTGCCGATTATTTAGTAGCCGCAATGGCATTATAGTTACCTTAGCAATAATCAATATAAATTTCATTTATGAAAATAAGTTTCCATGGTGCTGCGCGTACCGTTACGGGTTCCAAACATTTGGTACAGTTGGATAATGGAGAAAGTTTTTTACTGGATTGTGGTATGTTTCAAGGCATGGGCCGAGACACCGAGGGATTAAATGCCAGCTTTGGATTTGATGCCACTAAAGTGGATTATGTAATTTTATCACATGCACACATTGATCATACAGGCCTTTTGCCAAAATTGGTAAAGGAAGGATTTAAAGGGAATATCTATTGTACACCTGCAACCAAAGCATTGACTGAAATTTTATTGAATGATTCAGCAATGATTCAGCGTGATGATGCAAAATTTGGTAATAAGCGCAGGGCTAAACAGGGCTTGCCTCCTATTGAACCTCTATATGATATTGATGATGTAGCACTCACTATTCCTTTGTTGACTGTTGTTGAATACGATAAGCCAACACAAATAACCAATAACGTTGAGTTATTATATACTGATGCTGGTCATATTATTGGAAGTGCTGCAGTGAATTTGAAAATTAATGAGGCAGGCGTGGTAAAAACATTGACATTTAGTGGGGATGTAGGAAGGTATCGAGATATGATTTTAAGATCACCTGCGGTTTTTCCTCAAGCTGATTATGTAATTATTGAAAGTACTTATGGAGACAAGTTGCACGACTTAATTCATACCACACCCGACGATTTACTAAATTGGATTCAAACGACTTGCGTGGAGAATAAAGGTAATTTAATCATCCCCGCTTTTAGTGTGGGCCGTACACAGGAAATTTTATATGAGTTAAATCAATTGTCCATTGAAAAACGATTGCCTCATATTCCTATTTATGTAGATAGTCCTTTAAGCATTGAAGCTACTGAAGTGGTAAAATCTTATCCAAAATATTTCAATAAAACCATCCAACATATTTTAGAAATAGATGATGATCCATTTGATTTTGAGGGACTACGTTATATAAAAACAGTAGATGAAAGTAAAGCCTTAAATGAGGATATGCATCCTAAGGTTATTATATCAGCATCTGGAATGGCCGACGCAGGTAGGGTAAAACATCATATTAAAAACAATATAGAAAATCCAAAATCTGCTATTTTATTAGTGGGTTATTGTGAACCACATTCTTTAGGTGGTCGTTTAATGAATGGTCAAAAGGAAGTGCGGATTTATAGTGACACTTATCCCGTAAAAGCAAAAGTGGGATCTATTCGAAGCATGAGTGCGCATGGAGATTACGAAGATTTAATGCAATTTTTAGCTTGTCAAAATCCACTAGCTGTAAAAAAAATTTACGTAGTTCATGGAGAAGCCGATGTACAAGATCATTTCGCTGAAAGATTACGTAAAAAAGGATTCAAGGAAGTAATTGTTCCTGAAATGCATGAGACATTTGAGATGCAATAGCTTCGCGGGCTTTAATTGGTGCATTTTTATTAAATTTACCCCATGAAAAAGTCGTCTAATATTGCCTTATATCTATTTGCTGCACTTTATTTGATTGTACATTTTGTGCCCGATTTTGATGGTGCCGATGTAATGGGATCTCAATGGTTTTATACCAGCCTGGTGGACATTGCTGCTATCTTATTTATTGCTTTCAATTTTAAGAAATACAAAGAAGCTATTGCAAGCATTTTTAAAATTCCATTTGCACTTGCATACACAGCTTTTTTATTGTGGGCGCTCTCTTCTTATTTTTATGCCATCAATGGCACGGAGGCCTTGGTTTGTTTGGCTCGACTGGTAAGTACTTTTTTAATTTTCATAAACCTTTCCATATTATTGTACAAAGAGGATATACAAAAGCTATTTAAAATAATTGCGTTATTCATATCTATCGTTTTATTTGTCGACGCTATAAAAGTAGTAATTGGTTTTTCCCAAAAGGTAGGGGATATGAGTTTGGATGCTTTGGTATTGAGCTTGATGGGTAATAATGGTAATAAAAACGTAATGGCAGCTAGTCTGTTGATTAAATTCCCTTTTGCATTGTATTATATTTTAAAAAGTAAATCAACCGGTAAATTAATTGGGATTGTAAGTTTATTTGTGGGGGTATTTGCATTATTTATATTGAATACAAGATCCACCTTTGTAGGGCTAATTCTAATCCTTGCTATTTTTACGATAACAACTATTTTCTTTAAAAAGAATTTAGGTGTCAAAGCTATCCTTATACAATTGGCTTATTTTATAGTGCCAGTGGTGATTGCCTTTTTTGCAGCCAACATGGTATTGAGTAATGCCATAAAAATGCAGGAAACACAAGGCGGGTATGGTACCGTTACAAAGCGATTGGCTGATATCTCTATTGAAAAAGGAAGTGATCGTATTCATTTATGGTCGGCAGCTGTTGACTATTTTAAAAAGCATCCAATTATTGGTGACGGCTATGGCAACTGGAAATTAGCTTCTATTCCTTATGAAAAAGAATTTACCAATGATTTGTTTGTACCTTATCATTCGCACAATGACTTTTTAGAAACCTTTGCCGACCTAGGTATCATTGGAGGAGGGTTGTATGCATTTTTATTCCTGTTGGTATTGTTGTTTTCTATACGCATTTGGAGCAACAAAAAGTATGAAAAATATCAATTATTGGCTACTATTTCATTTATGGCCATCTCTTGCTATTTTGTGGATGCTTTTTTGAATTTCCCCACCGAGCGAACTTCTATGCAAACCATGTTGGCGATTTCAGCTGCATTGGTATTTGCACCTTTTCCTTTTTTGCTTAACAAAGAGCAGGAAAATAAAAATGGTAATGAAAATAACAAAGCGGCAGTTCTTCTAATTCGCAATAAGCAAATTTCCATTTTATTTATAATTATTTCATTTTTATTAATCACCCCCTCAATTGGTATTAATTATCAAGTATACCAGTCCATGAAAGTGCAAAAGTATGTGATGGGTGAAATTGATGCTGATCCTAAAATGGCATTAGATGAGGTGAAAGAGGCATTCCCACATTTCCCTAATTTATCTACCTCTACATTGCCCATAAAAGCATTGGTAGCTAGGTATTATTACCGTGATAAAATGTATGATGAGTCATTAAGATTGTTGAGGGAGTGTGAAAAAGACAATCCTTATTTATACTATACCGATTTTATCAAAACAGCTGTTTTTGCATCTCAACAAAATTTTGATAGTGTTTCTTTTTATGCAAAACGTGCTTTTTATAATTGGCCAAGAGCAACCAGTTATTATAAAAACTTAATTTTTGCAGCAGCGCGTAAAAAAGATACTGCCGAAATGAATAAAGCTTTTACAACCTATATCAAGTATCGTAATGAACCGGAGGGTTGGAACCAATATTTGCTAGGAAGGTTTGAGTTAATAGGACCTGCTGATAAATTATCTCTAAAATTATTAGACAGTACCGCAAAATTGTTTCCAAATGACACGACTACTTTTACAAGAGTTAGAGGCTTATTTGCAAATGGAGGAGCGCCAGTAGCACCAGCATCCAATGATTATGTAACAAAGGGAGTGCAAGCATTTCAAAAAGGTCAATTTATTGTAGCGGCACAATTTTATTTAAAAGCTTCCGAAGTAGATCCTAATAATTACACCAACTTTGAAAATGTAGGCATCTGTTATTATTCGGCCAAATTATTTGAAAAAGCAATTCCTTATTTTGAAAAAGCAAGTCATTTTGCAACCGCAAATACAGGTAAGTCTGAATTTTATTTAGCCATGTGCCTAATAAGTACAGGAAAAAAAGAGCAAGCTTGCGGGTATTTGCAAACAGCTAAGCAAAAACATTATCCAAGTGTTGATCAATACATTACATCCAATTGTAAGTAGTTTATTATTGCTTTTGTTGGTTTTATTTGTACTTAACTTGAACTTATTCATCTGCTTATTGTTATCAATAAAAGTCAAAAATGAAAGCGATGTATTATATATTAGGACTGGTTGTCGTATTTTTTATTTTTCAATCCTTTATTGCCTTGAACGCAGTTAAAACCGAAAAGCAAAAATATAAAGTTGTTTTTAAAGATAACCAATTAGAAATTCGGTTTTATCCAGTAGCTACTTTAGCAACGGTGTATTCAAATGCAACCAATTATAAAGGCGTGGCAAATAGTGGCTTTCGTAAATTAGCCAAATTCATTTTTGGAGGGAATGAAGAAAATAAAGGAATTGCAATGACAGCACCTGTGCGTATGAATATGTCAGAAAAAGGATCGGAGATGAGTTTTGTAATGCCCGAAAAATATGATGAAAACACATTGCCAAAACCAAAGGATGGAAGCATTCAAATTCATAAATCAGTAGCGCAATATGTTGCCGTAATAAGTTTTGGAGGTTATGCAACAGACGAAAAAATTAATGATTATAAAGAGAAATTAATTTCCATATTAAAACAGCGCACTATTAAAATGGTAGGTGAATATAATTTCTTAGGATACAATGCACCCTATCAATTTATAGGGAGAACCAATGAAATTTCAATCCCTGTAGAATGGAAAGAATAGATATTGATCGAGTTATTGAAATGGCTTGGGAGGATCGTACACCTTTTGAAGCAATCACCTTTCAATTTGGCCTTTCTGAAGCTGAAACAATTAAATTAATGCGCTCCGAGCTAAAGTGTAACAGTTTTAATTTATGGAGAAAGCGCGTCAATAGTGGGGTAAGTCAAAAACATTTAGCTAAACGTAGTGATGATATTAAGCGATTTAAATGTTCTAGACAAAAGGCAATAACTATGAATAAAATTAGCAAACGCTAATTCAATTTAGCTTCGATTATTCAGAATTTTACCTCGCTATTTTTATGTAGCCATTTTTTTAAATAGATGCATACTACTAAGTAGGTTTAAACTTTTTACTTTTACAAGCATCACTACAATATTTTACTTCCTCCCAACTGCGCTCCCATTTTTTACGCCAACTAAATGGTCGGTTGCAATGCAGACAAATTTTTGAAGGCAAATCTCCTTTTTTGATATTTTTATGATTGCTATTTTTCAATGGAGTTTATTTAATAATCATTTGCCTAAAAGTTAAATTAATTCTTGGTGCTATTACCTTTTTTGATTTAGGTAAAGCATGCCACCAATTTTGTTGAATAGGTCCTTTCATTTCCAATAAGGATCCATTTTCAAGTAATACAGATATCGTTTTTTTAGAAGTTTTATGTTTGAAAGAGAATTTTCTTTCAGCACCTATACTTAAGGAAGCTATGGAGCTTTGCGAAATAATTTCCTTTTCGTCATCACTATGCCAGCCCATGCTTTCATCCCCGTTATGGTATAGGTTTAATAAGCAGGCATTGTACTTTACCTTGGTTATGGATTCAATAAGTTCTTTAATTACTAAGAGTTCTTGGGACCAGGGCAAACCAATTTTTAATTTACCTGAATACGTGTAAGAAATTTTTGGATCACTATAAAACGCTACTTTTCTTTTTGTGACAATTTCCTTTCCAAACATCATAACACGATCTTGTTCCCAACTTATTTTGTTGAATAGTTCGTTGTAATAATGACTTATTTGTTCAGCAGCAATGGCGTTCGGATAATACAAAGCCTCTCCATCTTGGTTTATGATATTTGGAATATTATGATTCATTTTTCATTCCTTCTTTTTTGGCTAAGAATTTTTGTTTTTCTTTGCACCATTATAAAACAATAGATATTCATTTATTGTTCAAACTAATTTATATGAGTGCGAATATATCAAAATTAAAGGGAGCGATACAACCTGCTCGTGAGCAGTTATTATCCCATAAAGTGTATAGTCAAATCAATGATTTGCAAGGTCTTCAAAAATTTGCAAGCTTTCATATATTCGCTGTTTGGGATTTTATGAGCTTGTTAAAATCTTTGCAAATGGGCTTGACTTCGGTTACGCTACCATGGTTACCGGTTGGATCGGCCAATACAAGATATTTAATCAATGAAATTGTAACAGGAGAGGAGTCCGATGTGGATGAGCAAGGGAATAGAATAAGTCATTTTGAATTGTATAAACAAGCCATGGAGCAAATGGGCGCTTCTACCGATGCGATTCATACTTTAATAAAGTCCTTGCTTGAAGGACAAAACATATTTACTGCCATTGAAAATGCCAGTATCCCTCAAAATATCAAATCCTTTTTGGCTTTCACTTTTGATATAGCCATGAATGCGCCGTTGCATGTAAAAGCAGCGGTGTTCACTTTTGGTCGTGAGGATTTAATTCCGGATATGTTTACCCAATTATTGAATGAGATTTATGCGGAGCATCCTCAAAAGGTTTCCATCTTTAAATACTATATCGAAAGACATATCGAAGTAGATGGGGGGCATCATAGTCAATTAGCCACTGAAATGGTTGCTGAATTATGTGGAACTGATACCCAAAAATGGGAGGAGGCTACCAATGCTTCTATAAAGTCATTAGAAGTGCGTAATTTATTATGGGATGCGGTGATGGAGGCGTAATTTCTAATTTATTTCTTTTAATATATGTTATAATAAATATATTAAAACAATTGATTTATAGTGTAATACAAATAATTACAACAATTTTTTGCCTTTAATTAGGGGCCCAAAGATATATTCTATATTTTCATTTTAAGTTAATGATTAAATCTAGGTCATTATATATTATAACTTAGTTTAATGTAATTTCATGAAGTATACTACAAATACACTAATTCAATTTTCTTACTTTTTTGTTTTTGTTTTTTCCATCATTGTTTTATTGGATGTGCTCGTAAGGTTCAAATCGCCCATTAAGCTAAAAATCTTTTTTTTATTAGTAGGATTATCTATTTGTGTTTCTAGTTTCTGTTC
>Ga0114959_10001459_pt1 | contig 20645 bp, 21 predicted proteins | sample C_130625_EF_Meta_FD_87317 | JGI IMG/M metagenome (GOLD analysis project Ga0114959, IMG submission 87317) | Freshwater microbial communities from Lake Croche, Canada to study carbon cycling - C_130625_EF_MetaG | ecosystem: Environmental > Aquatic > Freshwater > Lake | place: Lake Croche, Canada... | reverse complement strand
GAGAATTTGATTCCTATGTTCATTGCGGTGATGGTAGGTGGCCTGGGTCAATTTGCTGGTCCGATTGCGGGTGCCGCATTGATCGCGATTCCAGGCGGAATTCTCTCGCAATTTATCAGCCCAGTATCTTCTCAAATTCTGATTCTCTGCTTCGCCATAGTTTTCATGCGTTTTCGCCCTATGGGTATTTTTCACAGGGGGCGATAACTTATTTTGCGCATGGAAAAGATGTTCACCGCTGTAAACCCCCTAACAGAAGGAGAAGGATGAAATGAAGAATATAATACGGGGCCATACATCACTTATGGTCTCGGGAATTGCAGTGGGTGTACTCGCACTGGCGAGCTCACTTCTAGTTGCACCATCTCAAGCAGCAACTGCCAAGGGATCACCGATCAAAGTCGGCGTTCTCACTGATATGACGGGCGCATTTGCCATTGTTGGTAAATCCAATCAGGCTGTAGCTCAGTTCACGATCGATGAAATCAATAAGAGTGGTGGCGTCCTCGGACATAAGCTCGTGATGGATCTCGCTGATGGCGGATCAGATCCAGCTATCGCTACTCAAGCCGCAAGCCGTCTCGTCAATCAGGACCATGTAGCCATGGTCGTCGGCGGCGTCGCTAGCTTTACCCGTGTTGCTGTTCGTGGCGTGATTGCTGGCCGCGGAAACACCACCTACATCTGGCCTGCCTCCTACGAAGGCAACGAATGTACAAAAAATGTTTGGAACACTGGTTCTGCGCCAAACCAACAAGTTGACCCAACCGTGAAGTACCTTCTATCCCAGGGTAAGAAGTCATTCTTCCTAGCTGGTAGCGACTACTTGTATCCACGCAATATCCTCGCTCGGGTACGTCAAGATGTACTCGCCGGTGGCGGATCTATCGTCGGTGAAGAATATGTTCCTTTGGATATGACCGACGCATCCAACTTGACCAGTAAAGTCTTGGCTTCCAAAGCTGACGCGCTCTTCGAAGTTGTTGTACTCCCTGGTACCGCGCCATTTATTAAAGGTGTGGTCGACGGTGGCTTTAAAGGAACTATCGCAGGAACTCTTTTCGATGAAGGTATCAATCCATTGATTGGTAGCCAAGCTCAGGGACTCATTGGCGTACAGGACTATTACGCGCCAATTACCGATCCTTTCAGCCGGGCTGAAGTTGCCAAATTCAACAAGGAACAGCCAAAAGCAGCAGGACTCTTTGCTTCGACATTCAATGCTCCAGCTTGGTACCGCAGCTTCTATCTCTGGAAGGCTGCTGTAGAAAAGGCTGGTTCATTTGATACCGCAAAGGTAAATAAGGCGATGGATTCTGTTTCACTAACAAAATCAATCGGTGGTCCAGTAGGTTTTGCTCCTGGAACAAAACACCTAAAGCTATCTATGTACCTCGGCCAATCGAATGGTGACGGATCAGAAACTGTCTTGAAGAGCTTGGGACAGATCGAGCCTTACCAATGTGCAAACGCCTCAAACTAAGGATAAATTGAAAAAATGAAAAAAAGGATGAGGATTGGGCTGGCGATAGTTTGTGCTATCCCAATCCTCTCTCCTTTGCTTTTTATGAATGGAAACGACTACCTAATCCAGGCCGTAACACGAATATTTATCTATGGGCTTTTGGTTTTGAGCGTAGAGATGTCTTGGGGCCAGACTGGTATTTTTACTCTAGGTCAAGCCGCATTTTTTGGTGTTGGCGGATATTTCGCTGCCTACCTTGCGACGAATGAAAATGTGACAGATATTGGTTTGCTATTAATCATCGCAATTGCTGCAGGAATTATGTCGGGAACATTGGTTGCCTTGTTCTTGTTTTCAGGAAAACGAGTCGGTGAGCTTTATGTTGCTCTAGTTACCTTGGTGATCTCTTTTGTCTGCGAAAAATTAGCGAATAGTTGGACCTTTGTGGGGTCCGGTAATGGAATTCCTGGAGTTCCCTTTGCGACTTTGTTCGGCAAAGAAATCTCTAGCCCGATAGCCTTTTATTTTGTTGCCTTTGGAATTTTCGCCGTCGCTCTTATTGTGTGCATTGTCATCATCGATTCACAGTTCGGATTAGCCATCAATGCGGTACGTGACGATGAAGAGCGAGCTGAATTTTTTGGCTATAACCGCTCAGCTATTCAGATAGTAATCTTTATTTTCTCTGCCACACTTGCCTCGATGGGCGGCGCTCTATTCGCGCTCTCGGAAGGATTCATTTCTCCCAGCAGCCTGGGCTTGGCGCTTTCAACATCGACGGTACTTTGGGTTGTCTTGGGTGGGCGGGGAACCTTTTTTGGCCCATTGCTTGCATTAGCTTTATTAGAGAGCGTGGATATTGAGATGCGATCTATTTTGCCTAGCTTGTGGCAGATTTTGGTGGGATTAATGTTGCTGGCAACGATGATTTTCTTGCCAAAGGGGCTCGCGTCCCTAGGGGAGAAATCGCGGAATAAACGAGAATTGAGAAAGCGATCATGAAATTATTGGAAGTAGTCGACGTTTCTAAAAGTTTTGGAAATTTGGCAGCTCTAACCAATGTTTCTATCCAGGTCGAAACAAATCAAATAGTGGGACTTATTGGTCCCAATGGCTCTGGTAAATCAACTCTGTTGCATTCGATTTGCGGGCGAACTATCGCAAACAGTGGTTCGGTTTTATTGAACGGAAAAGAACTGGTTTCGGCAAATCCTATGATTCGTGCCCAATCTGGCATGGCGATAAAGTTCCAGCTCGCAAGAATTTACGTAGAAAAAACTGTTAAAGAGAACATCATGATTTCACTTCAGGCAAAAGATGGAATGTGGTCGTTGGTACGTAGCGGAACCACGAAGAAATTCATGCCAGAGATTGAAGAGTTGATTGTGGAGTTTCAGCTGGTTGATTATGCTGATACCCAAGCCAAATATCTATCGCACGGTCAACAACAATGGTTAGAGATCGCGATGGCAATGGCCTCTAATCCCTCCATTCTTTTATTGGATGAACCTACTGCCGGTATGAGCCCCAAGGAGCGATCTGATACCTCAAAACTCATTAAATCTGCTTCAAAAAAATGTGGCGTGCTCATCGTCGAGCATGATTTAGATTTCATCAAAGATCTATGTGATCGAATCACGGTCTTGCATCATGGATCTGTTGCTGCCTCTGGTACTCCGACAGAAATTGAGAATGACCCAAAGGTAAAGGAGGTTTACCTTACTCGTGTCTGATCTCGATAATATTTTGACTGTCCGGTCTTTGAATTCTGGATATGCCACGAATCAAGTCATTTTTGATGTTGCTTTTGAGGTTCCGACAACTGGCATCGTGGCTCTTGTAGGTCGCAATGGTGCGGGCAAATCGACTCTACTGCAGACGCTTTTGGGTTTCATTAAGCCGATTTCAGGGGAGATATCTCATGCGGGTAAATCCGTGCTTTCGGCCTCTGCCTCGGAGCGGGTACGTCGAGGGATCGGTTATGTTCCACAAGAGCGGCCTGTATTTTCTGATTTAACAGTGACCGAAAATTTGATGATAGGGGCGTCGGTTAAAAAGAGAGCGAGTCGAATTAATCCGGATTTAGCGTTCGAACTTTTCCCCAAGCTAGCCGATCGCCGTCATCAAAAAGCGGGAACCATGAGTGGCGGAGAACGAAAAATGGTCGGCATTGCTAGGGCTCTGATGGGGGATCCGGCTTTACTTATTATGGATGAGCCGACTGAAGGTGTTTGGCACGGTGTCGTAGATGAGATCAAAGAACATTTGGTTACTTTTTCACAAGATCACGCAGTTTTAATTGTTGAGCAGAATCTAGATTTCGTTCTAGATATTTCGTCTCAAATCCTGCTACTTGAACGCGGGATCATTACTAAACGGACATCAGGAAACGACGAGGCGGCAGTCGCAGAGGTGAGATCGCGCTTAACGGTCTAGCTCCGTCAGCTCCGTTCGTAAATTTTTATCCCTTGGCGATAAGTGGCAACGATGGTCATCTTGCCGGCGTCATGGGGATCCATCGAGCGGGGATCCTCATCCAAGACGATCATGTCGGCAGAAAATCCTGGTAACAGTTTTCCACACTCCTCCTCCCGGAAAGCTTGAAAAGCGACACCCGATGTATAGGCGAGGAGCGCCTCAGTCATGGTGATTCGCTCCTCTGGCACCCAACCGCCTTCAGGAGTTCTATCGGGCATTTGTCGGTGGACTGCAACGGTGAGGCCTTCAAGTGGAACCTCGCTCGTTACGGGCCAATCACTTCCAAAGCTCAGCGGAACCTCTAAATCAATGATCGAACGCATCTGGTACTGCCTAGAAGTTCGTTCTTCACCTAACCGAGGTACGCTCAAAACCATTTGCATCGGATCAAGTTTTGTCCAGAGTGGCTCAAAGTTTGCAACGATCCCCAAACTCTTTAACCTAGGCAAATCGCTCGGGTCTATTAATTGCAGATGTGTAATGACATGTCTTCTAGCATCTGCCCCGTTGGTCTTCTGTGCATGTTCCACCGCATCCAAGGCATTGCGGATTCCGCCATCACCTATTGCATGAATGAAGATCTGGAAATTCAATCTATCGAATTCGGTTACGGCGTTAATGAGATTCTCAACATCCCAGACTGGCATTCCAAAATAGCCAGGATTATCGCAATATTCTTCCAACATCCCAGCGGTACCGCCTTCGATGACGCCGTCGGCGAAGAATTTGATGGTGAAAGCGGTCAGATTCCGGTCTGACGGCAAACTTTCAATGATTGAGCGCTGTTGACAAATGTAGGCAATATCTTCTCGCCATCTGTTCGGATCTGCCCTGAAAGCCAGGTTGTAACCAATTTTCAAGCGCCCTTGCTCTGCCGCTTCGATATAAGCCTCTGACATGCCTGGATCAATCCAGGCATCTTGCACCCAAGTCACACCCGACTCTGCATATTTTTCAGATGCATATTCGATAGCTTGGATATCGGCTTCGATTTCCCGAGGGGGAACATGCTTGGTGACGAGAGCGATGGCATCCCACTCGCGCAGAGTTCCCAGCGGAGTCCCGTCGGGCCTGCGTTCGATGTAGCCCACCTTGAGCTCTCCGGTAATAGCAGCAATATTCGCAATTTCCAACGCCTTGGAATTAACCCAAATCGTGTGATGATCCATCGCGTGTAGCAGAACTGGTCGATCTGGCACGACGGCATCAATCCATCTGGCGTCAAAATTGCCGGATGGTGCCAGCGCGGCATCGTAGGCACCGCCAACGATCCACTCATCTTCTGGATGGGCGTCGGCATAGCTTTTTAGATTGTGAAGGGTTTCTTCGATACTTGGTAGTTCGGTTACCCGCGGTCCCTGCATCTCTCGGCCAGCAAAGAGCGGATGAGCATGACCATCCCCAAAAGCTGGCATAACAAATTTGCCGCCTAGGTCAACCTTCAAGGTTTCTGCTGGCACGCTCTCGGGGTCCAGCGAAACGACCCGACCGCTATCGATAAGCATGGAACTAGCCATGCGATCTGTTCCCGTCCAGATGCGAGCATTGCTGTAATAAAAAAATGGCATAGAGAATTATAGAGTTTGTGAGGAATTTGAGGTGGAAGCAGGACCAAGCTCACAAGGGGCGATTCTTCAAACTCTCCTGCTACCCACGATATAAGTTATCCCTATGAAAACACCTGATTTGCTCTTGTTAGGAATTGTCCTCTTTGTTCTCCTTGAATTCGGGGCAGGAACGATTATTAACTATCTGAACGAGCGCTCAAAAAATCAACCTTTGAGCCCTGAGGGTGCGGCAATTTTTGATAGTGCAGAATATGAGAAATCGAAAGCATACGGAACGGCTAAATATCGTTTTGGGTTGCTCACCGAAGCGATGAGTACTGGCGTCATCCTGGTGGCGATCCTTCTGGGTGCATTCGCCTGGCTCGATGCACAACTACGCAATCGTTTGAGTAGTAACCTACTAATAACGGTAATCTTTATAGCGATTCTCATTATCGTTTCTTCGATCGCTAATCTTCCGGCAAATTATTACTCAACCTTTGTTATCGAAGAAAAGTTTGGATTTAATAAATCTACGAAGAGGCTATTTTTCCAAGATGCGGGCAAACAGTTGATGATCTCATTAGCGATAGGTTTACCGCTTCTATATGCGATTGCCTGGATATATCAAGAATTAAAAAGCGAATTCTGGATCATAGCCTGGTTACTTCTCGCGACATTCTCTCTCTTCATGTTCGTTTTTGGGACTCGGATTTTTTTGCCGATGTTTAATAAATTGAAACCACTCCCGGATGGAGCATTGCGAACTGCGGTAGAGGAGTATTGCCAGAAGCAAGGATTTCCGCTTTCTAGGCTCTATGAGATGGATGCATCAAAACGCTCGACAAAACTTAACGCATTCTTCTCTGGCATGGGTAGAGTAAAAATTATTGGTCTTTACGACACTCTGATCGAAAAACTTACAATAGAAGAAACGGTTGCGGTATTGGCTCACGAGGTAGGTCACTACAAGCGCAAGCACGTATACACGATGTTCGCTTTTAGTAACATCCAATCACTCTTAATATTTTCTTTGATGGGGTGGTTACTCGGAAATCCAAATCTCTCCAAAGCGCTTGGGTCAGATGTGGCTAGCTTCCATCTCTCTATGTTAGCTTTTTTCTTATTATTTGCGCCGGTCTCAACGATTCTAGGTTTAATCAATAATGCCCTCTCAAGGCGGAATGAATATCAAGCGGATCAGTTTTCCATCGATACCTATTCAGATGCGCGGACACATATGCAAAGTGCTCTTACTAAGCTGTCACAGGAATCGTTGGATAACCTAAATCCTCATCCACTCTATGTCGCAGTTCATTATTCGCACCCACCAATTCTTGATCGGTTGGCTAATCTGCGAAATAAAGATAATTAAGAAAGAAACCGCTAGTGGCTGATGATAATTTCCCAAGGCGTGGGCTCTGTGTACATCCAGTGTGGGTAATTTCCTTTTACAAAATCAAAGTCTAGTTCCGGCCGGACGTCGCCCTCTGGCGCCCGCTTATCAATAATCGGCGCATAAGCGTTCACGCCGGATAAAAAGTTTACCCACCAACTGAAACTACTATTGCCTCTAAAAACCGTCCGGGCAAAATACATTTTCAAAAAGTCATCTAGCCAATCAAAAATAATTCCTGGCTTATAGATACTGCCTTCGGGGTACTTGAACCCCAAGTTTTCTGTAACAGGACGATCTTTATGCCACGTATTTGTCGCGTCATCCGAGATCCATTCAATTTTATCTTTATCGTAACCGAATTTTTCAAATGCCCGATAGTAGGAATCGAGTGACATGACCGGATAATGGTTGACGCCTACCTTGTAAGGTCCAGGCCGAGAAATGTCGCCTCGTCGTAAATGAGCGACGTCGTAGGTACCCTTTCGCGAATGCCAATATTTGTAACTCTCTGATTCCTTGACTTCATCGGAAAATTCAAAAACTTTGAGGAGGTGTGATCGAGATTGTGGAATGAAGATTGTTGGAATCTTTGAGATGTTTCCATAGTGATACGCACATATAACATCGTAGGTGACGGGCCTACCATCGTAGTAATAACCCCACAAGGAATGAGGATCAATTGGCTTTACATTTGGAATGTACTTTTTAACGATATCGAATCTGCTGGGATTTGGCTTCCCATCCTCACCCAGAGTTGGAAAGTTAAGCTCTTTCCTGAACTCTTCGTTTTCTATCACTGTGTGATGTTGATTCTTAAAAAGTTTTGTTCCTTCCCAATCACTGGGAACGATGAATTCAACGCCTCGTAATTTTGCATAGGTCACGCCATAGGCATATTGGTACATCCTGTTACCAAATCGCCCGCTCCAATAGTTGAGGATCACGGCAGTCACGGATGAACGCTATGCCAGGTAAGATGAAAATGCAAAAGGCTCTTGGAATTGCGGTACCCTGATAATTCAACTCTGGAGCACTAATGAGTACGAGTAAGTACCACGGAGAACAACGAAGGATAGGGAGAAGATATACGTGGCGATTTTATGGGTCCCGCCGAGCGATGCTGAGATTGAGAAGATTCTTAAGAATTCAAAAAATGTCGCCATCGTGGGAGCTTCTGATAGTCGCGAACGCCCCGTTTATGCTGTGAGTGAATGGCTTTTGGATCACTCGCACTTTAACCTTTATTTTGTTAATCCCAGGATTACAACGCTCTTTGGTCATCCCGTATATCGCTCTTTAGCGGACGTCCCGGAATGGATCGACATCGTAGATGTTTTTAGAAATATTGCCGATATGCCTGTGGTCCTGGATGAGGCGATAGCGATTCGAGCAAAGACTATCTGGATGCAATTGGGATTATTGGATGAAGTGAGCGCTCATCGCGCTGTAAAAAATGGAATTAACGTTATTGCTGACCGTTGTCTAAAAGTGGATTATCAACGTTTTTTTCCCGGCTCTTGATTCGAGAAAGAACTATTTAAGATCCTTACCTAATTTCTTTTTCTGCCACAAGTTCAGCACTTGTAGAGTTGTTGCTCTAACAACCTCTTGAGAGTTCGAGTCATATGGAACGTCGACGCAGGATGCCATTAAATTGCAACTCCAGGTAGTAAGCCCAGCATTAAAGATTGCAGATCCTGATGGCGTTGTAAACCATACAGTTTGAACCGTTGGATGTAGTTCCTTCTGCCCTCGTTGATTTGGGTCACGCAATTTTAATTTTCCGCTGAAAATTACATGGATATCTGGTGGCGAAGCAACATTACTCTGTACCCCGTCGCCTTCAGTGTCGTTACTAATATTGTCGATAACAGATTTTTTTGGGAGTTTTAACCACGTGGGAATTTTTACAGCTTCTAACTTCCCATAAACATGTACACCATTGGTTGATTCGCCGGTGATCAGATTCGATGGGGTATTAAGCCTTACATCCGCGTATTCGATGGTTACTTGCGTGAGGTCGTTCTGCGGATCCTGGTTGGCAACTCTATAAATAACCATGATTCGCCTTGACCCATAAGGTGAAGGCTCGAGCCGAACTTGCCAGAGGCCTGTGTTACCTCCAAAAATCGCGAGATTTACACCTGAATTTCGTAAGGCAAGCAAGGTTTGAAAGATTCGATGGGTGAAGTATTCGGCGTGGCCACCCAGCATGACGCCGTTGTAATGCGATGCCATGGATGGCCATTGATCCAAGTCTAAATCTGTAACGTTATCAACGTTAATTCCCTGCTTCTCACTGAATTGAACAAAGGGAATCGCATCACGTTGAAAGGCGAAGGCTCCACTTCCGACGATGGGGCGATCAAAAGAAGCAACTCGACTGCGCTGAGCCTTTCGGGCTGCCTTATTTTCTCCAGGACCACTATAAGAGGAACGTCCGCCAAAGCTGTTGTAGGCGTTCCAGGTGAGAAAAGACTGAACCATCAACAATTTTGATGACCCCAGTGGACTACGAACTACCAACGGCGCTGCGTTCTCAATTCCGCCATTGGGGGAGAGCGAAACGATCAGATAAAAGCCAGGCGTCCAATCCTTTCCAATAGTGAAAGAGGTGGCTACCGGCCAATCCGCATGCGTGAACCGGGTTGCATCCCGACTTGTTGTGGCGTTTCGAGTTTTTAAAATAACAGTTCCTGAGCGCCAAACTTCTCTTGCGCCGGATCCTGCGTAATAACCAATTCGATAAGCGGCAAAAGTTCTAGCTCCAGTCCTCACTCTTGAGCTGTAGGAGTGGTAGAGAGCGGCATGAATCTCTACCTTTTGACCACAAGTGCTTGATGTTTGGTCGAGCCATAATGCGCTTCCGGTAGCCGCGGAGAGGTCCAGGTACTTCCAGGAGTTCATTGACATTCCAGCCACCCCGGCTTTGCGATTTTCATCGGCAACCCACGTTGGAGAGAGTGTGGAACAGCCAGATATTGGCATGGCAGATGAGTCCGGTGGTAGTGAAGTCGTTAACGTTGATTGATAGCTCTGCATCGGACGGGCTGTCAGATCGACATGAGAGGCTAGCTCCGGGAATTTTTCTGGCTCAGAATGATTGTTAAACGTCAAATAGCCAACCCCGCCACCGAGGAGAAAGGAGAAAATGGCAACCAGTGAGGTTTGCTGGAACCACCGAGAGGGAAACTTCAATTTCATTGTCCCGCCAGTCTACCTGTACCCTTACGCACGAGCATTTCCAGTGCCCCCCTAGCTCAGTCGGTAGAGCACTTCCTTGGTATGGAAGAGGTCAACGGTTCGAGTCCGTTGGGGGGCTCGAGGAGGGTCCCACAGTTGGACCCGAGGTTAAGAAGTTAAATTGTGAAGAAGAGATTGTGCTTGGCGGGGTAGCTCAGCTTGGTAGAGCATGCGGCTCATAATCGCAGTGTCGCCGGTTCAAGTCCGGCCTCCGCTACTAGAACGTACGCGAGAATCACGGCTAGTTCAGCGGTGATTTAGACGAATTCGGGAAGATGAAGTACCCTTCACAACCTGAATAAATCTTTTTGATCTTTTACGTAATATACGTAATGAACGTGAAACCTCACATAAGGTAAAACGAGTACCGAAGGAGCAAGACCATGGCAAGTAAGAGTGCGGATGTCCGCCCAAAAATCACTATGGCCTGCGTCGAGTGCAAAGACCGCAACTACATCACAAAAAAGAATCGCCGTAACGACCCGGACCGCTTAGAACTGAAAAAGTTCTGCCCTCGTTGCAAACTTTCGACGGTTCATCGCGAAACTCGTTAATCCATGCTCAATCCCGACCTGGTCGGGCGCACCTTTCTTGGTGCAACCAGCAGGGTCATTTCTGACGCAGCAATCAAAAATTTTGCAGATTCCTTGGGTTATGGGGCCTATGCCGAAGGTGATGCTGCACCACCCACCTTCGGAATTACAATAACCCTAGAGGAATCGCAATCTCTTCTTCAGGGCTCGGGGCTCGATTGGAACCGAGTTGTTCATGGTGATCAACGCTTTACGATTATTTCCCCACTGCGTGCCGGGATGAGCGTCACCTGCAACTGCACCATCGAATCCGCAAGAACTGTCGCGGGAAATGAAATTGTCACTGTCAGGTCAGATTTAATATCTCAATCCCAGACCATTCTTTCATCCTGGTCGACTTTGGTTTTTCGAGGATGAGGACGGGTCGCGATGAATGATTTTTATGTAGGGCAGGAGCTTCCTTCAAAAACTTTCGTCGTAAATCGGGCACGTTTGATCCACTACGCAGATGCGAGTGGTGATCAGAATCCAATTCATCAAGACGAAGCTTTTGCTAAATCAGTCGGGTTAGAGAATGTGATCGCTCATGGCATGTTTACCATGGGACTAGCCGGTCAGTATGTCAGTCATATTGCCGGGGATAATTCACTGGTCAGGGAATTTTCGGCTCGATTTGTGAAGCCTCTCGTCATTCCTGCAGATGTGAATGTCGAATTAGTTGTGATGGCTACAGTCACTGACATTGACTCCGAATCCGTTCGGCTAGAGATCAACGCTAGATCGGGTGAACTGAAAGTTCTCGGAATGGCAAAAGCAGTACTGGCTAAACCAGGAAGCCAAATATGAGCACTCCTGGCGCACCCGAAGATGTTGTTGAGTTAGGTCGAAAGCGACTAGCAGCTCGTGCTGCAAAAAATTGGGTAGAGGCGGATCAGTTGCGGGACCAAATTGCGGCCCGGGGCTTTGAGATTTTTGATGTCGGCGATGGCTTCGAATTTTCGTTGCGCTCGCCATTTCCGATCATGGATCGAATCGGCCAGATTCGTAAATTCTCAGATAAGACTTTTCCCATCACCATCGTCATGATCGTCGATGGCTTTATTAATGATGCCGATCTAGCTATTACCGCGGTCAAAAAATATGCGCCGAGTGATTGCGCCATTCTTCTGATTATTTCTGGCCTACCAGAAATTGGGGAGATCGCACAGCAACTAGATTCCAGAACTTTCATCGTACAGATTCAGAATGGTGTGAGTTGGGGGGAAGCGGCTAATGCTGCTCTGAAATTTGCACCATCTCCCTACGTAGTAATCATGGATGCTTCCACCATATTTCTGGCAGACGCGATTACTCCAACCCTCTCTAACTTGGCTAATGGAGAATGGTCGGCCGTAGGTTGGCGCGGTGGTTTAATTAATGTTGAGGATCAATGGCGAAGTGTGGACGATAGAGGCCCAGGTGAAGTAGATGTCCTCTTTAGTTATTTTCTCGCAATTAATCGGGAACATGCGATTGGCTCTGGTGGTTTTAACAATCGTGCGATCTATTACCGTAACGCCGATATCGAATTTTCGTTGAGATTGCGTCAATCGCAAGGGCGCCTACTTCAGATTGATTTACCCCTAGAACAGGCGCGGCATCATGGTTATTACGATACTGATCCGTTTTTTCGCGAGGAGCAATCAAAGAAAAATTACGATCGAATTTTGGAGCGCTTCCGTGGAAAAAACGACATCTTGGTTTCGCGACGATAGCCTAGAGCTATGGCAAACCTTTCGGAGCTAACCACGTTACATGTGGGCGGTCCGGCTAAAGCTACTGTCTTTGCTACAACTGAAGCCGAACTGATCTCCACACTCACCGCCTGCGATGCGACAGGTGAACCTCTGCTCATTGTTGGCGGCGGATCCAACATTGTGGTCTCTGATGAAGGTTTCGATGGCACCGTCATCGTTATACGAACAGAGGGTAATTCGTATGAAATTGATGCCTGCAGTGGTGGAACGCTGCAGGTAGCAGCCGGAGTGGATTGGGACGAATTTGTTCTCTTTGCGCTCGAGCATGGCTTAGCGAATGTAGAGTCGTTGAGCGGAATTCCTGGGACGGTCGGCGGCGGCGTGCTGGGAAATATTGGCGCCTATGGCCACGAATTATCCGAAGTGATTGCCAGAGTTCGCACCTATGACCGACTCAATCGTCAAATAACAACTTTCACAGCGGATCAATGCAAGTTTTCTTATCGCAATTCGGTCTTCAAGGACGCGGGAGATCGATTTGTGATCCTCGATGCGACGTTCCAGTTACGGAGGTCAGAGAATTCGCTACCAATCAAATATCAAGAACTTGCAGAAGTTCTCGCGGTACCACTCGACAGTCGCATCTCAGCGAGAGAAGTGCGTCGAGCGGTGTTAGAGCTACGAGCAAAAAAGGGAATGCTCTACTCCTCATCCCAAGAAGAAGGACTCGGCAACTATTGGTCAGCGGGCTCTTTTTTTGTTAATCCCATTCTCAATGTAGACGAGGCTGCTCGCTTGCCAACCGATGCGCCTCGATGGCCCCAACCAGACGGATCGATTAAAACGTCTGCAGCGTGGCTCATAGAGAACGCAGGCGTGAAAAAAGGTGATCAGCACAATGGCGCACGGATCTCCGAGCATCACGTATTGGCATTAACCAATTCGGGGAGCGCCACCGCCGATGACATAGTGGAGTTAGCGAGAATCGTTCGCGCAAAAGTTTTGCAGGCGCACCAGATTGCCTTGGTTCCTGAAGTCAGACTGGTGGGTCTAGAGCTCTAGCCCAGACCCGGTCGCCGGAAGGCCGGAAGGCCGGAAAGCCGGAAGGCCGGAAAGCCGGAAGATTCTGACGTGATTAGTTGCTAGTCAATAGCTTCGGAGAGCAGCCCTTTAACTCGGCCGATGCCTTCAATGATGTCATCATCTCCCAGCGCGTAAGAAAATCGTAAATATCCAGATGGTCCAAAAGCCTCGCCTGGAACGGCCGCGACTTCTGCTTCGTCCAGAATCAGAGTTGCTAATTCAGCAGAAGTTTGTGGGCGCTTGCCGCGAATCTCTTTTCCGAGAACCCCTTTCACTGATGGATAGACATAAAAAGCACCGGTAGGAGTTGGGCAGATGACTCCTGGAATTTCGTTGAGGAGTTTGACTATGAGTTTGCGACGCCGGTCAAAGGCTTCACCCATGGTGTGTACCGCCTCTAAGTCGCCCGTTAGAGCGGCGATCGCTGCTTGCTGTGATACGTTTGAAACATTTGAAGAAAGGTGTGACTGTAGATTTGTCGCAGCTTTGATCACATCTTTAGGTCCAATCATCCAGCCAACCCGCCAACCAGTCATTGCATAAGTTTTCGCTACGCCATTGATAATAATGGTGCGATCGGCCATCTCTGGTACGAGAACCGGCAGACTTGGAGCGCTCGCGCCGTCATAGAGCAGGTGCTCATAAATTTCATCGCTGACAATCCAAATTCCGTGTTCTAGCGCCCATTCACCAATCGCCTTCACCTGGTCTGGCGAGTAAACCGAGCCGGTGGGGTTAGATGGTGAACAGAAAAGTAGCGCCTTAGTTTTGTCGGTGCGTGCGGCTTCCAACTGCTCCACCGTTACTAAATAGCTCTGAGTTTCGTCAGCAAAGAGTTCGACTGCCACGCCACCAGCTAATTTGATGCACTCTGGATAGGTCGTCCAATATGGAGCAGGCAAAATGACTTCATCGCCCGGATTGAGGATTGTTGCAAAGCTCTGATACACGGCTTGCTTTCCGCCATTTGTCACTAAAACTTGATCGACAGAAATGCCATAGTGCGAATCACGTTGAGTTTTGGCGACGATAGCTTCTCGTAGCGCAGGTAGGCCAGGTGTGGGGGTGTACCTATGGCTGGCGGGGAGGGCAGCGGCCACAATCGCAGCCTGGACAATGTAATCGGGAGTAGGAAAATCTGGTTCGCCCGCTCCAAAGCCGATAACCGGCTTACCGGCTGCTTTGAGCGCCTTGGCTTTTGCGTCTACTGCGAGCGTAGCCGATTCGGCGATGGCGGCGATCCGGCTCGAAATTCTAGGTTTTTCAGAAGTCATGGCGTAAGTATGCCAAACCTGAGTTATTCGCCCATCCACTTGCCTGCCCTCAAATCGACTTCTCGGTTTTACTCTCGGTTTTACTCTCGGTTTTCCTCTCGGTTTTACTCGGGCCCTGCAGGGCTCTAGACTCCTCCTTCTGGCGCTTGCATTAGGTCATGATTGCTCATGTCATGAATTCTCATGGCTGAAGGATTCATGCCTTTCGCACGCCTGAAGGGCAGTAGCTCAACTGGCCAGAGTTCCGGTCTCCAACACCGGCGGTTGGGGGTTCAAATCCCTCCTGCCCTGCACGAACGTACGAAGAGCACCTCAAGTGAAGTGAAGTAGAAGGATTTAGTTAAGGAACGAGAGAGGAACATAGTGATCGACGAAAAGCACGATACCGAAGAAGGCAAAGGCATCTTTGGTCGCATCGGCCTTTTTTATCGTCAAGTGATTGCGGAGCTGCGCAAAGTTGTGTGGCCCACAAAAAAGCAATTGACGACATACACGGCTGTAGTGTTGGTCTTTGTTGGTTTCATTATCACTGTTGTTTCGATCATTGATCTTGCCTTAACAAAGATCGTTTTCTGGATTTTTGGGTAGGGGTAGAAGATGACAATTGAAAATCCGTTTTTTGAAGCGGCAGTTGAAGCCGTGACAAGTGAGCCCAAGATCGACGCCTTTGAAGCCGAACTTGGCGCAACTGGCTTAGCAGATTCCGAGTTGGTTGTTGAAGAAATTGCTGTCGAGCCAATGGATTCCGAAGAGGTTGTTGAGCCCGAAGCTATTGTTGAGTCCGAAGCTGCACTAGAAACGGTAGTACCGGAAGTTGCCTCCGAGGAAGCACTATTAGAAGAAGCCACTGATGGGGATGTTCTAGACGAAGAAGACGATCCCAATGCAGAATTCCGCAAGGCTTTGCATGCCGCCACTGGTGACTGGTACGTAGTCCATTCCTATGCAGGATATGAAAAGAAGGTTAAGGGCAATTTAGCGAATAGAGTTCAAGCGCTCAATATGGAAGATTACATTTTCCAAGTTGAAGTTCCGGAAGAAGAGATTTCGGAGATTAAAAACGGAGTTCGCAAGCAGGTCAAGCGAAATGTCTACCCTGGTTATGTACTTGTCCGCATGGATCTCACCGACGAGTCATGGTCATGTATTCGCAATACTCCGGGAGTGACTGGTTTTGTGGGTAATTCCCATCATCCATCGCCGTTAACCCCTCAAGAGGTCGAAAGTATTTTGGCTCCTCGTCCGGTTAAAAAAGGTGACAAGCCGGAGATTAAAGTTGTTGATTTTGAAGTCGGACAGTCGGTTACCGTTATGGATGGACCGTTCGCGACTCTGCCAGCGTCGATCTCGGAAATCATGCCAGAGCAGGCAAAACTCAAGGTATTGGTATCTATCTTCGGCCGCGAAACACCGGTCGAGCTTTCATTCAACCAAGTACAGAAGATTTAGCCCCAGCTGAATCTGTAAAACGACACAAATAACGACAAAGGAAACCAAAAATGGCACCAAAGAAAAAAGTAACTGCAATAATCAAATTGCAGATTCAAGCCGGCGCTGCCACACCAGCACCACCAGTGGGTCCAGCCCTTGGTCAGCACGGTGTCAACATCATGGACTTCGTTAAGGCGTATAACGCCGAAACTGAGTCTCAAAAAGGTCAAATCATTCCCGTAGAGATCAGTGTTTACGAGGATCGTTCATTTACATTTATTACAAAGACACCACCAGCTTCTCGCCTAATATTGAAGGCTGCCGGAGTCGAAAAGGGATCCGCGATTCCTCATAAGACAAAAGTCGCAAATATCACGAAGGCTCAAGCCGAAGAGATCGCAAAGATCAAAATGGAAGACCTCAATGCCAATGATCTTGACGCCGCTCGCTTGATTATCGAAGGAACCGCTCGTTCAATGGGAATCACCGTTTCCTAACGGATGAACTTGAGAACAGCAAAGGAAGAGCACTAACCAAAGAAATCTGGGAAGTGGGAGGAGCTCGCTGCTCCGTCAAACCACAACTCCATACCAACACAAGGAGAAGAAATGAAGCGCAGTAAGAAATATCTAGAAGCAGCAGCAAAGGTAGATCAAAAAAATCTATATTCACCTTCAGCCGCGACAAAACTCGTGAAAGACACATCAATCACCACGTATGACGCGTCTGTGGAAGTCGCCCTAGTACTAGGCGTCGATCCAAAGAAGGCTGATCAGGCTATTCGTTCGACCGTAAACCTGCCACACGGAACAGGTAAGACCGCGCGCGTATTGGTTTTTGCCGGCGGTGCACGTGCTGATGAAGCGCGCGCAGCCGGAGCTGACATTGTCGGTGCGGATGAATTGATTGATGAGGTTGCTAACGGACGTTTAGATTATGACGCCGTTGTATCAACACCTGAATTGATGGGAAAGGTCGGTCGCCTTGGAAAGGTCCTAGGACCTCGAGGATTGATGCCAAACCCAAAGACTGGAACAGTGACCTTAGATGTTGCAAAAGCTGTCACGGATATTAAGGGCGGAAAAATTGAATTTCGTGTTGATAAAAATGCAAATCTGCATTTCTTGATCGGCAAAGTTTCTTTTACTCCTGAACAACTAGCAGAAAACTATGCTGCAGCTATCGAAGAGGTAATGCGCTCCAAGCCTAACTCTGCTAAGGGACGCTTTATCAAAAAGGCAGTCATCTCGACCACGATGGGGCCTGGAATTCCAGTTGATACAGCTATCGCCCGAGATGGTGGACCTTACATTCAATAAAAAGCATTGCATCGTTTATTGTGGGTAGGGCTTAGGTCACAAGGGTCTTTTTGACCTCACGTGTCCTGATGTCCTACCCTTACCTTCATCACCAAAGACTGCAGGTCTTCTTTGAAAATGCAATGACATGCGTGATCAGAGAAGTTAATTCCGTAACTGGAGCCAGCATAGGTTCACACGAGATCCTCGTGCGCACTTATGCGCCGGGGACTTTTTTATTTCGTTGATCTCATTCAACCGAAATTTCCAGGCGTAGTAATCCAGTGGTTTTAAGAAGAGAAAGGGAGCTAATGGCTCGTTCTGATAAAGAAGCAACTGTTGCTGAACTGACGGAAGATTTCCGTTCGTCCGCTGCAACAGTCCTGACTGAGTATCGCGGTTTAACCGTAACCTCAATGAAGGAACTTCGCCGATCACTTGGTCCAGATACCAAGTATTCCGTTGTGAAGAATACCCTCACCAAAATTGCCGCCAAAAGCGCCGGCGTGGATCTCTCGGATGAGCTCCTAGCTGGTCCTTCGGCTGTGGCATTTATCAAAGGTGACCCGATCGAAGCAGCAAAGAATTTAAAGAATTTCCAAAAAGAGAATCCGCTCCTTGTCATCAAGGGTGGCGTCTTCGATGGTAAAGCTATAACGGCTGCTGACATCATGCGCTTCGCTGATCTTGAATCTCGAGAAGTCTTGTTGTCCAAACTTGCTGGAGCCATGAAGGGCACTATGGCGAAAGCCGCACGTACCTTTGATGCGCTTCGGATCAAGTTGGAAGCTGGAGCTCCAGCTGCGGAGGCTGTCGTCGAGACCGAAGCTGTTGCGGAAGTAGCTGTTGCTGAGACCGAAGCTGTCGTCGAGACCGAAGCAGTTGCTGAAGAAGCTGTTGCTGAGACCGAAGCAGTTGCTGAAGAAGCTGTTGCTGAGACCGAAGCAGTAGCTGAAGAAGCTGTTGCAGAGACCGAAGCTGTCGCAGAGACCGAAGCAGTTGCTGAAGAAGCTGTTGCTGAGACCGAAGCAGTTGCTGAAGAAGCTGTCGCAGAGACCGAAGCAGTAGCTGAAGAAGCTGTTGCAGAGACCGAAGCTGTCGTCGAAGAAGAACCTGTCTCCGAATAATCCTAAAGAACTTAAAATCCTAGAGAACTCAATAAACCTAAAGAAAAGGAAAAACTACGATGAGTAAATTGTCCCAAGAAGATTTAATGGCACAGTTCAAAGAGATGACGTTGGTCGAACTTTCCGATTTCGTCAAAGCTTTTGAAGCCGAATTTGATGTAACTGCTGCTGCTCCGGTAGCTGCTGCTGGTGGCGCTGCTGCTGGTGGCGCTGCACCTGCCGCAGAAGCTCAAGACGAGTTCACATTGATTCTAGAGAATGCCGGCTCTCAGAAGATTGCTGTTATCAAAGAGGTACGTGGCATCAATTCGAGCCTCGGCTTGAAGGAAGCAAAAGATATCGTCGATGCTGCTCCGGCGACCTTGATCGAAAAGGGAAGCAAGGAAGCTGTAGACAAGGCAAAGGCAGCCCTCGAAGCAGCCGGCGCAACTGTCACAATCAAGTAGTACCTATCGATCTGATTGCGCTTCGCGATCGCATCGATAGTTCTGAAAAGTTGATGTTTGAGGGGGCAAGTGGAGGCGAAGGCCTTAGCCCGGAGGAGTTTCCTCCGGGACACCTGCCCTCTCTCGCATTTCGAAGAAGATTGTCATGGTATTCCCTGTCCCCCCTTATAGCACCAAATCGAACCCAATTGGACAGATTCACAGGTTTTTCGATACCCTACCCCTTCGCATATTTTTACCATCAAGAGGTTAGGCATATAGCGGCCGAGACCTGTTGACAGACCTGCACGCATTCCCACGCACATGGAGGAACATTGGCCGCGAAACCTAAATCACACGCTCCTGCTAGAGTCTCATTTGCAAAGATCCGCGAACCCCTAGAAGTCCCGAATCTGCTCTCACTTCAACTCGATAGCGTTGATTGGTTGCTCGGAAATGACTTGTGGCGTTCACGTTTGCACGACGCTGAGAAAGTCGGCAGAGGCGAAGTCCCAAAGCAATCTGGACTAGAAGAGATTTTTGAAGAGATTTCCCCAATCGAAGACTTCCAAGGCAAGATGAGTCTCTCTTTCCGCGATCATCGATTCGAGGAAGCAAAGAACACGATTCCTGAATGCAAAGAACGCGATATGACGTACAGCGCACCACTATTTGTGACCGCTGAATTCACGAATAATGAGACAGGCGAAATTAAATCCCAGACCGTATTTATGGGTGATTTCCCGTTGATGACACCTCGCGGAACATTCGTTATCAATGGTACCGAGCGCGTTGTCGTCTCTCAGATCGTTCGCTCACCTGGTGTGTATTTTGAGCGCACTATTGAAAAAGCCTCCGATAAGGACGTGTTAACCGCAAAGATTATTCCTAGCCGAGGTGCCTGGTTGGAATTTGAAGTTGATAAGAAAGATTTAGTTGGCGTACGCATCGACCGTAAGCGCAAGCAATCAGTCACTATTTTCTTGAAAGCCCTCGGCTGGACTTCTGAACAGATTCTTGAGCAGTTCGGCGAGTTTGAGTCGATTCGCGCCACTCTAGAAAAAGATAATGTCAATACCCAGGATGAAGCGCTGCTGGATATCTATCGTAAGTTGCGCCCGGGTGAGCCTCCAACCAAGGAAGCGGCTCAGAATTTAATCGAAAATCTCTACTTCAATCCAAAGCGCTACGACCTAGCAAAAGTTGGTCGATTCAAAGTGAATAAGAAGTTGGGCCTCGAGCTTGAACTTTCAAAGGGATTGCTCAACATTGAAGATATCATCGCGACCATCAAATATTTGGTTTCACTTCACCAAGGTGAAGCGCTCATGGAATATCAGAAAGAAGTCCGGGTAGAGACCGACGATATTGACCATTTCGGCAATCGTCGTCTACGTACCGTTGGTGAGCTGATTCAAAATCAGGTGCGCACCGGCCTCTCGCGCATGGAACGTGTCGTCCGCGAACGCATGACTACTCAGGACGTCGAGGCGATCACGCCACAGACATTGATCAATATTCGTCCAGTCGTTGCTTCGATCAAAGAGTTCTTCGGAACCTCTCAGTTGTCGCAGTTCATGGATCAGACCAATCCACTCTCAGGCAT
>Ga0114959_10001458_pt1 | contig 20667 bp, 16 predicted proteins | sample C_130625_EF_Meta_FD_87317 | JGI IMG/M metagenome (GOLD analysis project Ga0114959, IMG submission 87317) | Freshwater microbial communities from Lake Croche, Canada to study carbon cycling - C_130625_EF_MetaG | ecosystem: Environmental > Aquatic > Freshwater > Lake | place: Lake Croche, Canada... | reverse complement strand
GGAATGATAACTGTTACATAACAAGTTGCTAAAACAGTATCTGAACCAAAATTATTACTTGCTATTAATTGTACAGGATAACATCCAACTGTGTTATAAGTTATTCCAGTTGGGTTTTGCGAGGTAGATGTAGTTGTTGCGGCACCTGAAAATGACCAACTCCAGCCATTTGGTAAATTAGTAGAAGCATCAAAGAAATTTAAACTTTGACCTATAGCTACTGTATCATTAGAAGATGTGAATGATGCCACTGGCGGAAAAGCTGGTGGATTACTGATTGTAATTGTATAGTCTTCAGTTTCACCATTAGTAAACAAAGTACAAGCATCGATAGCTGTCATTGTTCCTCCAAAATTAGTTGAACGGCTTCTTATACGCATTCCTGTTGTTCCTGTAAGTGCTGTATTTGGTATTGAAACTGCAATTGACGATGCAACATTTGCTGTAGAATTTGCAGTTATCAACGTAAATTCTGAAGCATCAAAAGAAGTGCTATGGTCATAATCTATCCAAACACCAATAGCACGAGCAACATTGGTAGTTACTTTAATATTGTAATTACCAGTTTTATAAACTTCACCTGTTCTATTGCCAGTTGCTGGCCATATGCTGTATCCGTTTCCGTTTAAAGCATCACAAGTTGTACCACTGTTAAGTAACGTGGTTGCAGAAATTGATACTGCCGAAATATTATCATTTGCGCTACAATTATTTTGATGAAGCGTTGCGCAATAAACAGGAGCAAGAACTGTAATGTAACAAACTTCAGTTTTTGTATTCGAACCTTGCGCATTTGTTGCAGTTAAAGCTACATCATAACAACCTGGTGTATTATAAGTAATTGCAGTTGGATTTTGTGATGTTGAACTTGTAACAGTTGCACCATTAAATGCCCATGCCCAACTAGTGGGCAGGCCATTAGAAATATCAGTAAAATTAACTGTTTGACCTGCAGTAATTGTAAATGTATTAGCAGTAAAGTTTGCAGTTGGCACTACTGGCGGGGCGTCAGCAATAGTAAGTATATAATCTTCTGTTTCACCACCTGTAAAAGATGTGCAAGCATCTGTCTTGGCAATTGCACTGCTACCACCACCGGGTCCAAACCCTTGTGTTCTAGTTCTTACACGCATACGAATAGTTCCAATACTTGTTCCTACCGGAATATTTACAATAATTGAAGCAGCTAAATTTTGTGTTGCTGGGCTTGCTACACTTATATATTCCAATGAATCGAAAGTGTTATTTTGATTGAAATCAATCCAAGCTGCAATTGATGAAGTTGCTGAAGAGCTTGTTACATTTAATTGATATGCTTGACCACGATATAAGGTAGCAGTAGTGTTTCCTGATTGTGGAAAAATAGAATATGCTGTACCACTTAAACTGTTGCAACCGCTACCTGAATTATTTAAAGTTGTACCTGTAAAAGTTACTGCGTTTATATTGTTTGTTCCCGAACAACCTGTAGAATATAATGTATTGCAATAAGCATTTGCTGGGTTAACGATAACGTAACATGTTCTTGTGATTGTATTTGAGCCACCTGCATTAGTTGCTGTAAGAGTTACAGCATAACAACCAACAGCACCATAACTAATACCTGTTGGGTTTTGAACCGATGAAGTAGAAGGTGTACCTCCTGCAAAAGTCCATTGCCATGATGTTGGTACAAATGAAGATGAATCAATAAAATCAACGGTGTTTCCTAAAGTAATTGATGCTTGCACAGCGCCAAAATTTGCAATAGGGCCATTGGCACCACCAGCAATAATTTGTACAGAATAATCTTCAGTTTCGCCACGGGTGTAGTTAGTACATGCATCCATGTTGTTGGTATTTCGTGCACTTCTAATTCTTAAACGCTTGTTACCAAGTGTTGTGCCTGCCGGTATTGTAAAGCTAATGGTTACAACCGAACCAGCAGTTGTGCTTTGCACTTGCCCTAACTTTTCGGTAGTAGCAAATGTACTATCGTTGTTGTAGTCAATCCAAGCAGCATAAAACTCTGTAGCATTTGTACCTCCTGTAATGCTGAGTGTAAATGTTGCCCCTTGAGACAATTGCGTTGTCAATGATGTATAATCATTGTAAGTTGTTCCTGTTATGGAACCTGTCGTTAAATTATTGATAGTGCCTAATGCAACTCCATCAATAAAATCGCCCTGTGTAGTACCATTGGTTGATGTAGGCACACAATAAGGTGCAGCAATTATGCCTTTGGCTATAAAAAGCAACAGCAACATGCCAAGTAATTTTGTTTTCATTCTCATGTGATTTAAAATTGTGATTTTGTGAATTATTTTTGAACAATAGTAATAGAATCAAATAAATATTAGTTATAAAATTTTAATTTATTAGTTATAAAATTGCTTTTCAATAAATTATTGATGATGAATTGAATCAACCTATTTCTTATAAAACGAAAAAGAAGTTTTACATAATGGCTTTTCTAAAAAAACAACATGTAGAGTAAAGGTTCCACATTGTATATTTGCTTTAAAATTTACAAAGGACAAAAAGTAAATTCAAAAACCAGTGCTGGTTTATCTTTGCTTAAAACTGGTAACAAATATCCAAGTGATAATGGAATACTTTCTTTTACATAATAAACAAAACCAAATACACTATTGCTAATGCTTCCTTTACCAATTAGTGCATCGGCCATTAAGTGTACTTTATTATTCAATTCATATTCAAAGCCCAACTGAATACCATAAGCGTTTTGGATGCCTAAGTATGATTGGTCGCCATAGTAAAATCCTACAACAGCGTTTGTTCTGCTTATTTGCGATTTCCATTTATAATTCAAAAAAAAGTAACTCGAAGGTTCATTGTGTTTATCAAAACTAACCGCACCAATTTGGCAACCAACAGTAAAATACTTGTACTCATTCTTATTCAATTTCAAATTGATGTTTCCTACATATATCGGCGAGTAAGCTCCTGCACTCAAATCGGAGTTAATTACAATGTGTTTCTGTTTTAAGCTATAATCATAATTCAAAATATTTACTCCAACTTCAAGGTATTTGGTTAATCCGAAATCAAAAGTAGTGTTAGAAACAAAGTCTTGATTAAAGTTAAGTTGTTCTTGAAAAAACACTTTGTTTTTGCAAGTAATCTCACTTGAGGGTACATTAAAATAGCTTTGTTGCGCCCACAAATGTGTCGTTGAAGATACAAGCAAAACAAAAATTAAAAACCATTTCATTATTGGGCTGCAAAAGTATTTGATTACATCAAACCCAAATAATAAATTTTGTTATTAGAAGGTCTTTATTACTAAATGCCTTTCCTTTTTGATTGAGGTATGTTGTTTTGGTTTCTAAATTTCTATCATTAAATGTTTAGACAATTCATTTAGTATGATTTGCCCATACTTTATAGTTGAGATATTTATTCTTTTTATTATTAAGCAGAAACTAATTACTTTTAGTTCAAGTAAACTCTTTGAGCAAAAAAATTACGAGTCAAAAAAACATTTGATTAAGTGTGCGTCTTAAAAATATAAATGGATTTAGAAATTCCTAACTCATCCAATTTACTTTTGCTTCTGCATTCCATTTAGTAGTTGCTTTTTTATTTTGAGTCCAAAACTCAATTGAGCTTTTACCGGTAATATCGCTACTTCCAAACTTTGATTCATTCCAACCACCAAAAGAAAATGGTTCGCGAGGAACTGGCACACCAATGTTTACTCCAATCATACCAGCACTTGCACGTTCAATAACTTGTTTAGCCATACCTCCATTTTGTGTAAATACAGCGGCAGCATTTCCATAACTACTGCTGTTCTCAATACTTATAGCTTCATTCAAATCTTTAGCACGAATGATTGATATAACTGGCCCAAATACTTCTTCCTTGGCAATCTTCATTTCGGGAGTTACAAAATCAATGATGGTTGGGGCAACGTAAAAGCCACCTTCTTTACCTGCGACTGTTGCATTACGTCCGTCAACCAAAACTTTTGCCCCCGCATTTTCTGCTTCGGTAATGTAGTTTTCAATACGTGTTTTAGCCTCAGCACTAATTACCGAACCAAGGTTTATGCCTGGTACAATCTTACGTGCTTCTTCGCACATTTTATCAATAATATGTTGAACATTGTCAACGCCTACCATTACGGCGGCAGCCATGCAACGTTGACCAGCGCAGCCACTCATACTCGCTACTACATTGCTTGCAGTCATTTCTAAATGTGCATCAGGCAAAACAATCAAATGGTTTTTTGCACCACCCAAAGCCACACATCTTTTTAGTGTTGATGTTGCACGTATATAAACAAGTTTTGCAATTTTTGTTGAGCCAACAAATGAAACAGCTTTAATATCAGGATGGTCGCAGATGGCTTCTACTATTTCTTTTCCGCCATTAACGATATTAAATACACCATCGGGCAAACCTGCTTCTTTTAATAGTTCAGCCATACGTATTGCACTCAAAGGCACAATTTCCGACGGTTTCAAAATCATGGTATTGCCCAATACAATTGCGTTGGGCATGGTCCAGTGTGGAACCATATTCGGGAAATTGAATGGAGCAATTGATGCAACTACACCAAGTGGCTTTCGTTCAATACGACATTCAACACCTTTGCTAACTTCTTGCAATTCATTAGTAACTATTTGTGGTAACGATACTGCAAACTCGCACAGTTCCATACTTTTATCCACTTCAGCTACCGACTCATCATAGGTTTTTCCGTTTTCAATGCTCACCAATTTTGCCAACTCATCTTTGTGTTTTTCTAGCAAAGTTCTATAACGAAAAAATATTTGAACACGTTCTTTTAATGTAACTTGGCTCCAAGTTGTGTAAGCTTCTTTTGCAGCAGCAACAGCAGTATCTAAGTCGGTATATGTGCTTAACGGAACAGTTGAAATAACGGAACCATCCAATGGCGATAGTACATCCAAAGTTGATGCAGAAGATTCTATAAACTTTCCGTTTACAAAGTTTTTTACTGGCGGATATTGACTAATAGTTTGCATTTTTCTTGTGTATCTTTTCATCAAAAATAGGAAATTATGTGGCATTCATCTTTTTAACATACACAAAAAAATGCTAACCTTGCAATCATTCAAATAAATACAATTTAACAAATGAAATTTTTACGTTTTTATATTATCCATCGTCTCGAAATTATTATTGCTTTAATAGTATTAGGAATACTTTCGCATATTTATTTTGATACTGTTACTGCTTGGCTTTGCTACATAATAGCAGCCGTATCAATTGCACTTTATTTAATGATTGGTACTATGCGTTTGGTTCAAGAAGCTGTAACGGAAGGTGATGTTGAAACAGCAACCAAATACATGAAAATGATAAAGTTTCCGCAACTGCTTTTTAAACCAGTTAGGGCTGGTTATTATATGTTACAAAGTAACTTATCAATGGCATCAAATGATTTAGGAACAGCTGAAGCTAACATCCGAAAAAGCTTAAATATAAAGTCGAGTATTGTAGGAGATATGCAAGGTGCAAACCTTATGCAGTTAGGTTTCATTGAACTTAGGAAAGGAAATAGCAAAGAAGCGCGTACTCATTTGTTAGCTGCCGTAAAAGCAGGAATACCTGATAAAGAAAATCTTGCTGCGGTATTTTTGCAATTATGCAACATGGAGGCGCAACGACAACAATATAAAATTGCAAAACAATACTTTAAAAGAGCAAAAGACTTAAAGCCAAAGAATGAAGAATTAGTGAGTCAAATAAAACAGCTTGATAAGCAAATGGCTCGTATGCCGGGCTAAAAAGAACACTTTCAAAATTAATTTTAATTCTATTCGTAACTAATAAGTATGTCATTAATAAAATCAATTTCAGGTATTCGCGGTATTTTAGGCGGAAATCCTGGCGACTTTCTTACTCCTATAGATGTTGTAAAATTTGCATCGGCTTATGGCACATGGATTTTGCAACGCAACGGCAATAAAAAATGTAAAGTTATTGTGGGTCGCGATGCACGTATTTCGGGCCCAATGGTAAATAGTTTAGTAACTGCCACACTTGCAGGATTGGGCATTGATGTAATTGATACGGGACTTTCAACTACTCCAACTGTTGAGATGGCGGTAGTGATGGAAAAGGCAGATGGTGGTATTATTTTAACCGCTAGCCACAATCCAAAACAATGGAATGCTTTAAAATTATTAAACGAAAAAGGAGAATTTATATCAGGAACAGATGGCGCTAAGGTGCTTGATATTGCTGAAAATGATTCGCAAATAACTTTTGCAGGTGTAGATAATTTAGGAAAAATTACTCTGGATGATTCTACCATTCAAAAGCACATTGATGCTATTTTGGCTTTGCCATTAGTGGACTTAGCTGCAATAAAAAGTAAAAATTTCAGTGTTGTTATTGATTGTGTAAACTCGTCAGGAGGTATTGTACTACCAATACTTTTAGAGGCTCTAGGTGTTCAAACTGTAACCGAATTATTCTGTGAACCAAACGGATTATTTCCTCATAATCCGGAACCATTGCCAGAACATTTACAAGATATTTCGGCTGAAGTGGTGAAGCAAAATGCACATTTAGGAATTGTTGTTGATCCGGATGTAGACCGCTTGGCATTGGTTTGCGAAGATGGTAGCATGTTTGGCGAAGAATATACTTTAGTAGCTGTTGCAGATTATGTTTTGAAAAATAAAGTAGGCAATACAGTTTCTAACTTATCTTCAACACGTGCTTTGCGCGATGTTACAGAACTTGCCGGAGGCACTTACAATGCTGCCGCTGTAGGCGAAGTAAATGTTGTTGAAAAAATGAAAGCTACCAACGCAATAATTGGCGGCGAAGGTAACGGTGGTATTATTTATCCTGAATTACATTACGGACGCGATGCTTTAGTTGGTATTGCCTTGTTCTTATCGCATCTTGCAAAAACAGGTATGACAACTTTAGAGCTTCGTAAATCATATCCTAATTACTTTATTTCAAAAAATAAAATTGATTTGAAAGCTGGTATTGATACTGATGATGTGTTGAAAAAGATGCATAACAAATATGAGCACCAACCCGTTAATACAATTGATGGTGTAAAGATTGAATTTGATAAAGAATGGGTTCACTTGCGTAAATCAAACACAGAGCCTATTATACGTATATACGCCGAAAGCAAAGATGAACAAACTGCGCAGCAATTGGCGCAGAGAATCATTTCTGATATAAAAGAAATTGTAGGATAATAAAAAAAGGGAGCAAAAAATTTTGCTCCCTTTTTTTATATTTTATTGCCAATAAATTATTACCTTGGGTTATTAAAGTTATCCTCAACTTGATTACCCATATAATCGTTATTGTTATTTGTATTATCGAGATTCATTTTATTTTTCTGACCTGTTAAGCTGCGTGAATCTAGTTCAACTTTCCAATTATCGTTTCTAGTTTCACCAATAGCGTCACTATGTAATAGCCTATAATTATTAGATGCTAAACTTGGATTGTAGAAAACAAATTTGCGGTTGTGCACTTTGTTGATAGTATAGTATTGCCAAATTTCGTATGGGTAGTTTGATGGTTCATTTTCATAGCGTGCACGTTGGTCAGGCATTCCGTATTTAAGGTAAACACGTCCACGGTCGGTTCGGTATCCTTTCATCTGTGAGCTTGAAAACATTGCATTGCATTCCTTAACCCTTGCATTGTATTTATGAAATTCGTATTCGGCATTTTTTATATTTCGTTTATCCCAAAAAGTGTGGATGTAATTACGTAGTTGCTGTTCATTTTTTTCTTTCAAAAGTCTATCAGCAATTTCCGATTCACTTTTTTGTGAAATTGGTCGGAACGTTCGGATGTAATAAACTAAAGAGTCTATGGTTTTGATTCTAAATTCAAAGTTTGAATTTCCTGGTTCTTGAGCGTACATATTCGTTTCTTCAACTTTAGTAGAATCTATTAACTGAATTTTTTGACGTTGAAAAAAACATTTTTGTGTTGTTATGACATTGTTTGTTTTATCACGTGTTTCAACTAAAATATTATAGTTGCCGCTTAATAATTTAGTGATATTTATTTCGCCCAAGAAAGAGTTTGCCTCCTTAGCTATTTGCTTTGAGAAGCCAGAAAATTCTGGTAATTCTTTGTTGGTATTGTAGTCTTGAACGTGATAAGTAACAACAAACTTTTCATCAACACCTAAAACTTTTGATGCGTTGTATACTTCGTTGTAAAATAAAATTCTATCAAAATCATCTCCGTAAAAATTAGATTGAAACGGGGTTAATTCAACACCGCCTTTATTTAGAATGTTTTCAGTTTTAGATGCTACAGCACTTTCAATCAATTCAATATCCGACATAAAAACTCCTGCTGGTGTATTTTCGATAGTGATTTTTGTTTTAGAGTTGAATTGTTTCTCAGGGTAAAACTTATCGGCAACAACAATTTCTAAATCATATTCGCCTGGAGGTAAAACAAAGCGTTGTACATCATTAAAGTTAGGTTTTTGCAATGAGTCTTCAATTTCGGAACTATTTAGGATATATTTTTTTGCGTTTACAATTTTGTCGTTTTGATAAAATATCCAAGCAATTTCGGCGCCAGCCTGAAACTTATTGTTTGCATTTTTTTTGTATTGAATAGAGTTGCCTAAAACTGTAAAATAGGTTTCTATAAAATGTCCATCTACTGGTGAGAAGAAATGTGCGTAATTAAAGTAGGTTGTAATAGCGTTTGCTTGGTTGGCACATATAAATAATAATGCAAAGCAAATTGTTTTTATAACATGTTTCATTGTGTTTTATTTTTATAGTTTTCGAAAGTAAAGTTACCAAAAATATAGGTGCACACTTAAATCCGTTAGAATCAATTTGTTCTAATTTCCCAAGTTGTGTCAATATTTTTTTTGTTCAAATATCTCCACATCAATTCTGCTGTTCGTTTGGATGCTCCTTTGTTGCCTAACATGTTTATGAGTTTTTCATAGTCGGCAAGTATTTTTGTTCTTATCTCTGGGTTGAGTACATTCAATAATTCTTCATATACTTTAACAACCTCAAATTCGGTTTGTATCATTTCTTTTACACAAGGTTTGTCTAAAATAAGATTTACAAGTGAAATATATTTTACCTTAATAACTTGCTTTGCTATTAGATAACTAAACCTATTGCCTTTGTAACAAACTACTTGTGGTACTTTTAGCAATGCTGTTTCAAGGGTTGCAGTGCCAGATGTTACCAAGGCTGCAGTTGCTAATTGTAATAAATCATAAGTTTTACCTACAAGAAGTTGCGCAGATGTGTTATTTGTAAATTGTAAATAATATGATGGGTCGATACCTGGAGCTGCCGCCACCATTATTTTGTATCCGCTTAATTTTGACGCAGCTTTCAACATTACAGGCAGCATGGTTTGTATTTCTTGCTTGCGGCTCCCGGGTAATAGTGCAATAATTTTATCTGTATTTTCTTCATGGTTTTTAGCTTGTGGTAAAGCATCAAGAAGCGGATGCCCAACAAAGTCGACAGGGTAATTAAATTGCTGATAGAACTTTTTTTCGAAAGGCAGTATCACAAACATGTGGTCAATGTACTTTTGTATGAGTTTAATCCGCGATTGTTTCCAAGCCCAAATTTGAGGTGATATATAATAGTAAACTCTTAAACCAGCAACCTTTGCAAACTCTGCAATACGCAAATTAAAACCAGGGTAATCAATTAAAATTATTACATGCGGACGAAATGCCCTTACATCTTTCTTACAAAATTCAATGTTTCTTAAAATATATCGGAGGTTTTTTACCACTTCTACAAAACCCATAAATGCCAAGTCTCGGAAATGTTTTACCATATGACCGCCTTGTGCCTTCATTAAGTCGCCACCCCAAAATCTAAACTCTGCGTTTGCATCTTGTAACTTTAACTCTTTCATCAAATTACTTCCATGCAAATCGCCAGAAGCTTCTCCAGATATGATATAATATTTCATAGCAAAAAATGTTATAGAGATACCTTATACACTATGGTACCTTTATTTTCGTTTGTAAAAACTAAATAATATATGCCGCTTGAAACATCAGTAAAGTAAAGTGTTTCAAAGGTGCTATAAATATATTTGCTTTTGATTTGGTTGCCAATTCCATCAATGAGTTTTACATTTATTTTAGTGTTTACTAATGTTGATTTAATGGTAATTGTTTTGTTAGAATTATTAATAATTGAAATATTATTTTTACTTACTAACTCTTCAAGTCTGTTTACAGAATCATTTAAAAGTTTAACGTATAAGTTTGTAGTAACACCATTTGATAGTGCAACATTGTTATATGTTTTTGAAACATATCCAGGTTTTGAAAATATAATGTTGTATAAACCAGATTGCACTGTTCCTGTTGCATAATCACCAGATAATGTGTTTTGGTCGATAAACGAATTTGAAACCGAATTTGCTGTTATTGTAACATTACTTAAAGGTAAGTTTGATAATGAATCCACAACATTTCCTTCAAGGTAACAGCCTCTTTGTAAGGTTGGTGTTACAACTGTTAGCACACCACCGCCAGGTGCAATACTTGAAGAATCTATATTGGTAAGCAACACATTTCCTGATGGTAAGTAAGCATAAACACCCCATGTGCCGCTTGTTCCTCCTCCGCTACCATCATAAGCATCATAATTTCCTACTTGTATTAAATTGTTTGGGTGCGATGCATCAACAATTGTATAACCGTCTCGATACCATGATGTAAAACAATAGCCATCTTTATAATATGTATTATGCACTACTGAGTTAGAGTTTGGGTTTGATTGTATTTTATCAACTAATTCTATGTTTTGTAAATCTTCAATATTGTAACAAGTCAAGTATGAATTAACTATTTCATCAGTTGTAAATAGGTATTTACTATCAGTACTCAACCAAGTATTATGTGTAAAATTTCCCGGTGTATGTTTGGATATGATTGTTGTTGGCGAAGTATCTATACTAACATCAACAAACGTAACAGTGCCAAAATAAATTTGTGATGCATACATGATGTTATTACGAACAATGCCATCATGCACGTAGTTACTGCCATCGCCATACTTTCCTCTATAAGAAGGATTGTAAGGGTCGTTGAGTTTTGCAATCATTGTTCCATCAAAACCTCCATTACAACCATACAAGTAAATATATGCCGTGGCTGTATCAATGTGCAGCGCATGAATTTTATTGAGTGTTGTACCAAGTATAGTTGGTGCCCAGTAGTGGTGTTGTAAATTTGTGTCGGGTAAATTACGCAAGTTAATAATTTGTAACCCACTTCCACCTTCACTTGTACAGTATGCATAATGACCAAAGGTTCTTATTTCTTTCCAAAGATTTTGTGGACCTGCAATTTGCATTACTTGCCAAATACTATCAGGATTTGTAACATTTACTATACTCATTCCATTTCTTGCGCCAACTAAGGCGTATTCATTTCCTAAACTATCAACATATCCCCAAACGTTGGCACATGTTTGATTAGGATAATAATATGTATCTCTTAATAAATTGTTTACGTTTTGAGATTGGATTTTGCTGATGAAAAAACATCCAACTATAGTTGATAAGATAAATGTAAAATATTTTGACATGGATTATTTCTTGTAAACTTAATTTGAATTCAATAATAGTATATTCTTTTTAGTATTGCCTTAGGTACAATAATAATATTCAAATTTGTAATTTGTAATAAATAACTTCTTCACAAATTTATATCTATCAACAAACTTATGATGTTAAGTATTGGCAATATTATAAACCTTCTTGCATTTAATTAATTTTGTAAAAGCTAGCATTTGCGGTATTTTTATTGGCGTTTAGAAATTAATTAAATTATTACTTAAGATGTATCATTTAATCATTTGGCAATCTATTTTTAAGTGCATCATTAGTGGTAAGAATACCGTGCTTATGTTTGTTGTAGATAGTAATGTAAGCAGCCTTAACAGGTAAGGCTCTATTGGTGGCGGTATTATGAAACAAAAATTAGTTGCAATGGTGCGGCAAAAATTAAAAAATAAATGCCCAAATCTCCAAGCTTTAAAAAGGCAAATACACAATAAAGAACTAAGCAACAGCTAAAGCGGAATGATTTGATTACCATCATTCAAAATAAATTTTGCATTAACACTGTTTACATTTATTACTATTAAGAAATAATCAATAGAATTCTATCAGGCAAAAATGCTTATGTTGTAATAATGAGTGTTGGCTATAGCAATTATAGTAGGGCTTTGATGGCTATCATCAAAAATGGCTATAGGTATATTGGTATGTTGGCAAGTAAAGGAAAGATTAATACATTGTTTCAAGAACTTGAAAAAAAGGAATAGACTAAGTGCTTTTAGACAAAGTTTATTCACCAATAGGAATGAGCATAAAAAGTGAAACTCAATTTGAGATTGCAGTGAGCATTGCAGCTCAATTTATTTCTACAAAAAATAATTAATTATTTAACTTTTCTCTGTTGATGAGAGAGAGTAAAATCATACTCAAGAAACCGTAAATAATACTTTGTAATGCCTGCGCGCTCCATATTATCCAACCAAAAGCTAAGCCCGAAATTTTATCGACACCATACAAAAACAAAACTTGCATAACCAATAATGGATATGCGCCAATACCGCCTTGCGTAGCAACCACAGCAAATGTTGCAAATGCAATGATTGCTATTGCCGAACTAAAACCACTGCCTGCAGTTTGAGGCATGCAAAACAAACTCACGTATGCAACCAAAATATATCCCAACCAAATAAAAACTGTATGCATTAAAAATACCCATGGACGTTCTAGTTTTTTTACTGAAAGTAATCCGTCAATAAATCCTTTAAGCACGTCTAATACTTTTTTTATGATCGGAATGGCTAATATTTTATTTCTAAATATTATCAATGTACTAATTGCTATAACACCCAATAATGCTAATGTTACTATAAGAATAATATTATTAAGTAATCCTGAAAATTTTGTTTGTAAGGGTTGTATTACATTATTATTTAAGAAACCATAAAGTGTATCGAATTGTGTGATGATTGTAATTATCAATAGCAGAAACCAAGTAAGAGTATCTATTATTCTCTCGGTAATAACTGTTCCAAAAGATGTTGAAAATGGTATTTTTTCGTTCTTTACCAAAACGGTGCAGCGGCTCACCTCGCCTAAGCGTGGGAAAGCTAAGTTTGCTAAGTAGCCAATCATCACAGCAAAAAAACTATTGTATAATTTTGGATTGTGACCAGTAGGTTGCAATAGCATTTTCCAGCGGTATGCGCGACTTATATGACTGAGTGTAGAAATGATAATACCTAAACCAATCCACCAATAATTTGCGCTGTAAAATGATTGTTTTACAGTTTCAATTTGATTTGCAGATAGGCCGCTAAATGCATAATAAACCAAGAAAATTCCCAAGCCTAAAAAAAATGAAAACTGAATAATAGACTTTATGTTCTTGTTCATCATATAATGAATTAATAATAATTTTAAAAATTTAGAATTAAATATAAGAGCTATTTACCTTCATTTTTTCTGCGCTCTTTTTCTTTGATAATCAAACCAAGTTCGCGCCCTGTTTGACCTTCTACACTTGTATTTTCTTGCGCACGTCGAATCAGGTATGGCAATGTTTCTTTAACTGGGCCATAAGGTAAATACTTAGCAACTTTATAACCTTCGTTGGCAAGGTTAAAACTTAAATTATCACTCATGCCAAATAGTTGAGAGAAGAATATTCGTTTATCGTCGTTATTTATTTTGTGTTCGGTCATTAGCTGAGATAAGTACAATGAGCTTTCTTCATTGTGTGTTCCTGCACAAATGGCAATGTTGTCGATATTTCTCAAACAAACTTTTAAAGCTAAATTATAATCTTTATCAGTATCTTGTTTTGTGTCTTGTATAGGCGATGGGTAGCCCATTTCCTGTGCCCGCAGTCTTTCTTTTTCCATGTAAGCGCCGCGTACAAGTTTAGCTCCGACTTTATAACTACCCTTTTTTCCTTTTTCAATTGATGATTCTAAAAAGGCCATTCTGTCTTTGCGGTATAACTGAAAAGTGTTGTAAACAATTGTTTTTTGCTGATTGAATTTTTTCATCATCATATCAGCTAAATCATCAATTGCTTGTTGTATCCAACTTTCTTCAGCATCTATAAAAATTGGAATACCAGCTGTTGCTGCAAACGAACATATTTTATCAATGCGTTCTATTACCCTTAATTTTGCAGCTGTTTCTGCATCGCTTAAGCTTTTGTTTGCTGTTATTTTTTCTAGCAAATCAAATGATGCAACACCTGTAACTTTAAATACACAAAATGGTATGTGATTGCTTTGTGTTGCCTTAGTTATTGTATTGATAGTTTCTTGCATGGTGTTGTCAAAATCGGTTTCAGACTCTTTACCTTCAACCGAAAAATCTAATATGGCACCAATCCCAAAATCGCCTAATTTATTGATTGTTTCGGTGCAATCATCAATATTTTCGCCACCGCAAAACTGTTTAAATATTGTTTTTTTAACCATCCATTTTATTGGTAAATGAAATTTTAGAGCCCACAAAGTTAAGTTACTTCCAAGTTTAACCCATGCAGGTTTACTGAGTAATTTAAACAACAAATATGAACGGCTTAAGTCCGAATTACTTTTACCTGTAAATGCTATTTTAGTATTTGAAAACGAAACCATAATTAATTATCTAAAGCAAACCTAATTGATTTTTTTTATTAATGTCATGTTGTTGAGTAATATCAGTTATTAAAAAAATAATCTTCTACGGTAAGTACTGTAACCATAAAGATTTATAAATAATGGTTCATGATAATGAGTTGCATCAAACACTTCAAATTCAACACTTACTAATGGGTAAAACGATTTTATGTTATGTTTTGTTTTTTGAAATAACCTTGGGTATCAAATACCATTTTGTAAATGCAAGTTTCAATCATAACATTTGATTACAGTAGGTTAAGAATTTTCCCATCCGCATTTGTAATTCCTTCTGCCAATTGTTGCCAAACATTAGTCGTTTTTTTTGAAGTTGAATACTTACTCCAACTGATGGTTGGCCTATGGATGTGTATAAAATATGTGTGGTTATTTTACTCATACTAATAATTTATTTAAGCGAATATGAGTAATTTTATTTTGTTCAGCTGCACCGATTTTCAATTCAGTTTCGCCATTGTTTGGTAAACGATTTAAAAGTGGTAATAAAATTTCTTCGGCTGTTTTACCGTTGGAACAAATGATAAATACGTATCCAAACTTATTTTCTTAAAATTCATTTCCATTTGCTGGAGTTATTAAGATTTCTTTATTGGCTTGTTGTATCTTTGATTGTTAGGAACTTGAACGTTATTTGATTGATTCAAACTTTTGTTCCAACGATTTTATATCTTCAATTTTTGGGTGATACGTAAATGTTTTAAAAATATATAAGTCCGATAAACATCTCTAAATTTCATAACTCTTTTGCATCAATGAGTCAATATGTGAAAAAGGAAATTTGGTGTTCAGAGAATTTGCCCAATTAGTGCTTCCGCAACATTTGATTAATTCTTCAAACCGATTGTCAATATCTAAATTATTGAACTGTTCTAATGTCATTCTATTTATGTTTTAAATAATAATTGCAGGCATTTTCAAGGCAATTATTCAAGTCAATAAAATTATAATTGAATTGTTTTTTGAATTTAGTAGCATCATAAAAATTTTGTTGCATAGCTGCATAAGAAGTTTCTTTTGTTATTAGAGGTTCTGTATTTGTAATAATACTCTTAATTTTTGAAATACGCCATGCTAGGCCAGAAAGTAAAGAATTTACAGGAATTATAGGTGGTTTTGCATTTATTTTTTCAGATACTTTTTCAAAAAAGGTTTTGTAAGGAATGTTATCCATATTCAACAAATAGCGCTCTGAATTAACATCATTATTCATCAAAATGATCATGGCTTTTGCAACATCGTTTACATCAACAAATCCAGAAATTCCATTTGTATAAAACATTAATCCGTTGCCAGATGTACCAATCATTTTTGCACTCCCTTTTGTAAAATCATGTGGACCAATTATTACTGTTGGATTTACTATAACTGCATTTAAACCTTCCTCAATACCTCGCCAAACCTCCATTTCGGCCAAGTATTTACTTTGAGCATAAACGCTTTCATTACCTGTATTTTTCCAAAATGAGTTTTCGTTAATAATCGTTTCTCCTTTGTTTAGTGATAGTGTTGCAACGGAACTTACATAGCAAAGTTTCCGCACTTTTTTCAATAAACAAACGTTTACCAAATTTGCTGTTCCTTGCACATTTGTATTTAGTAAATTATCCTTTTGTGTAGGATTAAAAGAAACTTGTGCAGCACAGTGATATACATCATAGTCATGCTGTATAAGCTCTTCCAAGCTATCAATATCCAATACATCCGCAATTTTCCAATCAATATATTTTACATAATCATCATTAGAAAGACCATACCAATCAAAAAGTTGTTGCACTAATTTTGTGTTGCTATTTTCTCTTTTTAATGCTATTACCCTACATTTATTTTTAACTAAATGTACTAATACATGCGAACCAACTAAGCCTGTAGCGCCTGTAACTATTGTGTTTTGCATACTATATTATTTCTTTAGCTGAAATTAAAGTCCTTTCAAATATTGTTTTAACTCTATGCAACTTTGTTTTAATGTTAAATCAAGTTGTTCAATTAACCATGCATAATTTTCCATATTATCGGGTGTTATTTTAGTTTCTTCAATTTTTTGCAATTCTTTACTTAATGCAGTAATACCCATAAATGAAATACTTGGCATAAGTTTATGGATCTTAGAACGAAAATTGACCCAATTGTTGTTTAATAATTCTTGTCTTATTTCTGATATTGATATTGTACTTTGCTTTATAAATAGATGAATCATTTTATTAATAAATTGTTTGTCTCCTGCTGCAACTCTTTTCAAATATTCCAAGTTGGTTAGCTTATTATTAAGTGTTGTTTTATGTTCGTTTTGTTTTATTAGTAAGTCATCGTTATTCAATAATTTCAACATTTTTTGCAACAGTATATCTAATTGAAAAGGTTTAGAAATATAGTCGTTTATTCCAAGTGATATGGCCTTATCGGCTATGCCTTTCGTAGCGTGTGCAGTAGTTGCAATAATTGGTATTTTATTAAATGATTCTTCTGATTTTCTAATAACCTCAGTTGCCTGGTATCCATCCATTTCAGGCATTTGAATATCCATCAAAATCAAATCAAAATGCTCTGATTTTAATTTTTCAATTGCTTTTTTACCATTAGTAGCCACTGAATATTGAAACCCCCAACCTTCAATTATTGTTGTTGCTAAAAGAATGTTTATTTCATTGTCCTCAACAATCAAAATTTTGTATTTGCCTAACTTTTGATGCTTGTTAAAATAAAAATCATTTTGCTTGGATACTTCTACAGGCTCATTTATATAAGATAATTTATACGGCAATTCAAAAATAAAAGAACAGCCTTGTCCAATTTTACTTTTTGCATAAATTTTTCCGCCCTGCAATTCTACCATTTGCTTGCAAATTGTAAGGCCTAATCCAGTTCCTCCATATTTACGTGTTGTATCATTGCTAGCTTGTGTAAAGCTTTCAAATATTTTTTCAAGATTTTTCACATCAATACCAATACCTGAATCTTTTACAATAAAACGAAGTGTAATAATTTCATTTTTCCTACTTACCTCCTCAATTTTTACTTTTATAAATCCTCTATCAGTAAACTTGATAGAATTGCCAATTAAATTTACCAAAATTTGATACAATCGTCCAGGATCACCAATTAATTTCGTTGAAAGGTTTGGGTCAAATTCAAAATCATATTCCAGGTTTTTATCAGAAATCCTTAATTCAAATAATGTTTTTAAAGAAGGAATGATATCTTTCAAATCAAAGTCAGTCTCGTCAAAAATAAAGTTGCTGGATTCTAGTTTTGATAAGTCCAAAATTTCATCAATGATATTCATCAAGATATCACCTGACTTTTTTATTGCTGAAACATACTCTAGTTCTTGATTTCCTAAATTAGATTTAATTAGAATATTGCTAAAACCAATGATGGCGTTCATTGGTGTACGAATTTCATGACTAACATTTGCAATAAATTGTTGTTTAATGTTTGCAGTTTCCTCAGCAATTTTCTTTGCTTTTTGCAAATCAATTAATGTTTTATGCAGGCGGTTTAAATTTAAATCATAAAGTTTATCTGCAATTTTCGCTTCATTTTGTGATTCTATTTTATCAGTTTCATCAATCCCTAAAATCAAATAGAAATGAAGGTTTTGAAAAAATACCTTTTTATTTGAAACTGTCCAAGTTGTTATGTGCCCAGTTTTGTTTAATAGCTTTATAGATACGTTTTCATTTCTGTTTATTTTTATACTATTCCATTGTCCTTTTTTATCTGAGTTTACAGTAAAATTTTCAATCAAATTTTTATTGAGCAACTCATCAACCGCATAACCAAGTTTTGAGGCTCCAGCTGAATTTATTAGTTTTATTTCGCCCTCAATATCTAGCAAGCACACTAATCCTAGCGACATATCAAACAAATCCTTAAATATTTCAGGAATATTTTGCATTAAATTTCTAGTAATATTGTTCGGAATGCGACATACTTATCTTTAAATTTATCGGTATGTTTTTGTTGTAACGTGGCAGCAAAGTTTTCTCTATAAACAACAATATCATTTTCATTTTCATAAAAATATTGTAAGCTATATGTCGCACCTGTATCCACTTCGGTTATTACTTTTAAAATTTTATTATGTGCAAAGCATCCTGTGGCTATTACTTCAGGAATATGTTCGCTTTTCATCCAATTAAGCCATTCTATCTCAGCATCCTTATCAATGCTAACAGTAACGTTGTATATATACATGATTTGTAAAGATTAATATGATGCTAAACTATACAATAGCAAAACAATAGCAATAGCAATAAGAATATAATTTTCACTCTCATATTACAATGTTTTTTTGAGCCAAGAACAATAAATAGTTTTTAAGAAAATTAAAAATTGATTGATAGTAATATATTTGCCGTTATGAATATAGGTTTTGATGCAAAACGCGCCTACTTAAATAGAAGCGGACTTGGTAATTACTCTCGTAATTTAATACGTACGCTTATTGATTTTTATCCCGAAAATAAATACACAGCATTCACTCCTCTAGCCGAATCTACAAGTTTTAACAGCTACTTAAATTCTCATAAAAATGTTACGATAATTAAGCCTCGAGAAACTATGTTTTCCGCACTTCATCCTTTGTGGCGAAGCATTTTAATACCACGTAATTTTTCGAAGATTGACTTGGATATTTATCATGGTCTAAGCGCTGAACTTCCCGTATCTTTTATCGGAAAAAAAGTAAAAAAAGTTGTTACGATACATGACCTTATTTTTTTGAGATTTCCAGAATTGTATCCAAAAGTAGATGCTACCATTTATAATAATAAAGCAAAATCTGCATGCAAAAAAGCTGATCTTGTTGTTGCAATTAGCGAACAAACCAAAAGTGATTTAATAGAATTTTATAAAGTTCCTGAAAATAAAATTAAAGTTGAATATCAAACTTGTGACCCTATTTTTTATTCCCCTTTTAATGATGAAGACAAGAAAGATATTAAGGAAATATATAATCTCCCAAGCGAGTATATTCTATTTGTAGGGACAATTGAAGAAAGAAAGAATTTATTATTTTTGTTGCAAGCAATAAAAAATATTGAATACTTTAAAAAAATACCGCTAGTTGTTGTAGGTAAGAGAAAAAAACATTTTGACGAAGTGCATGCATTTGTTTCGCAAAATAATATGAGCCGTCAAGTAATTTTTTTAGATAACATTCCCAATCATTTGTTACCTGCTTTCTATCAATTAGCAACTTTATTTGTTTATCCTTCTATTTTCGAAGGCTTTGGAATTCCAATTATCGAGGCCGCTTTTAGCAAAGTTCCTGTTATTACTTCAACCAATTCATGTTTTGAAGAAGCTGGTGGCCCAGATACATTATATATTAATCCTCAAAAAGTGGACGAACTATCTGATGCAATTATTAGGGTTTTTTCAGACTCGGAGCTACGAAATAATATGGTTGATAAAACATATCAATTTGTACAACAATTTAAAAATGATGCTACAGCAGCTTCAATGATTAAACTTTATAAATCTCTACTTTAGTTACTTATGAATATTCTTCAAGCTATTATTCTTGCTATTATTGAGGGCATTACTGAGTTTTTGCCAGTATCATCAACCGGGCACATGATTATTGCATCCTCATTTATGAAAATTGCAAATGATGATTTTACAAAAATGTTTACAGTGGGTATCCAGTTTGGAGCAATACTCAGTGTACTTGTTTTGTATTCGAAAAGGTTTCTGCAAACAAAAGAATTTTATATCAAACTATTTATTGCCTTTATACCTGCTGCAATTTTTGGCAAACTACTAAATGATTACATTGATGCACTTCTTGAAAATCCCGTTACTGTTGCAATATCATTAGTTATGGGCGGAGTGGTATTATTATTTATTGATAAAATATTTAATCATGATAAGTTAAATGACCAAGAACCAAGTATTAAAAGTGCATTTGCTATTGGCTTGTTTCAATGTATTGCTATGATACCTGGTGTTTCTC
>Ga0114959_10001454_pt1 | contig 20712 bp, 21 predicted proteins | sample C_130625_EF_Meta_FD_87317 | JGI IMG/M metagenome (GOLD analysis project Ga0114959, IMG submission 87317) | Freshwater microbial communities from Lake Croche, Canada to study carbon cycling - C_130625_EF_MetaG | ecosystem: Environmental > Aquatic > Freshwater > Lake | place: Lake Croche, Canada... | reverse complement strand
TAAAGTCTAAAAAGAAGTAATATGAAAAAGAAAATTGGTATTTCTAAGTCTATAAAAAAATATGAATTAGGTGGAGTCAATAATGGTCCTGGTGATAGTGATTTTATTCCTTTTGGAAAAAAAGCTCTTCCTGGGAGTAAAAATAGTACTCTTCCATCTCGTCCAACTTATGGAGGTATTATTCCTGGAAAGAAAATTCTTCCATCAGCTATCAAACCTGGAAGTAAAACACTTCCTCCTCCAAAAGAATCTGGAAATATTATTCCTAAAGAAAAAAGAGGTGGTACTGTTGGTAAATTTAAAATGAAAATGGGTGGAGCTGTAAAGAAATCTTCTAAAAAGAAATAACTATGGCAAAGAGTCCAGCTTGGCAAAGAAAAGAAGGTAAAAATCCTAGTGGAGGATTAAATGCTAAAGGTAGAGCTTCTTATAATAAAGCTACTGGTGGTAATTTAAAAGCTCCTCAGCCTGAAGGTGGTCCTAGAAAAAAGTCATTTTGTGCTAGAATGAGTGGTGTTAAAGGTCCTATGAAGAAACCTAATGGTAAGCCTACAAGAAAAGCTTTAGCTTTAAGAAAATGGAAGTGTTAAATAAAATATGTACAAAGTGTAAGGTTGAAAAATCTTTAGATGTAGAACACTTTCCTTTACATAATAAAACTAAATCTGGATTTGATAGTTGGTGTAGAGAATGTAGATCTTCTTATAGAAGTGAAACAAGAAGAGGAAATTATAGAAGTATGATTTCTGATGAAGATCTTAAAGATATAATTCAAACTATTAAAGAATGTGTTATATGTGGAGATCCTGTAGAACTAGTAGTTGATCATTGTCATATTAAAAATAAAGTTAGAGGAATGCTTTGTGGGTCTTGTAACTTAGGTTTAGGTAAATTTAAAGATGATCCTCAGTTGTTAGAATTTGCTAGAATATATTTACTTGCAAATAGTGATAAAGAAGAGGATATTGAAGAATATAATAACTATATAAAAGCTCATGAACAATAATCTCTTACAGATTAAAATAAAACAAAGGCTAAATAAACTAGCTTCTTTTGATTATGATAATTTAGAGTGTTGGCAAATAGCTGAAGCTTTTAATAAAGCTCAGTTAGAATGGACTAGAAGACAACTTTATGCTTTAAATATTCGTAAACAAGGAGAAGAACAATCTAGTGGTTTAGTTGATGATCTTCAAAGATTATTAAAACATTCATTAGTTACAACCACTGATAAAAATATTTACACCCAAGCTACTTTACCAAATGACTATCTTCATTATGTAAGAACAGATATATTTGCTAAAACAGAATGTTGTCCTGAACGTAGAATTATGGTTTATCAAGTAGAAGAAGCTAATATATCTGTTATATTAGATAATAAAGATAAACAACCAAATTTTGAGTGGGGTGAAACAGTATCAACTATAATGAGTAATAAATTAAAAGTTTATACAGATGGTAAATTTCAAATTACTCAATGTCATCTAACTTATTATAGAAAACCAGTGGAAGTTGAATTTAAAGATTGTGTAAACCCTAGTACAGGATATGCTTATTTAACTGATCAAATCTGTGAATTTAATGATGATATAGCTGAAATAATAGTAGATAATGCTGCAATGATTTTAGCTGGGGATATTGAAGCTTCAACTCAATATCAAAGAACACAACAAAATGTACAATCAAATAGTTAAATAGTATGAGAACATTATCAAAACCAGGGATATTTTCAGTAGGTGGACCAAGTATGGCTGCTATGGCACCACAAGCTGAAACTTGTGGATTATGTATTCAAACAGCAGCTCTTGCACAAGATATGTTAAATGCTGTAACAAGCTTACATAGAATACATTTAAAAGTAACAGGACTTGGTTCTTATGCAGCACATAAAGCTCTTAATGAAGGATATGATGCTTTTGGAGATCATGCTGATGATTTAGTAGAACAATATCAAGGAGCTGAAGAAAAACTTTTAGATCTTCCAAACACTGCTCCAGCTGAACTTAATTCTGTAGAAGAAGCTATAGACTATCTTAGAAAGATGAAAGATAAAATTGAAGCATTACAATCTGTTATGCCTCACTCTGAAATAAACAATTTATTAGATGAAGCAAAGAGTACAATTAACTCTGTAAAATATAAATTGTTATTTTTAAAATAATTACGTATATTATATTATAAGACAAACAAATTTTTTATTTATTTATAAACCCTTAAATTTTATTTATTATGTATTTTCCTCATGCCTTCCGAAAAGACTTCTTCGTGCAGTCTTCAGCAACAGGTACTTTAGGTACTTTATTAACAGGTACAGCTACTACTGCTTTAACAGCAGGACAAGTTGGTTTGTTTAAGAAAACTACTTTAACAGGTACTAACTCAACTTTAGTTTCTTTTGATCCTTCAGGTACTACTACACCTTTTATCCTTGCTCAAGGTTCTTATTTTAACCAAGATAAGATCAGTCCAGCATTAGGTGGTTACCAAGAAACTTTGAAATCTAAAGTTATTAACCCACATTACATCAGCCGTGTAATGACTGTTTCAGCTAAACAAGCTCGTCAAATGGTTGTTCAAGTTCCTGTAACTTGTGGTTTAACTTGTGATACCACTTACCGTCTACGTGTAGATGTTAAAGGTTCACCTGCTTTACGTTTTTTATCTCACAACATGTACAGAACATTAGATTCTTACACAGGTTGTTGCAGCACTGTAGATCCTACTTTACAAAAAGATCCAGTTGTTACATTGTTAAACTGGGCTGATCAAATTAATTTGAGCCCTATTTTTAACACAATGGTTCAAGCTAGAGTTTACAAGCATGTTATTAGCACTGCTGCTACAGCTATTGGTGTTGCTGCTACTACAACTCAAGTAACAATCACTGTTACAAATACAAGTATGTTGGTTGGTATGAAAGTAGTTGGTACAGGTATTCCTGCTAATGCTTTCATTAGTTCTTTAATATCTACTACAGGTATTGTTGTTAAATATCCAGTTCAACAAACTGCTCCTACAATTTCTAGTACTGTTACTGTTAAAGCATTTAGTGATTTATATTCTGGTGCTATTGGTACTCCTCAAATAGGTGCTGCTACATATATTCCAGGTACTGGTACTCAAACTGGTGTTGGTGGATCTGCTGTAATTTCTTCAGGTATTGCTACTGGTGCTACAATTGCTGCTTCTAGTAGTGGTGCTTTAATTTACTCAGCTGCTTCTGATGCTGCTTCATTTAGTTACACTGAAGCTCCTCATATTGAATTAAGTGGTGCTTACATTGAAACTAAATTTGGAGATTGTACTTTCACTCCAACTGATAAATATGATTTAGAACCATTATTAGTTTATACATCATTGGTTGATGAATCAGGAGATCCTTGTGCTGTTAATTGCTTTACTACTACAAATAGTAATACAGGAACTAACACCACTGCAAATGATAACACTATCATTCAAGCTCCAATTCAAGCTTCTGGTGTTGGTGAAACAATTCTACGTAACTTGATCTTGTCTGGACGTTATGCTCAAAATGCATATCCTGATAGTTCTAGAGTAGAATCATTAAGAATGAGAGAAATTGAAGCAGACCCAATGTATGCTGCAGTTTCTAGAACAGCATTATATGATCAAGTTATGATCTTACATAGTGTTCCTCGTTTTAATAATCCAACTGGTACTTTTGATAATGATCAATATTTGTTAGTGATAAATGTACCAACTGGTACTTCAACATCAACATTTACAACTGCTCTTATCAGTGCTGCTAACACATCACAAGGTACAGGTACTGTTGTATTAGAAGCTTATTAATATTTTCTATAAAAAATTAAAGGGAGGGTACACTACGTACCTTCCCTTTTTTATTTTGGAAATACCCTAAGAAAATTGTATATTATTATTAGGGAGATCTCTTTAAATTTTTACATAAATTTATAAAGTTTACATAATGGCTAGCAAACACCAATTAAGTTTAGAAGTACCAGATACTAATAATTGTAGTGTCTTTCGTATATTTGATACAAGTTTATATTCACCTATATTAGAAATAGATTGTGGTACTTTACAAGTTACATCACCTGGTTTTAATGAACCAGTTTCTATACAAGTATTACCTCATTTTAATCTTATACTAAATGGTTGTACACTTGGTTTACAACAACAAGGTTGTGGATCAGTTAGTGAAATTTTACCAGATGGTATTTATAATATTAAATATTCTGTAAGCCCTAATAGTCAAGTGTTTGTAGAATATAATTATTTAAGAATTTGTCAAACATTAAATAAATATTTTAATGAACTTTGTAAAATTGAACTTGCAGCATGTGAACCTGAAGCAGATGTAAAAGATCAATTATCAGAACTTAGACTAATAAAAAGTTTTCTTGATGCAGCTAAAGTAAAAGTAGAGTATTGTGAAAATCCACAAGAAGGAATGGAGTTATTTATGTATGCTCAAACAAGATTACAAAAAATAGGAAATTTTTGTTAAACCTTAAAATAAACCAATATGAATTGTCCAAATTGTGGTACAGCAATAACTTGTGGCTGTCAAAAACGTGTAGCATCTGACGGAAAACAAACATGTTCAAGTTGTTTACCAGCTTATGAACAAATGCTTAAAAATAATAAAAAGCCTTAAAATGAGAAATTTATTACCAGATAAAGTTAAATACTATACAAATTTTGCTAATTCAACTTATGCTGAATTTCAAAAAATGAAATATGGGTTAGCTAATTGTAAAAGATCTGGTAAACTTTATTTAGATGAGGTACGTAAAGACATAGTAAATTATCAAGCAAATGATGATGGTAGAGCTCTTTCTCAAGTATCTATTAATACTATGGCATGGCTTCCTGTATACTATCCAAGTACTGATGATTCTTGTGAATATAGACCACCATGGTCTGATATGAGTAGGTATCAAGTACAAAGATGTTCAACAGGACCTAGTGGTGCTAATATGGCTTATGTAGGTCAAAATACTTCTACTAATATAATTGAAGTAAATACTGGTGGTTGTGTTACACGTATAAATGTAAACCCAACTATTAATATTAACACTGGTGGTTCCACTTCATTTACATATACTCAGAACTGTGCTCAACCTGCTACTGTATGGAATATAATTCATAATTTAGGATATGCTCCTAATGCATGGACAATTGATTGTACAGGAGCAAACATTTCTGGTACAATGCATGTAATTGATTTAAATACTATTACAATAACCTTTAGTACTCCTGAAGCTGGTACAGCTTATTTATCATAATGGCAGAAACTAAAAAATATTTACATACTCTTGATGTAAGTAATAATAAGGTGACAAACCTTTTATTAAATCCTTTGACTACAGCACAAAGAACTACTATAGGTGGTACTCTTGGTACTGGTGATAAAGGATATGTTTGTTATGATACAGATTTAAATAAACAATATTTTTGGGATGGTACAACATGGATAGTTTCTGGAGGAGTCACAAGTGTTACAGCTACATCCCCTCTATTCTCATCAGGAGGAACTACTCCTAACATAACTATACAACAAGCTAGTGGGTCTCAAGCTGGGTATTTATCTTCTACAGATTGGACTACATTTAATAGTAAACAAAATGCAATAACTAATCCTGTAACAGGAACTGGTACAACTGATTATATTTCTAAATGGTCTAGTTCTACAGCTCTTACAACTTCTCCTATATATGATGATACATCAAATATTAGAATTGAAAAAAATACAATAGTTGGATATAATATATCTGATGGCAAATTATCTATATATTCTGGGATTAATTCTGCAATAGATATAGGAATTACAAGTGGTAATAGATATATAAACTCTACAGTTAATGGTGTATCATTTCAAGTTGGTGGAGTGTTTAAAGGATTATGGGATGCTAATCAATTTTATTATACAGATAAAGTAGCTGTATCTAATGGTACTGTTGCAAGAGTAGAACTTAAAAAATCTAATACATTAGCTATTACAAACCAACAAGGTGGTGAAATAAACTTTGTTCCACAAGTAAATAATTTAGATGGTAGTCATATAATAAGAGTTGGAGATTATACTTATGGTGATACAGCAGGTGTTAAAGGTCACTTGTATATGTATGCAGGTAAGAATACATTTGATAATGGATATGGTAATATAATACTTCAACATGATGGTACATCTTCTAGAGGTAATGTAGGTATAGGTACAACAACTCCTGCATATAAATTAGATGTAAATGGTGGAGGATATCAACAAACATACTATACAGATACAAATAATGCTAGTTTTAGAATGGGCAGTGGGTATGAGCTTTATAATATTAATCATACATCAGGAGGATATGAATATTATCTTACTAATAACTTTGGATGGGGATCAGCTTGGGTATTAAATATTGGTACTAATACAAATAAGATATTATCTATTTCTTCAAGTAATATTATAGCTAATCAACCTTTTACATTTAATTCAGGATGGACATCAGGAACAGTTTCAACATATCAATCATCTCCTTATACAGGTGTACAGTATCAAGATGGTTCTGCATGGAACTATGTCATAAGAGGAGCTAGTGGTGGTAACTATTTTATTCTTAGTAATACAGGAGATCTTACATTAAGTAATCTTGCAGGTAGTGGTACAAGAATGGTAACTGCAGATAGCACAGGTAAACTTAGTACACAAAGTATTTCTTCAGGTAATGTAACATCAGTTACAGGAACTTCTCCAATAGTTTCAAGTGGAGGAAATACTCCTGCAATTAGTATTCCTTTAGGAACATCATCAGTTGATGGTTATTTATCTGCCACTGATAGAACAAATTTTCAAACTGCTTATACTAATAGAATAACATCTCTTACTACAACTGGTTCATCAGGTTCTGCAACATTATCAAGTAACACATTAAATATTCCTACTTATACACTTGCAGGATTAGGTGGTATAGGATTAACATCTTTAAGCTCAACAGCTACAGGATTAACATATACAAATACCACTGGTGTATTTAGTTTAACAAGTGGATATGTTATTCCAACAACAACATCTACAGGAAACTGGGATACTGCTTATACAAACCGTATAACAAGTCTAACAACAACAGGAACAAGTGGAGCTGCTACTCTTATAGCTAATACTCTTAATATTCCACAATATCAAGCAGCAGGTACATATGTAACATCAGTTACAGCAACTAGTCCTATTACATCTTCAGGAGGTGCTACACCAATTATCTCTACCTCTATGTCTACTAATAAACTTATTGGTAGGTATTCTAGTGGTACAGGTGTGATGGAAGAAATCACTCTTGGAACAGGACTTTCTTTTTCTGGAGGAACATTAAATGCATCAGGAGCTTCTCCTCTTACAACTAAAGGTGATCTTTATACATTTAATTCAACTAATACAAGACTTCCTGTAGGACTTGATACACAAGTGCTAATAGCAGATAGTACAACAGCAACAGGATTAAAATGGGGAAGTAATACTGCTGCTACACCAACAGGATATTATTTAGCAATATCAGATAGTACAACACAAGATAATCCTACTGCTAACACTCCAAGAGCAGTTAAATTTAATACTACTGATTTAGCTAATGGATTTTCTTTACAAACAGAAACTGCTGTTTTTACAGGAACTATAAATAATGGTGGAGCAGGAGCAGGAACTATATTAACTGTTACAGGTGTTACATCAGGAACATTAAAAGTGGGGATGGTATTAACAGGAGGAAGTATAACTGCAGGAACATTTATATCTGCATTTACAAGTGGTACAGGAGGAGTAGGTACTTATGTAGTATCAGTTTCTCAACTTAAAACATCTGCTACATATACAGGAACAATGACTTCTCAGATTGTTGTTGCTAATACAGGGATTTATAATATACAGTTTTCTTCTCAATTAGATAAGAGTGATGCAGGTGTTGATATTGCAAACTTTTGGTTAAGAAGAAATGGAACTGATGTTCCATATAGTGCAGGTAATTTATCTTTACAAGGTAATTCACCAGCATACATGATGGCTGCTTGGAATTATGTTATAGAATTACTTCAGAATGATGTAATAGAACTGTATTGGGCAAGTCCTGATGCTAACATGTCTATATATTCTGAAGTTGTACAAACAAGTCCATATCCACATCCTGCTATACAATCTACAATACTCACTATAACACAACAGAGTGGTATAATGGCAGGAACAGGTATCACTGCTATTAACTCTCTTACAGGGTCTGTTCAAACATTAACCACAGGTACATCAGGAACTGATTTTGCTGTTAGTTCTACAGGAACTACACATACATTAAATCTTCCTTCAGCTAGTGGTACAGCTAGGGGTGTTGTAACAACAGCAGCTCAAACATTTGCAGGAGCAAAAACATTTAGTACAGCTCCTATCTTGAGTTCCCTAACAGCATCACAAATACTTGCCTTAGATGGTAGTGGTAATGTACAATCTTTAGCTGTAGCTACATACCCAAGTCTTACAGAATTATCTTATGTAAAAGGAGTAACTTCTGCAATACAGACACAAATAGATACTAAACAAAGTTTTGCTCAAGTACAAAGATTAATAGCAATAGGATTTTAAACAAATTATTTATGTATTTAGATTCAACAACCGACAATTTAGAAGTTATATTAACAGCTGCTATAACAACAAATCAGCTTCCATTTATTGTAGCTTATAATGATACTACTTCTAGTGCTGTAACACCAACAAAAAATACAGGTACAACTAATAGCACAACTGCAGTAAATCTTGTAGCAGCTCCTTCATCTTCTCACCAACGACTAGTTAGATATATATCTATATATAATGCAGATACAGTAACTGCTGAGGTTACAGTTAGATTTAATGATAACTCTTCTATTAGAAAAATATTAGTTGTTTCACTACTTCCTAATGAATCATTACAATATACATATGAAGTGGGATGGAAGGCTTATGATTCTACTGGAGCTGAGAAAGTTACAGGTTTTTATCTTATACCTGGTGCTATAAGATCATTAGAATTTTATTCTGCTGCAAATATTACCACTGTACAAGCATTAACAAATACAAATGCTTTCTGTTTATATATAGGAAAATCTGAGAGATCTTATTCTTCTATAATGATTCAGCTTAGAACTACCACTGCTTTAACAGCAACTGTAGTATGGTCAGAATTAGCAATATATAAAGGAACTCCAAGTATAGGAAGTGCAACAACTATAACAAGACTTGGATATACAGATACATCAAATATATGGAATCAATCAACAGGTACAAAAACAACCACTGTATCATTAACAGGATGTAATGCTGGTGATGATCTTTGGGTGGTACTTAGTAATAGTACCTCAGGAACTGTTACATCAATGAGAGCTGGACTAGCTGATGATCTTGGTACAGGTGTTTTTATGACTAAAACAAATACAAGACCTAGTACAAGTGCTACAATAAGTGGAGCAACTGTAGATAGTACAACACCTATGATAAATGTTCTCTTCAATGGAATTTATTAATATATGATATTAGATAGTACAACAGATATAATACAATTTAAATTAGGGAGTAGTGTAACTACCACTCAGTTAGATTTTGATGTTTCATATAATAACATTACTTCTACAAATGTAACTCCTGTAAAAAAAACTGGTGTATCAAATAATACTACAGCTGTAACATTAATACCTTCTCCTGGTGCTAGTGAACAACAACTATTAAAAGCAGCCACTATATATAATAATGATACAACAAATAAAACTATATTAATATTATATTATAATGGAAGTACTACAACACAAATATTTAATGCTGTATTAGCACCATCTGATGTTCTTAAATATACACTAGAAAAAGGATGGGAAGTATCTGATTCTAGAGGTAATAAAAAATTTATATCTATAAGAGGTGTAAATAATGCAATAAGAAGAATGCCTGCTTTAAGACCATCAGCTATATCAGGAACAAATACATTAACTAGTGGTACTACATTTATTACATATATGGGAAAGGCTGATAAAGCTTATACCAGTATTACATTTCAATTTAGAGTGACTACATTAGCATCAACTATTAGTTGGGCTGAGTTAGGGGTAGCAACAAATGTTAGAAGTCTTGAACTAGGTGTTTATGAAAGAAAAGGATATACAGATATATCATCTGTAATAAATACTACAGGTATTAAAACAGTCACTGTATCTGTAAGTGGTATAAATCCGGGAGATGAATTATGTTTCTTTATTGGTAATTCAGCTAGTGTAGTTGCTCAGGTTAGAAGCTGTACAATAACAGATGAATTTGGTAGATTTTTACAAAGTGCTCCTTATAGAATTAGTCAAGTTCCTTCTTGGCAAAACCAAGCTGATTTAACATCATCTCCTATAATGTTTGCATGGCAAGCAACATAAAATTTTAATATATGACTACATACAATTTAAAAACTGTAGAAGAATCTACAATTACAAATGGTAATTTAAGTACAACATTTTATATTATTCCTATAGATGACCGGGGGATTGTTCCTGATTATATCAATAAGGATAGAGTAATTCAAAATGATTACATGTTAGTGTTTGACACTCATCAAGAATATCTTGACTACTTAGCTTTATTGTAAAAACAAATATAGGATTTATAGCTACAGCTATTCTTAGTAGGTGGTGTAGGATAAAATTTGGTTAACTCTTAAAGATTTTGTATATTATATTGTAAGTGTATCTTACAAAAATTCTATTATTTTATAAATACTTAAAAACCAACTAGTTATGTTAACTCTTAACGAAAAAGATTTAAAAGATTTAAATGCATTTATTCAAGAACTTCCCTTAAAACATGGGTTGCCTTTATTAAACTTTATAAATGCAAAAATGGAAGAACAAGTAAAGAAAGAAATTCCTGAGGAATTAATAAAAAAAGAATTAAAATAATAAATATATTTTCCTATGAAACCATACAGGTCTAATACTGAGAAAGAGTCTTGCTCTCCAGTGTCATCAAATTGTGTGATATGGCAGGGTCCAGATTTAATATGTCTTAATCTTTGTAAAGGAGATAGTGTATCTGATGTAGTATATAAAATTGCAATGGAGATATGTGATCTTAAAAATAACATTGGTCTTACTGATTTAGATTTAACATGTCTAGTACAAGTTTGTAGTACAACTCCAGAACCTACAAAGACTCTCACTCATATATTAGAATTACTTATTAGTAAAGTATGTTGTATTTCAGATATAATTAATAATCTTCCTCCTCCAGGAACTAATTATACAGAACCTACATTAAGTCTTGCACCATTTTGTACAGAATTAACAGGTGGGGGTGCTATTACATCTTTAATTCATCATGAACTCACTCTTAGAATAGCCACTGTATTATGTAGTACTATTGGTCAAGTTAATACTAATTCAACAGATATAGTTAATCTTAAAAGTAGAGTGTATAGTTTAGAACATCCTACTGCAGTAACACCAACTTATTCTAGTTGTTTAACAGGAAATATAGATACTATTCCAAATATAGTACAAAATTTAGAAACTACTTTTTGTACTTATATACCAGCATTAGGACAACCTTCTCAAATTACAACAGGAATATCAAAACAAAATTCTACTCTTTGTGGAAATTTAAATAATGGAAAACTTCTTTCAACTGGAGCTTATATTACATCTCTTGGTGGAAGTAATTGGATAACTTCTCCAACTAGTCTTGGTGATAGCCTTACAAATATATGGGCTATGATTTGTGATTTAAGAGGAGCTTTAAAAGCTATTCAAGACAATTGTTGTAAAGTTGATTGTAATAGTATTAATATTGACTTTGATTATAAATGGATTGATAAATACACTCTTCAAATGTTCTTCACTCCTAAAAGTACTTTACCTATTGGTTTCTATGATTGTGATGATGTTCATGGTAATGCTATTGAAATTACTGATGGTTTAGGTAATACATGGACAGCTTACTTCCATTTTAGAAGACTTGATCCAAATGATCTTACTGGTATTCTTGATGACACTGCTACTATGCAGTATGGATATACATTAGATTTAACTAATGCTAATGCAATTGATGTTACAACAGGATTAACATTTACTAGTAACCTTTGCTTCACTAATGGAGAAGCAAGTTGTATTAATTGCTTTACTAAAACAGTTGCTCCTTATATTAATAAAGATTGTTGTACAATTACTGCTAAAGAAACTGTAATAATTTATTATCAAGTTTGTCCTGTATAACAAAACAATAAAAGTTTAAAATATAACAATATGCCTACTACTACTACAACTACAACAAGACCTTGTTTAATAAAATCAGTTACTCTTCTTGCAAATGAACAATTTACTCTTCCTCCAGGAGGTGTTCTTGTTAGAACAAGTAATGATGCTGCTATTACAAGTACATGTCCAATACCTCCTTCACCAGAACTTAAATGTTATCAGTTAACATTAACAGCTGATTGGCAAATTGGTAATCCAGGTGAAATTAGACCTTGGACAACTAGTACTGATGAAGCTTCTCCTAGAATACTTCAATATAAAGTGGGTGGAGTAGTATATGATTGTACTGATAGTATTATAATTCCAGGAGCATATGGAGATTTTTTTCTAGATAGATTACAAACTCATATATCAGGAAATATTGAAATAAATAATATGTTTTTTAATATGTCTAATAAACGTGGATATTCTGCAGGTGGACATGAACGTGGTGGATGGGCTAGTTTTTGTTTTAAAACATTTCCAGAAATAGGAGATACATTTGAAGCATATGTAAATACTACAGTATCATATAGTGATGATAATTCTAAAGATCCTGATTGGCCTGATGTTGTAGGTCCTATTGTTGTAAAAGCTATGCCTGTTGAATTTTATGCAAATAGACAAACTGATAGAGCTTTGTGTGGATGTAGTTAATCATTTAATATCTTATTAAAATAATTGAATGTCTTGTAATTGTAATACAGCTTCTAAAACGTGTGAACCATGTGCATTCTGCACACCTCCTGGTGTAACAGGTTTAACTACTTGTCACCCTATAGATCCGTGTGAAGATAAACTTGCTTTAGATTGTGTATTATATTCAGGAGAATCTTATAATTGTGATATTACGGCTATTCCTGGACAGAGTGTATTATCTATTATAGCTGCTTTATTTCAACAGATTGCTGGAACACCATCAACTAATGATTGCTGTGGATTAACAGGTAGTATTACAATGACTGATATAACTACTACTACGTCATCTACATCTACAACTAGTACTACCACTACAACCACTACACATGCTCCTACTTGTTCTTATTATCAAATAAGTAATTCTGGACCTCGTGGTTCAGAATCTATTGTTCAATATACTCCATGTAATTGTACTAATACTTTACAAATTACTATTAGAGATACACCAATTCAAATTTGTGTAAATAATGCATTAGGGTATTCTGTAATATCTGGTACAATAAATACACCAGTAAATGCTGGACCTTGTGTACTACCACCCTGTCCCACCACAACCACCACTACTACATTGGCTCCTTGTACTTGTAATGTATATACTGTTACTAATAATAACAATACTAATATACAACTTACATATACAGAATGTAATAATGGTAATAAACTTGTAACTAGTACTTTTGGACATGGGTCTTGGTTGGTTTGTGCATGTACTGATTTACCAACAGGTAATATACCATCTGGTGTAACTATAAGTGCAGCAGGAGCTGTTTGTACTACTACACCAACTACTACTACAACCACTATAGATTGTAGTGCTAATGGTGGTACTGTTACAGTATTAGAAAGTTTTTCAATGACTGCTAGTTTTGTAACAAATATTGCTTTACATATAGTTAATAGCACTGTAGCATTTAGAGTGGATTGGGGTGATGGAACAGCTACAGATTATGCTATAGGATCTCACGTTCATGATATATCTCACACTTATACAGGAAGTTATTCTGGACCAATTACATTTTACTCAACTAACTTAACTGGAATTACAGGTTTTTATGATGCTGATTATACTGGAGGTTCTTCTGCCCCTTTATGGCCAGCATTTAATTGTTTAAAAGGTGGTTCTTTAACTATTTCTACAACTGAATTAGCTAAGCTTGATGGTTGTGTTGAAATAGAAATATTAAATAGTAAAACAACAGGTGATGTAAATAATCTTCCTAAATCTTTAACAAGAGTTGTATTATGGGGTAATGGAAGACCTGGAAGTGCAGTTTGTGATACTATAGTAAATGGTAATATAAGTAATTTACCTCCATTAGCTACAGTTATAAATATTGCTGGATTAAATACATTAACTGGAGATATAGCTAATCTTCCTACCCCTCCTGGAATTACAGGTGGTTATAAAATTTATATAGATGGATATAATACAATATGGGGTGATATTCAAAATTTACCTACAGGAGCAACAGGAAGCAATTATAATGTTGCAGAACTACTTGGAAATAATATAATAACTGGTAATATTTCTAATCTACCATCAGATTATTTAAAAATATATTTTGGAGGAGGTAGAGATGATATTCATACTGATGGATACGGCAATACTGTTTGGGGAAATTTAGCTGATATTAATCCTAATATGATTGAGTTTGATGTAAGAGGTGAGAATTCATTAACTGGTAATTTATCTAGTATAAATTCAACAGTACTTAAAGTATTTTATTTAAGAGGTAGATCTACAATAACAGGAGTAATAACTAATATTGTAGCTCCTAATTTAGAAATACTTGCTTTAATAGATGATTTAAATCTTACTACTGTTTCTGGAAATTTAACCACTCTATCTTCATTATTTCCAGTTCTTAAAAATATTGAGATAGAAGGTCCACAAATAGTAACTTGTCCAATTGCAAGTATTCCTAATAGTTTAATTAATTTTAGAATATTTTCAAGTACTTCTTCTTTATCTGGAAACTTTTCATCTTTAACTAGTAAAACTAATCTTGTACAATTTTCTACATTTAGTCCTGGTTCTACTGTTTCTGGAGAATTAACTAATCTTCCATCAAGTCTTAAACTATTTGATTATAATACAAATCAAACAGTGACAGTAACATTTACTCCACCACACACTTGGTCTAACCCAATGCAAAAATTTAATGTAATAACAGGAGCAGCTATGTCTACAACAAGTATTAATGATGCATTAGTTAGTTTAGCAACTGTCCCTACTTGGGAAAGAATATATGGTGGATATTATTCAGATATAACAGTTAAATTTAAAGGGGTGGCAACAGGAGCTGGTTTAGCAGCAAAAGCAACATTAATATCAAAAGGAGTGACAGTAACAATAACACCATAATATGAATGTAATAGTACGACTAAATTCTCCATTAGGAGCAGGTGTAGGACCAAATTTTAATCTTACAGCAAATGCTGGAGTGGTTGTTCCATCTACTGCAACGGCTACCCAACTCTTAGCTGGATTAATAGTCTATGTTAGTAATAGTGCTACAATAATTACAGCAACATCTATTGGAAGTTGCCCTACATCAATTCAATTAAATATTCCATCAATTACTACTACCACTACTACTATAACAACAACTACTACAATACCACCTTTGTGTCAATGCTATTCAATAGAAAATACTAGTATTTCAGATACTCATGCTTATTCATATTATGATTGTACTGGTAAATTAATTGGTGGTTCTTCACAACCAGATAGTTTAATATCAATTTGTGGTTCTAATATTACTGATTTTGATGATGCTCTAACTATAACAGAAGGTGATCCATGTATATCTAATATAAATGGATATGTATGTCCATCTCCACCAGCATTAGGTTTTGTTCAACATACTAAATCTTGTGAAAAATCATCAGAGTTTGCTATACGTAAAACTATAACTGGATTATCTAGTCCAGCTGATTCTTGGTATGATGTAACAACAAATAAGGTGTGGGTTGTTGATATAGATGATTATTATGGTAATGTCTATTGGTTTAATCCTAAAACATTACCAGCTTCTCCTACACTAGCTAATGTAAATCACGTTGCAGGATGTCCACCTATGAAAGAAATGCATAACTATTATATTGACACTGTATATAAAAGAATATATATGGTGGGTGCAGATTCAAATGGAGGTCTTGTATCATTTGATATAGCCACTCAAACTTTTTCAACACCAATAACATATGGATCAAATGTAGTTTATCAAAGAGGTACTTTATTTGTTACAGATAATTTTATTTATGTAAATGATTCAAATGGTACTAATACTACTAGGTTAATTAAAATAAATAGAAATACTTTAACACTTGCTAGTTCTCCATATATTAATATTTCTTCTGACATGACTCCATGGTTTTCAAGGGGAATTCAAAAAATGGATTTTGTTGGTAATATGATATGGGTATCTGCAGGTGGTGGAGGTAATGGTACTTATAATTATCCTGCTAGTGGAGGAGATGCTAGATATGGAACAATTGGTATTTTTGATCAAGACTTTAATTACCAAGGTAATATTGTTTTACCAGATCAAGCTCAATTTTGTACAGGATTTGGTAACTGTTGTTCAAACTGGCAAAATGCTAAATTTGATCCTATAAGTGGAAACTTTTGGATAATTGATTGGGGAAGTAATAGAATACATGTAATAACTCCTAATAGTACATTTACTAATGGAACTATAATTAAAACAACACAAACTAATCCTTTATTAGAAGATAAAGAAGATGGAGTGAATAATTATCGAGCATCTAAACCATGTTTCTTAGCTACACTCTTTGCTGATTTTACAATTGATCCTGTAAACAATAACTGGTATATTACAGGTAGTGCAATGACTGATTACAGATTTGATACAGATCCTCGTAAAAAAATGTATTTGATAGATAGAAATACTAACAGTATAAGTAAAATGATTGCAGGTTATAATTATACTAATCTAAAACAAGTGGATGATGGATTAACTAATAGTTTGATGGGATGTACTCCAGGAACTGTATTTTTAAATGGAACAGGTAATTGGAATATAGATGGTTCAATTACATTCTTTAATAATACAGTGGCTGGTGATAATACAGGTACAGTGATTGTTCAAGATTTAATTGAAATTGATTTAAATACTAATCTTCCTATTGTTCCAAATGTTATTATAAATAATGATATTAATGATTCAGAGCATTACATACCACCATACTTTAGTAATACTATTTGTCCTATAACATATACATTAACTTGTCCTACTAAGTCAACAAGATTTTGGAATAGTCTTTACTGGTATGAATTTAATATAGCTAATACAGTGAGACTTAACCCAGCTATACAATCTATTAAAATTACTGCTATAGAAGGAACTGCTCCTGTAGGAACACCAGTTGTACTTAATGCACCATTTACAAAAAATTATTATTCTGGAAGTTTTTCAGGTTTAGCAAATGTTAATTTATCAATTAAAATAGAATATTTAGGAACTGTAAGTGGTGTACCAAATACAGTATTAGCAACTTGTACATAATAAATAAAAGTATTTTAATATAATAAAATGTTAAGAACAGCACATATAACACTAACAAGTGTAGGAATTGATACAGGTCCTTACAACATCTATGTAATAGATAGTGGTGGTATTACCACATTAGTAGCAAGTAATATTGCTCAGTCAACACTACTTACTACAGGATATGATATAAATGTTGCAGATAATATTGTCACTGTAAGAGTGGAATCTGTAAACCCAACTTGTAGTGAAACTCCTCTTAATATATCTGTACCATCATCAAGATCAAGAGTTAATGTAAGAGATTATGGAGCAGTGGGTAATGGTGTACATAATGACACAGTGGCTATACAAACAGCTATAGATGAGAATGAATATATTTATATTCCAGAAGGTAATTATTTAGTAGATACAATAACATTAAAAACAAATACTAACATACTAGGAGAGGGTATGGGAAAAAGTCAACTTACACGTAGATATGTTGTAAGTTCTATTAATCCATTTAACTGTTTAATGCTTGCTACATCAGATTCTCCAGAAACAACTGTTTCTAATATAACACTTAATGGATTAACATTATACGGAGAATCAGATATTCATGGGTTTAGTGAATTTGTACATCTACTTTATTTAGTAGGCACTGATAATGTCACAGTGACTAATTGTGAATTCAAAGCTTTTAGAGGTGATGGTATTGATTTAGGAGGAGTTGATTTATATGATATTAATAGAGACCCACGTCATAATTCTAATGTAACTATTTCTAATTGTGTATTTGATGGTGTTAATAAAGAAAATAGAAATGGGGTGAGTGTTATAGATGGTAGTGATGTATTAATAGATAGTTGTGAATTTAAAAACACAACTAAATCTAATATGCCAGGTGCTATAGATTTTGAGACAGATGATTCTTTTAATATAGTTCGTAATATAATTGTAACAAATTCTACCTTTACTAATATTGGAGGAAATGCTGGGGTTATAGGAATTTCTTTAGATAACCTATCATATGATATTTTTCCTAATAACTTTACAATAGAAAATAATACAATAACCAACTGTACAAATACAGATGGAACATTATTTTATTTATTTAAGAAGTATGATGGATCCCCTGTTGGTACAATGCAAGGTCAATCAAATGTTACTTGGAAAAATAATACAATATCCAATTGTCAGAAATCATTTCTTATAAATGGTGCAAATGGATTAACTATGGAAGATTGTATATTTACTGATATTACTGACTTTGGATATATACCTTATCCAGTGCAAACATATACTAATTCTAGAAATGTTAATATATTGAATTGTACTTTTGATAATTGTGGAAGCACATCAGGAAATGCAATTGGTATAAGTAATGTAAATAATTTAATATTTGATAGAAATCAGTTTATTGATTGTGGAAATGGAACTATAAATAGTAGTGCTTTATATTTTTTCTTTGGAGAAGGTTATAACATTACAATAACTAATAATATATTTAGTACACCAGATGAAAAAACAGCTAGAGCAATTAAAGCAGATCCTTCTTATATTTTTCATTCAGCAACTAATGAATTTTATGGAAATACATTAAATGGATTACCATATACCTTTCCAACAAGTTAAAAATTAAAATAAATAAAAATCTAAAATAAATAAATATGGCTTGTTCTTGTAATAATTCCTACTATAATCTTCCTTGTTGTTGTCCAACTGAACCAGTAATAACTACAACTACTACAGCATGTCCTGATGGAACTATCTGTGAAGAAGTGATGCAATCAGATTGTATAGTCTATAATGGATATGATTTAGCATGTTATGGAATAGCTCCTGGTACTAATTTAACAACTATATTACAAACACTTATTCTTTTATTACCAGGCTGTACTACAACAACTACAACTCCTGTTACAACTACTACAACAATTTTTTCATCAGAATCAATTTGTTTAAGACATTCAACAGTAAATTGTGCTGCTGCTTGTAGTGCTAGTTGTACAACTTACTATATGTCATCTCAATGTCATACATATTTTTTAACACATAATGCTTCTCATATGTTAGGATGCTATATATATTTAGATGCTGGATTGACACAACCTGCACCTGTTGGGTTTTATTCATATGATCAAATGTGTATTATTTTAGGACATCTTCCAGGTGAAGTAACAGGTGTTACAAATTGTTAATAAATAACTACTTTTGCAATAAACCAAAAACCAACATATGAAATTTATTTGTGCACAACCTGCTATACCATACTATAGTTGGCAGGTGGAAGTAATGTTAAACAATTTTATTAAAAATGGAATAAACCCTAATGACATACACATAGTGTCTGCTTATTATGGATCAATACCAGAAAATTGGTTAGCTCTAAAAAATAAAAATAGTGAAGTTAATTTCTTTTTTTATCAGGACACTAGAGAAGATAGAAGTTATATTCCTTCTATTTATTTTAACTTAATGAAGCAACATCTTCAACTTAATCCTGAATTAGAAAAAGAAGTTTTATTTCTACATGATTGTGATATTATTTTTACTAGGCCTGTAGATTTTAGTGAAATGGAAAAAGATGATGTATGGTATTTAAGTGATACAGTGGGTTATATAGGAACACAATACATTCTTAGTAAAGGTGAAGATGTGTATTTAAAAATGTGTAATGTAATTGGAATAGATCCTGAAATTCCTAAAGCAAGAAATGCAGATTCAGGTGGTGCTCAACATATTGTAAAAAATACTACAGCTGAATATTGGGATAAAGTGGAAAAAGATTCTATTAAACTTTATGCTCATTTATGTGCAGAAGAACCTAAATGGGAACGTAGTGATTATCCTATACAAAAGTGGACAGCTGGTATGTGGTCATTATTATGGAATGCATGGAAATTTGGACATGAAACTAAAGTGGATAAACGTTTAGATTTTTGTTGGGCTACAGATCCAATATATAGATGGAAAGAAGCTCCTATATTTCATAATGCTGGTGTCACTGATGATAGAAAAGAATTATTTTTTAAAGGTGGATATATAAATAAACTACCTTATAATGAAGTGAAACAAGAAGATGTAGATGGTAGATTTTGTTCTTATAAATATGTAGAAAATCTTTTAGAAGCAAAGGAGGTATCATGTCTCATTTAAAAGTTCTTTGTTTTACTACAAGTTATAAAAGACATAAAATGCTTAGGGGTACAATAGCTGATATACAAAATCAAAGCTATCCTAACATATTTCATTCAGTGAGTATTGC
>Ga0114959_10001453_pt1 | contig 20712 bp, 17 predicted proteins | sample C_130625_EF_Meta_FD_87317 | JGI IMG/M metagenome (GOLD analysis project Ga0114959, IMG submission 87317) | Freshwater microbial communities from Lake Croche, Canada to study carbon cycling - C_130625_EF_MetaG | ecosystem: Environmental > Aquatic > Freshwater > Lake | place: Lake Croche, Canada... | reverse complement strand
CGTTCATTTACGACGTAAATAAAGGATCATATAAACTTAACAAACAATGAAAATGTGCGTTACGTAGAAATGCTTATAATCAGAAATAGCGATTATAAGAGTTTATAAGGATTTTTTGAACGGAACTATCGTTATTTATTATTGGGAACGCCGCGCATGTGGCAAATTCATTATACAACGAAAATACATTTTTATCAGGTATAAAAAACTTACAATTGATGCAAAACCTACTTTTTTGGGATTTAGTAAATGCTAATAGAAAAAGGATGAACAAAAAGAGATTTTGCATTCTTATAGATGTTTAATGGCGAAAACGTTTATATTATTTTTTCATTCACTTTGATCAGTATATCCATGCAGTTAAATAATGCATCGTTCTCTTTTCTTTGTGTATTGCTGCGAATCATCTTCATTACATCCGACATCAATACTGGTACATTTTTTTGAATCGATTTAACGATAGACCTCCACAATTCATTTGTTTTTGCTGCAATAAGAATGTCATCTATATTCCAAAGAATGTGGGTGTATATATTTACAATAGAGTTTATTTTTTCATCGATGCTATTGGCTATTTTATAGTCGTCCAATAAAGTTCTCATTTTTATCATAATACTATGCGTTGGACATAACAACCTCTCTTGATCGGTTCTTTTTCCGTTTCTCAGTCTCATAATGTTGTTCAATATTTTTGATTGAATGTTATATGACAAGATTATTCATCAATTTTCAGTTCTTTACGAACATTCATTAAAATATAATCTTTTTCAGCCTCATCGCGCCGTATGAATTTCACCAATTTAGCATTTCCTGTAGCTTTTAACGTATTTTTCATATCTATATTTTGTGTAAATTTTGCACGAACAGCGGCTATACGTTCGATTTGGCTTCGTTCGCCTTCAAAATCGGGATCCGGTCGTATGTTTTTAGGTCGTAATAACAGATCTTCAGTATTTTTAAGTTTAGCCTTCGCCTTTCCCGTCGCCACTCCCGTTTTGCTGGCGGCCGCGCGAGCCAGGTCAACGTCTTTCGCAATTTCACTACCCTCATTATCTAGTGTAAATTGTAACATAAAATCTGGGTTTTGTTTTTTAAACTTGGAGGCCAGATGATAATGCTCAACAGATGCCCATTTATGTCCATTTAACGCAAATGGTGAACCCGTCCAGGAATCATCTAATTTACGGCGCCATTCACGAATCTTGGACAACACAATAAAAAGCTTGCGCTTTCCAGTTGGTATCTTTTCATTGGATGCCTTGCCTGGTTCTGCGACGATGGGCTGAGTTTCGCCGAATTGAAATACAATTTCTGGATCATATTCCGCGGCCGATCGAAACTCATCTTGGACATCTTCATCGTTTTCTTCTTCTTTTTCACGAGGCTTTCCTTCATCTGCATCTATTCCCATGCGCGTCTTTAAATTACGAAAATCTTGTATCATATAAAAGGGTCCCGAATTTCGTTCCATGCATTTATTGATAACCATTGCTTTTATTTTATACGGTATCTCATGATATTCGAATATTTTTTTATCTTTATACGTTACCAACCGATAATGGTTTCCACTAAACGTGGCAATAATATAATATTTGGGTGAAAAGCCCCCCTGTTTTTGTATTTCATTATCAATCATGCCACATTGTAAAACGCCATCGGTGTTATCCTCCAAGAAGGAACGTTCGGATAAAATGACCATTTTCATTTGCAGTACGCGTTCGAGAACCGAAATCGCCCATTCATCTGCCCAGAATCTTGGCGTTTGAATGAATTCGCGGTATTTTTCCAGAGTATCGATGGATTCAAGATGTCCAACCGTTTCATCAATAAAATCCTGAGAACTTTTTTTATATTTCTGTAATGCCTTATATTTCTTTTCGTTTTCCTCCTTTTGTTCCAAGATTTTGGTTGCTTCTTCGTATTTTTTGGCATTTTGGGCGCGTTTTTTAAGTTCGATTTCCGACGAATATTTTAATCTAGCTAATTCAGCATCCGTTTGTCTAACCTGCTCTTTGAGGTCCAAAAAGAGTGAACGGTGTTCTTGGAAACGATCATCTGTGATTTCTCTTGCTAAAATAGCACGAAGTTTTTCCACAGTGGTTGTTTGTCCTATTTGTTTATAGGCATCACGTATGACAGCAAATAAACAATTCCCATTATCTTCGACGGCATGAATGCCATAATTATTATTTTTCATGAAGTCTTCGATCCATTCATTGGATTTACTTTTCTTATATTCTTTGGCATTTACTTTGTCGTCATAATCCGTTTCTTCTGATAATAAAGCGGGGCGCTTTTCTGTCGGATCATGTACAAAAATGCCGTCCTCTAGCATTTCATCCACCTTTTCAGTTTCCTTTGACCGCCTTTCCGATGGAATTTTTACTTTCGTCACATCATCTTCATCTTCATCTTCATCTTCATCTGTCCCCATTTTATCTATATCGGTTTCCTCTTTTTTCTCCGTCACGTTTTTGCCGGTTTCTAGTTTTTTAATATATTCAACGACGCTTGAGCCGTTTTTTTCAATAAAGGGTCTATCAACAAAATCATAGGTTAAAATATGGACACTATTATCTAATTTATCGACATCTATATTGCCATCATCATTCAATATATCGATGACATGATTTTTATGAATTTCCAAGACACCAATTTGACAAACAACCTTTTGCTGATTATTTACTAAATAAATTGGAAAAAATATTATATTTTTATCGGCATAGGTATATTTTGCTTTCCCAAATAACGCGAGACATTCGGCGTCAGCCATTTCCATTTGATATACAAGAGATTCATATCCGATATCTTCAGGAAAGATCGCTCGTTCTTCTTTATAAAAAATGGCTGTGTGAATATTTGAATAGACCATAATATATATAATAAATATATATTATGTAAAGAACCTGTACTTATAATTTATTTCATATCCATATATTTAAAAACCACACGAGAAGACAGACTAACATGGTCCTTCGCTTTCATCTTTGAAAAATTTTCGATATTTGTTTGTATATTTTCTATCCAGAAAGAATCAGATACAATTTCCGAGATTGACTTACACATAGAAATTAAAATAAATATATTTTCTGTGATCTCTTCCACCTCGTTTGTTTTGTTTTCTTGATCAACGTATTCGAATGACGTCTTTTGAAACTGATCAATCATTGACATCACGTGAGACCTAGAAACCAAACCTCTCTTCATCAAATTAACAATAAAAATCGCCAAAGATTTACGTAAATCATTTATTTTATTATATTTACAGAACCCGTCATAATCCACATTCGCATCGACATAATGAATCTCAAAGATAGACGACTTATATTGTTCCACAAATTCAATCATTATGTCATTAAACATTGCATCGGTCTTCACCAATTCTAAATATAAATCCGCATATAATTCCGACATCATTTTATTAGCACTAGCAATGGTGAAAATGGTCTCCACTACGCGTCGTTTATCTTCCTTTACATTCTCGCCATCATTTATACAAAGACTTAACACCGCTTCAATAATAGCCGTTTTTTGAATATCATAATTTTTGGCTGAAATTTTATTCAATAAAACACGGATATCATTGATGCTCTTTTCAATCCCTTCCTTCAATACCATTTTTGTAGGTTTGAGTGCGGGAATAGCTTCCCATTTTTCTTCAATTCCTGTCGTTTTTGAACGTGAAAAATGAGAGGTTCCAGAACCGCGCGATTTAGAACCCTGTCTTTTGATAGTTGGTGCATCTGTACGTCGCATTGTGTTCTCTTGTTCATCGTTCGGAATAATAATATTATCTTCTAAATAACGAATCACATTCAATGTCGTTTTATTTAATTCATAATCATTTTTTACAGAAAAAATTTGAAAATCCGAAATAGTATACATCATCGTCATTTTCTTAGTTGTCGCTCACTAATATAGAATAAAGAGTTCATTTTATATTATTTTACGAATCAATTTCTACCAAAGTCATCTTGGTATCGAATGATATCGTCTTCACCTAAATAGGATCCAATTTGTGTCTCTGTGAATTCCAATAATTCATCGCCTATATTTTCAATTCTATGCAAAGAAAGAACCGGTATATATATATTCTGATCTGCATGTAAATCAAATAAGTCATCATTTAACTGAACTCTCGCGTTCCCTTTTACAATGACCCAATGTTCACTTCGTTTATTATGTGATTGTAACGATAGGCGCTTCTTGGGATATACGGCAATATGTTTCACTTTGAAACCAGAATAATCCGTACCTTCGATGTTTATATACCAACCCCAAGGTCGAAACACCTTTTTATGCAACACATATTCTTCTCGTCCATCTTTTTTAAGTTGATCTACGATTTTTTTCACATCTTGGGATACATCCTTATTACAAACCAATACCGCGTCACGTGTCCCTATAACAATGGTGTTTTCTAATCCTACAGTGGCGATCATTTGATTATCCGCGCTTTCAATATAACAATTTTTACTATTGATATTTATAACATCTCCTTGAACAACATTCATGTTCACATCTTTTGGCATTTCGTCGTATAAGGCGGAATAAGAACCGATGTCATTCCAAGACGATGTATAGGGAATTGTAACAGCGTATATAAACTTATTAGTAATAATCGGCTCCATGATGGCATAGTCAACCGAAATCGCTTTACAGGTTAAAAAGGGGTCTGAAGATAACAACATAAAATTAGATGAACGGTCACTATTTTCCAACGTTTTACGACAAACTGTCAAAATATCATCAGAATATTTCTCGAAACATCGAATCATATTTCCATTTTTAAACCCGAATACACCGGCATTCCAATAATAAAGACCCGAATCCAGATATATTTGTGCCAAATTCTTATCGGGTTTTTCCACGAATTTGTCTGTGACAAGACCAGATGTTTTAATATAGCCATATCCGGTTTCGGCGCGCGTTGGAGTTATTCCAAAAGTAACAATCGAAGATTCCAAGAAGGGCATCGCCTGCATACAACACTCTAAAAAAATATAATCGTCAAAAATATGATCACATGGTATAATGAATGTATATTCATCAGGGTTATGTAAAAGCGCTGAAATGCAAACCGCCGCAGCCGAGTCGCGGCCTTTTGGTTCCATAATGATATTGACATGGTGTTGATCTATTTCTTTTAATTGGTCTTGAATAATAAACCCGTGATCTTGGTTACATATAATTTGTATGGCCACATTTGGAATAAACTCCTTAAATTTAGACACTCTTAAAACGGTATTTTGTAACATAGAATACTGGTTGGTCAATCGTAATAACTGTTTGGGTAATTTTTCTCTAGATTTAGGCCAAAGTCGACTACCTGATCCGCCACAAAGTATGCTAAATGTTACACGATTCATATGTAATTTCAATATATATATATATATATATAATTAAAGGGTCTAAATTATAAAATGCAGAAAATACTAATTTCGCTGCGTTTTGTTTATCTCTCTTTTATGTAATTCGAGTATAAATGGAATGGATCAAAACACATATAGGCCAAATAATGGATCACGATAGTGAACCTGACTTTTTATACAGTGACTGCCAAGAAAATCCGGCATTATATGGCCCGTTTAAATTGCCAATAGAATATCTAGACGAATCCAGTAGACACCCATTATCTGATATTGTTTGCCAAGATTTGGAATTGGTCGATACAAGGGGTGCTAATCATTCAATGTATCAATTTTTATTTCAGCCATCCCATCCATTGGGAGATTCTATGATCTCAGAATGGAAAAGGGCGTTTACATCGGACGTCGCATTTTTAAAAGATACACAACAGATTGTCCAAGAAATGACAACATGTGATTTATCACCTAATCCAATGAAATATGAATCGATCATGCAATTATGGGGTCATACAAAAGAAGACGATTATTTCTTGGAAAAACACAATTATGTGGAATGGGATGTTTTAGAATCTCTCAATCGTTCATCATCGTTCTTACAAATATTATTTACGATCAACATGTTATCGCCCGCTATTAGTTTGATATTTCCGTTTATAATGTTAATTGTCCCATTTATTATATTGAAGATAAGGGGTGTTCCGATCACGTTTCCTCTTTATTTCGAAACACTCCAAGAAATAGCAAAACATCACTTTCTTGGAAAGGCATTGTTAAACCTTAGACAAATGTCCGCCGATAAAATGATTTATTTAGTTTTTTTAATTGGGCTCTATTTTTATCAAATCTATCAAAACCTTTTATTATGTAGTCGATTCTATCATAATATCTTAAAGATAAATGATGATTTATGTAATCTATCCGAATATTTAGATGATTCAATACGTAATATGCAGGGGTTCGTTGAACTCCATTCTTCCAAGAAAACATATCGCGAATTTTGTAAAACGATTACTTCTCATAGTTTGGTTCTTGGACAATTCCGAAAAGAATTGGGGGAATTGACGCCAACAACCCATATTTTTACGAAATTAAGTAACATAGGTCATTTATTGAAATGTTATTATGTACTACATGCCAATGTTAAATATGAAAATAGCATTCGATATTCATTTGGGTTTGAAGGGTTCTTGGATAATTTACGAGGAATAAATAGGCATGTTATTTCTGGCGCAATATCGCCAACAAAATATAATACTACCAAAAAATGCAAACTAATAGAACAATATTATCCGGCTAGCATAGGATCAACCAAATGTGTTAAAAATACGTGTGATCTAAAAAAGAAGAATATCATCACAGGACCCAATGCATCCGGAAAAACAACCTTTTTGAAAACAACCACAATCAATATTATTTTTTCACAACAGATCGGGTTTGGATTCTATAAAGCATGCCGACTCAATCCATATACACATATCCATTCTTATTTGAATATCCCCGATACATCAGAGCGCGATAGTTTATTCCAAGCGGAGTCGCGTCGGTGCAAAGAAATCATTGAAATCATCGGAGAAAATAGACAAAACAATTCGATGCGTCATTATTGTATTTTCGATGAATTATATTCAGGTACCAATCCAAGCGAAGCCACATTGGCCGCACATGCTTTTATGAAATATTTATCTGAATATGAAAATGTAGACTACATTTTAACAACACATTATGTATCTATTTGTAGGGCATTGAAACATTCCAAGAAGATTAAAAATTATAAAATGGAAGTCGTTCCGCTGAAAAATGGCAAATATGAATATACATATCGCATCAAATCCGGCATTTCTAATATAAAAGGAGCAATACAAATATTGGAAGACATGAATTACCCAAAAGAAATTTTAGACGACATGCGAGCATCATAAATATATAATCTGTAAACAATATAAACCCATTCTTCTTAATAAGAATAGTTGCACAAGAAAGCAAGCATGTCTAGCATCGATACGCAAACACCTTCTTCCATTTCAGCAGAGGAAAAGCGCCTTACCGGTGTGGTAAAGTGGTTTAACACCAAGTCCGGATTTGGTTTTATTACCGTTTGTGGCACCGGAGAATTTTCTGGAAAGGACATCTTCGTCCACTATTCTTCTATCAAGTCGGCAAATTCGCAGTACAAATACCTCGTACAGGGAGAGTATGTAGAATTCGATCTTGTAAAGGTAGAGAAGAATAACCACGAATACCAGGCTACGAATATTTCCGGCATCATGGGGGGAAATATTATGTGTGAAACGGCGAATCGTAACACTCAAACGTATCGTCCCCGCAATACTTCCTCCGACAATCTTTCTCCTACCGTCGAAGAGGGTGAATATGAGGGTTTCCAGCCAGTTGCAACTAAGCGAAGAACGTTCAAGTCCAATACTAAGAAGCCAGCGAAGCGCGAGACAGCCCCTTCTATTTCAGCGACAGCATAAAAATCTTATATACTACGAAAAATGATAAAAAATAAATACAACGAAAAATGCATACGTGCTATAAATAATAATATTCAAATGATATATTATTATTTCTAAAGATCAATTATCGCAAGACGATTTGGTAGACGGTTTATTATATATCCCTTGTAAATCGTTTTGTAAGAGAGATTTCCACTTATTTAAAACGGCAATAGAAAAATGTTGATCTATTTCTAATTTTTTAAGTTTTAAAAGTGTATATGACACTGCATCCTTAAAAAAAGGGTCTTTATTTATTAATCCTATCATAAAAACTTTGAATGATTTATCCGGAATAGACGCAGTTTGCATAAATTGCCTACCTATTTGATTTGCAACAATATGGATAATATCATCCTGTTTTAATATGAGCTGTTTATCAATACCAGTTAGCACGCGTTTTAAAATATCGTCTTTTATTGAAGGCATATCTAATTTCAACTCGTTTACTAATATTTGTTTGAGTGAATTTACATCGTCGCTGCTAACCGGGCGTTGGGTGTTGGAATTAGGCCCCACCACAGAATTCATCAAATCCTGTCCTTGAGACACCATACGATTTAAATCAAGTGGCGATCCATTTTTTTTCATCAAATCCTGTCCTTGAGACACCATATGGTTTAAATCAAGCGGCAATCCACTTTTTTTCATCAAATCCTGTCCTTGAGACACCATACGATTTAAATCAAGCGGCAATCCACTTTTTTTCATCAAATCCTGTCCTTGAGACACCATATGGTTTAAATCAATCTCACCATTAATGCCATTTTTTTCTCGTTTAAACGCTTTTCGAATTGCACCAATTGCACCTGGTGCAGCTTTGATGCTTTTTCCTGCAATTGAACTCAACTCGCTGAATTTCATTCCACCATAATGCATTTTTCGTTTCTTACGCGTTCTACCACCACCATATTGCGACGTTCCTTTTACACCCTTATACGTTTGGATAACGATCCTCTCTAAATGATCAAGACACGTTTTAATATAAGAATCGATATTTGTCTTATTTTTTAATAAATTCTTATTTTTTTCAAATATAGGTTGAAGAAACGCCATCACGCGTCTAAATGTAGAAGGATCGGACAATAAAGTATATAATAATAAGGTCGAATCATTTATTTTAGAGAGCATTATTTTCAAACGATCCATAACCATCGAATTTAATAATTCAGAAGCATCATTGCTACGAAAAGCCAAATCTAGATTTTTATTTATATTATTTAGCAGAATCGACTGAATATTCTCGCCGCCTAAATAGATAACATTTCGCAAGTATGTTTTAAATTGGTCTCTAATCTCAACGGCCAATTTTTGCGTTTGGCTCGGTGTTAATAACGTAGGAGCCTGACTGCATGACATTATCTCTATTATAACATGATATAAAAACTATAGTTGAAGCCACTGAAGCCTAAAAAACATCTTCAACATTTCTTGTTAAAAGAAAGAAAAAGAAAAACGTGATTGTGTTTATTCGTTTTCGTGTAAATAAAAACTCTTCTATGTTACCCAATTTATAATCAAGTTTGGGAACTACATAACAGATGCGATACCAAATTACATACAATATTGCGAATAAATATAAATCATTTACATAGTTTTGGTGATTAGATAAAATGATATTGAAAATAGACGGGTTAGCAACAATTTCTTCATTCATTCCATACGAAATCGATGATATAATTGCCTTATTTGCGACGATATTCTGTAATTTTGTGCCACTTGGTAATATAAAAAAATAATTTAGTTGTCGCAACATATATATATATTATGCGTGACATAATCTTTATTTTATTTTTACAACGTCTTAAGGTCTATTCGTGCATAAATATTTTGGCAAATCCTTTATTGTTTTGATATTATATCATGTGTGACGACTCAGATGAAAAAGATTGGACATCCGTTTCGTACAATAATGGATCATTTTCGAGCCAACCCCCTAAAACTATTTTCGACCATATAATGACATGGTTACACTATACTTTTGAATGGCAAAAGATATAAAATTGATAATATAAAGACATACGTTGTTTATATTATTAACATCATCATGTCCAATGACAAATCAAAGACCAAAAAGATAAAGACTCCCATAAGCGTGGATGAAAAGAAAAAACTATGGTCCATCTTCGATTCCGACAAAACCGACATCGAATGCATCTATAATCAAGACGATGATTATAAAAATGACACAGACAACACAATAAGCAATTTAAAATGTAATTTACATATTTGTCATTTGTGTGATTCTCCGTTAATAATAATGGATGACGGATTCCCAACATGTACAAACAAAGAATGTGGAATCATGAATAAATATATACTTGATTATTCACCTGAGTGGAGGTTTTATGGTGCGGATGATAAAAATGCAAGTAATCCCACTCGATGTGGAAATCCAATCAATCCGCTTTTACAGGCATCTTCACTTGGGTGCAAAATATTGTGTGGACCTAACGCTAGTTACGAGATGAAACGAATACGCAAGTGGACTGAATGGTGCGCAATGCCACACAAAGAAAAAACTCTACACGACGAATTTCAATTTATTACTATCATGGCACAAAATGCAGGAATTCCCAGAATATTCATCGACGATGCTATGGCAATACACAAAGACATTTCAGAACAAAAAATGTTTCGCGGGATGAATCGTGACGGCATTAAAGCTGCGTCGATCTATCTTTCATGTAGATTAAATGAATGCCCAAGAACCGCACATGAAATCGCCGAAATATTCAAACTAGACAAAACGAGTGCCACATATGGATGTTCTATGGCCGTAAATATATTGTGTAATATCGATCGTAATGGCAGTTCAAACACATCCGCTGAATTATGTTCAACAACTCCAGCATCATTTATAGAAAGGTTTTGTAGTCGTTTGAATATAAATTCTGAATTAACCATGCTTTGCAAATTCATTGCCCAAAAAATAGACAAAAATGATTACATCAAGAACAATACGCCTCAATCTATTGCCGCTGGTATTGTTTATTTCATTTCTCAAATATGTAATTTATCTATTACAAAAACAGACGTTAAGCGTATATGTGACGTAAGTGAAGTTACGATTAATAAATGTTATAAAAAAATGGATTCTATGCGAGATAAATTAATCCCATCATGTATTTTAGATAAATATAATTCTCTATAGTAGTACATGTTCCAATGCTTCAATTTGTACCCAAATTGGCATTTATCGTTCCATATCGTGATCGCGAACAGCAATTCACGTTATTCAAACGGCATATGACGTATATTTTAGAAGATTTTGATCCAAATGAATATCTTGTTTTTTTCATTCATCAATGCGATAATCGCTCTTTTAATCGTGGTGCATTAAAAAATATCGGATTTTTAATCATACGGGAATTATTCCCCAGTGATTATCGCGACATAACTCTCGTATTTAATGACATTGATACAATGCCATACATGAAGAATTTTTTAAATTACCATACGACGTTAGGATCGATAAAACATTTTTATGGAGTTAAAAGTACATTGGGTGGAATCGTATCTATAACAGCTGCGGATTTTGAAAAGATGGGTGGATTTCCGAATTTTTGGTCATGGGGGTTTGAAGATAATGCATTACAAGATCGTGCCGAAAAATACAACATACATGTAGACCGCAACGAATTTTATCAGATTGGAGACAAAAACATCATACAATTAGTGGAGGGATTGAAGCGATGGATCAATCGAACAGAAATAATCCGATATACAAAAAATACACCCGAAGGGTGGCACACGATAAAAGCATTAAAATATATATTGGATATAGATAATCGTTTTGTTGTAGCTAATATAAATGATTTTATGACAGGAAACGAAGAAAACATAACCAAAATAGAAGAAATAGACATTATGAAATCCAATATTTACATTGAAGCTCCAAGATCGAAAACGGGCAATAGGTTTAATATGTTTACTAAATAATTTATAGGGTCTATAAAATATAAAGGTTTGGTGTAATTATAATATAATGAAGACTCTTCTTTTTTATATTATATCGTTTCAGTTTGCTGCTATGTGTTTGGCGAAGTCTTTTCTATTACGCACGCCAATGACAAGAATTCCACGTGCAGATCAATTATTGAAATATCCTACACTAAAATTTAATGAGCTATCTGATCAAGAAAAATATGATTTACAATGGTATGTTGTGGGCGAAAGTGGTGATTTTACCCGCAATATTCCTGAAAAGGTTCGTATATGGAATACAAATTATGTGGTTTGGCGAGCACCGAACAATACACTCGTGGGATTAAGTGACGCATGTACGCACAAAGGAGCATCTCTTTCATGTGGTTACATTAAAAACAATCATATTATATGCCCCTATCACGGATATGAATTTGACGCGAATGGGACGCTAGATAAAGTGCCCGGTTTGGAATTCAACTCTTCCTATGTCTACAATTTGAATAAATATGAAGTGATTGAAAGAAACGGATGGGTGTATCTTAATACGGCTCCCCTCAATAAATCGAATCCATCATATGATACGAATATTTACGTAGAACCAGAAGCATCAAAAGACTTTTCGCGTATTCAATTAAATATGGAATACAATTGTTATTCACGCATTTTAAGTGAAAATTCATTGGATATTATGCATATTGCTTTTGTCCATACCTTTGGAAACGCAAACCGACCGAGTCCATATAGAGAGGATCCTCCTAAATTGGTTGGCAGAAATCATTATATGACCACCTACTACTACGAAGCCGGTGAAGATTCTTTGGCCCGTAAAATATTCGGCACAAAAAACCTTGTTGTAGAAAACGAGTTTATTTTACCTCATACCACAGTGGCAAGAATTATCTTCGGGGATTTTGTCAGCACAGTAATTACTTTTGCGCTACCAATAGGAGATAATAAAAGTAGACTCTTTGTTAAAACATATCGAAATTTTTGGCAGAATTCTTTGGGCGATTTATTCACCGCAAATTCAATGTATAATACTATGTTACAAGATAAAATAATTGTTGAGAATATAGATGAACGTTATATGGACGGCAAATTTAATATGAAGTTCGATAAATTACAAAATGTATACAAATCATTCTATAAGAAGTTTATTCGTAAATAATATTTTACTAATTCCGGAGATACATCTCGATTATTTTATAGGTAATACCGACCGAATCACCAGATTCCCATAGGCCGGATATCTTGATCGCATGAGTAACCATTTTCGAAGGCGGTTTAATTGAATTGTAATTTGAATATACTTTCACAAAACCATTATGCAATTGCTGTTGCAATAAGTAAACGGGGGTTTTATCACATATCATATATTCTTTATACATTTCGATCAATTGCTTTTCGAGATCACAAAATTTATTTACTATATGCATATTTTGTAAAATAGGGCGTTGTTTTGTATTAATGATACCGCTTGTTTGTACAATTGGAAAATTTACATAGAAACCATTCAAGGTAACATACTCATCGGAATAAAAGATTTTTGTAAAATCCCCGTCCATCATATTATTATTTTTCTTCTCTAAAAATTTAATAGTTGAATCAATATGTATTTGATCAATCTGTAACACAAAATTCATTATATAAAGGATTGAGACGATTTTAAGTCATTTTTCAAAAGTCCATAATATTATTATATATAGTATATATAACATGCAAGTACAGGGTTTATTTGATCCTACTGCAATCAATTATAAAAATGTTCCTTATATTTCTTGGAAATCACAAACATTTCAGCAAGTATCAAGCAGTATACAAAAAAACAACCCAACAGGGAATATTGCTATCGGAAATATAATCAGTAAAAACAGCTGCTCAAAAACGAGTCTCCCTATTCGACCCGTTAAAAAACCACTTCCCTTAAAAATCTATCGTCGCGAATTAACAATTTATGATCCGATAAAACCTTTGAAAAATCCGGTTGTATGTAATCCACGCACATCACTAAACATTGATCTATTGAATTCGCCAAATGGTTATTTAGTCGTTCCTAATGGAACACCCACAAGCGGAATAAATAGCACACTTGATTTGAAAACAACTAACGATAAAATTGGACTGCCACCCGGTTGTTCTGCGTCCCTACAACAAAACGGTGTATGTTTTGATGCTGGACAAAACTCTCTACGACGAGTCCGAAGTGCAGGAATGATTACAAAGAAAAATCGATACAATACGCCAGGTAGCCAGGTTGCCATCGACCCCGCAAACAATCCATCAAATGCCGCATATAATGCGCCATATAGCACGTCTACCGACCAATACATTTATTCGCGTGGTAAATCTTTCGAGCAAAATCAAACGGGATTTTTAAGAGTCGGAAATCCTGCAGCAGTGCCGGGAACAGCACAAAGCCAAAATAACGAATATGCAGTGAATACTGGGTATAATTATTGTCCAAATCCAACCACAAACTTTGTTCCCACCTTTTATAAACCAAACAATCCAAAATTCGCACAACAGGGAGGGGTTACATCCAGTGCCAGATTATTAAGATTGAAGTATGATACCGTTACAACAAGTGGTTCGTTATATGCCACACCATTTGGTTCGGCGGTGGCGAATGCTATGGCATATAGAGGTTATACCAACCCATATACCATAAAAGAAAAAATTGGATTCGAAACAACAAAAACACCGGTGATAACAAATGCAGGGACACTGAAATGTTGCACAACAAGTTTAGTAAAGAAACCTAATTGATTTTTACAGGTATGCAGACACGCGATTTTTCATAAAGACTTTACACTTTATGAAAAATAATATTATATGAACAAAACGACGCGACAATAAGGTCTTGCGATATGCGGTGTCAAAATCAATGATCACCACTATCTTTGATATATGATTTTTCATATTTCGAATTATATGCATATAATTCAGAACAATTTAAACAATAATTTTGAAAATTACCATATGTGTCAGATCCTAACTCTCTACAATTTTCACATTCCAGTGGGCCGGTTTCATGCAAATGATTCGTAGCAAATTTTAATGGAAATGAACCATTATACCAAAATCCCTCATAATAATATGCAAAATCAATGTTTTCATAAAATTTTCTGGACAATTCATCGGCATTTAGTATATTTCGAATAGCAGATTTTGTCCTACATTTAGATTTTTTTGTAATGCCCTGTCGGTATAGACAAGATTCACAAAACTGGGATTCAGACATATGGGTCAAACAATTTATGCACGACGGTTTTAGATCATTTTCAGAAAATTCTAGTGGATAAGCAGCATCATAACACAATCCATTGCGAATATAAACAAACGGAATATTTTTTTTTATATTTTTATAAATTTTATCTGCCAAAATAATATTGCGAATCAATTCTAGTGCTCCAGTATCACTGCTCATTTTGTTGGATAATATTATAAAACAGTTCACAATTTCAATCAATTTTATCCTTTTCATTCCGTATTATTAAATTGGATACTATACTTATTGCACCAATTTATACAACGTATAACATTCGTTCGAATCAATCCATCGATTTTGTTATCATATTTGTTCTTGTTTTCTATCATTGAAAGAGTATAATATATATTCTCAATTTGTTGTCTACCAAAAATAGCATTATATTCTTCGATGCGTGATAAAAAATGCAGCGAATGCGGAAAACTTAAAAACCGTTGCACATGCTGGTTCGTTGTCATTGTTTTAATAAATGTATCGCGCAACAATGGAAGAAAAAGGCTTCTATCTATCATACGAAATCCTTTACATACCAAATATTTCTCAGAATTGGCATAACGACTTGTCTGTGGTTTTGTAATGTAAACTTTTTCATACATAGACGACAATAATAACAATATATCAAGTGTATGTAACATAAAACAATCAAATATTTTTAAAATAAAACGGCCGCCGGGTTTTTGTAAACATAATGCATATGACATTTGCGCAAATAACAATTTTGTAATATACACCTCTTGATTATTAAAATCGATGGAAAAATCGAAACCTCCGTCTCCTGTTATTATATCCATCGTAGAACCATATTTTTCGCAACAATAATCAAAATTTTCTATCGATAATATATTTCCGGTTTGATCTCCGCCTGATTCAATAAAGACATTTGGGTGATCGTTCAAAAATTGTTTGCTTTTTTTCCAACCGGGAATATTTGGATCATCTAGATCATCCAAAATAGTCATTCCGACATATTTATCATCCGCGCGGTTTTGACGCATATTGGCAATGGCTTCGATGAACCCGCCGGGTCCTTCTGCCAGATGGAAAGTGTAAATCGGCGGCGATTTAGTGGACACATTCAGCAATTTAAAATAGTGAGAAATTTCGATCATTTTAAAATAAGATCTAGATAAAGGTTTATATTTACTCACACTTTTGCGTTTATTTGGAACATTTGTATGTATATATTCATAGGGGTTCGTAAACCGTTTAAATGCATCCCAATCATCTAATTGCAATTCGATACGATATTTTATTTCTCCCAAATATTCTGATAATGAATTCGATATATGTGATACAGGCGTGTCCTCTTTTGTTTGACATATTAATGATTTATATGTCTTAGTTGCAGATCCAGGTATCTGATAATGTATCATTTCAAATCGACCGCGATAAAAATATAATACCGCTATTTTTATATCTATTTGTTTCTATTTCTTTTTAAGGCGTATTTTAACCACATTTTCCAAGATAACACCCGTATCCATATTTTCTTTCAATGTAGATGTGGCGGACTGAATATCCCTCACTATAGAGGTTGGTTCTGATATGGTGACCATAATTGGTGGACCCGGCATTTTGCGTATTCTTTTTCTCTCTTTTGTTTTCTCAGGTTCGCTGCGCGTTGTTTCCTCTGGTTCCTTTGTTTCCTTTTCTTCTACATATTGATCTTGGTCCATGCGTTCGCGGAGAATCGTGCGACTCACCTTTTCGGCATCTACTGTAGATGTTTTTTTAAAGATAAAATAGCGATTCATAAATGAAATCTGTTTTTCTTCTAGCGTCATCCGATCCGCGTCACCGTATTCAGATTTTGCATGGCGATTTCGTTTCAATTCTTCCTCCATTTTTGCAAATAATTCATTAAACAATCCGCTCGATTTCGGAAAACCAATATGCATCGCCTCTTCTTTCGTCAATAATATAAACCCATAATTTTCCATCATGCGCACAAAATAGTCGAAATTCACCAAGAATTCGCGGAATACCTTGTTAATTGATTCTTGGTAAATATCAACAGCGTATCCTAATGAAAGTTCGTCTTCAGGAAATCCCGTATGACTATATTGTTTGACGATTTCATAAATCTTTTTTTCACCGCGCCGAATCGTAATGCCATCCCCCTTCTGCTTACGTGCTAGCTTATTAAATACAGTTTGCCCGTCATAACATGTTCCAATAAAATAACCACCCAGTTTTGTACACTCGGCCAAATTCCGTAAGAACGAATGAAGGGTTTTCTCCGTTTCAAAGAAATAGTGTAGCGCAAATTGACACGAACTAATGTTAAATCCGCTTTCGGCTACACCATATTGTTTAAATACGCCTTCTCCCAATTCAGTCTTATCCTTAGGACCTGTTCCAAAAACAGCACGAGCTATTTGTTTGTCCTTTTCACTAATAAGCGCCTTTCCGGTTTTACGAATATTCAATGCGCTATTTCCATTCACAAAAAGGGCTCTCGGCATGTTGTGGTATTTTTTACGATCATTCAAATAACGCGCACACGCACCATCCAAATGATTCTCAATATTATCTTTCGATATGTCGATTCCAAAAACGAAACTTAATTTCGCCGCGATCCATTTCGGTAAATCGCCCGCCTTACCTACAGCATAATCAATAAGTGTATTTCCCCGATTCGATACACCCAAAATCAATTTACGCTTTACATATAAATTATGAAAATTACGGAGAGCTTTGGTACTAGTATCGCTTCCTGAGCGATTATAATATACATTTTCATTTGCCGTTGTTTCTGGTATCGATAATCCAGTTGTTATCATGTCCTTCGTAATTGGATTGTGGATCGAATGCCAATTACTGTTTGCAACATGATATGCATTACCATAATTAGGAAGACCCGCGCGTAATTCACTTGTTTTATCATAACGAACGCGGAGTGGGATCCATTTCCATCCTGTTTCCCTTGAACCATCATATCGAAATTCCACAATCATATCCTCTTCGAAATATTCATGTTCTTCGGTCAACATTACATGATTTGTCATACCATTATCATGTAGCGTTACATTACATAAATATGCATCTGAATCAAATGGATTCGTAGGTTGAAATGGAACTGGTACATATGCCTTCTCGTCGTCAATATTACCTGGTGTAGGTAGTTGATCATTGATAACATCCAACATAGGATTCAGATATCCGTGTTTTTTCTCACTGAAACCACATCGCAAAATCAGCGTTTTATATTGCGCAACACTTTGAACTCCGGTCATATTCACTCCCTCCTGAAATATATTATGAATTTCATCCCGTCCCGTTTTATCCTTCTTTACAGAAACCAAGAAATCGATTGTATTAAATTCCGCAGGTTTCCACTTAAAAGACAAATCCCAAGTGGATTTATACATAGGACCGGCATGGCCAACGCGATTACCACCCGCACCGGTATGCATGGGTGTAAAGATCAACCCATCCGTGTTATATTCATAGGTGCCATCATCGATTTCCGATAAAATGTCATCACAACTACGGAAAATACCACCTTCATCTTCGGAAGTAGCAAATCGTTTACATTTAATGGTAATGCCACACGAATGTTTATTCGATTCGGGCTCTTTTGTCAATGCCTTTGTTGGATCGCTATTACCTTTATCCATGTCCAAAATAGAAACGGGTTTTAATTTTCGTATATATTCCACTAGAATTGGCAGACGACACTTCTCGGTGTCATCTACAGGAACAAATCCCAATTCGCGCACACTCTTTCCATGTAAGTAATAAATATCAAAAGCTGCATATATATTCACGTAATTGCCATATTTATCATATTTAATGTGTTCACCGTCCAATAAGCTATCACATAATTCTTTATCACGCGTAGCAGCTCCGGTAAATATAACATTCATATTCGTATCAATCATGTAAATTCTCGCGTCAGATGAAATATAGAGCAATTTACGCTCTCCGTCGGCTTTATCAGTAACAGTATATTTTGTTCGAATGTTTGGAATATTTGAATCCGCATCGGTGGTTAGCGCCTGTATATTTTCCATCTGAAGTGTTAACGACGATGGACCTATAAAGTCGCGAGGTAAAACGCGTCGCGTAATATTATGTTCCGGTCCATGCAACAGGCGCATATAGGATTGTAAAATGCGATTGCAATCGTTGTATGAAATCGGATAATTTGTTCCCTGTAATCCGCTCAAAACTATGCGAATACATTTGCGTATAGCATCCATTAAACTTGGAAGGGTATCAAATTCTGTTCCTGATCCAACGCGATGATTATCGATTTCCAGTTCGATTTCATAATGTTCGGGATTGGAAAATACACTGGCTTCTTGTACTGTATAATGTGGAATGACTACATAATTTGTCTTTGGTGATCCCTTAATAATACTCAAATCCGCAAATACTGGGTAATCGGGATGTGAAAATCGAACACGATTGATATAACGAAATATCTTTTTCGAATCATTCCAAGACGAAAGGATATGTTTCGCCATATCTGTGCGAACACTCATATCTCTTTCCATTTGATACGCCACGCGAAAATTAAAATCGGGGAAATCTACCGGTTTTAGTGCTTTCTGTGTTTCTTTTCCGGAAATCATGGGCGGAACTTTTTGTGTAAATTTAATTAGATGGTCCGTAAAAGGTCGATCAATTATTTTTTGTAATTGATTTGTTCTGCAGTATTCTTGGATGAGGTCTAGTCCCACTATTTCTGCGCGTATGTTCGAAATACGAGTTTGACCCTCGCGCGAATATTCATTTTGAATCCGCAACATATTTAGTCCTTCGGGTATGCTTGTAGAAAATCCGGCGATTTGTAATTGTTTGATGACATTTTCATAATTGATTTTTGAAATGGGTCGATTTGCCTTCGTATTTGTTCCGAAACGAATTTCCAATTCACTAGTTTGCCGATTACTTGAAATATAGGGATTACTGGCTAAATAGTAACCGACCATCGTCTCAAAATCTTCTTTTGAATTGGCCGGCCGCTCATTTTTTATATCTTCTTTTGGCTGATTCATAATATAAATATAATATATGGTATCGTCATATATTATTTTATCTCTTGTTATCAATTTTTAGCAGTTACAAAAAAATGATTCTAAATCGTGTTTAGTTTTATATCAAATAAATACAAAATGCAGACCAAACTTTGTCTCGCGTTACCAGATTTGGCACAACACACAATCTTGGAATTCCTCGATTATAATTTACGACGCGGAAAATACATAAAAAAATTACCAAAAGATTTACCCGTCTATAATCTTATTTTGAATAGACCAGAAGTAGAAGAGAAGTATTACAATAATTACGATTATCATACCTATAGGTTTATTAATCGCAACGTAAATGAAGACGGTTCGTGTTATTACTGTGACGAAGACGGGTGTGATTCCTATTTCTTAATTTCAATAGTAACAAAATTTTCGAAGCGTAAGTCTTGGGTGGAACATACAATGGAAATCAAATATTCTTATTATAACCGCAACAGTTATGATATAGATTATCATATATATGATTATGATTTTGACGGTTCCCGACATATAGGTAGGTAGATCTGGTTTTTTTTCAATAAAAGTGTAAAATTTGGTTGATTGTTGTATTTTATTCAATGCTATTATGCTAATAGAATAATTGTATTATATATAATTTATTTTATGGTGTG
>Ga0114959_10001451_pt1 | contig 20719 bp, 14 predicted proteins | sample C_130625_EF_Meta_FD_87317 | JGI IMG/M metagenome (GOLD analysis project Ga0114959, IMG submission 87317) | Freshwater microbial communities from Lake Croche, Canada to study carbon cycling - C_130625_EF_MetaG | ecosystem: Environmental > Aquatic > Freshwater > Lake | place: Lake Croche, Canada... | reverse complement strand
TCCCATTTTGACTTCGACTCGGCCACGGTCTTGGTTTCGATCAGGTAGACCGGGTGGAGCTTACGGCCGTCGATGCGGATGGAGCCTTGGCCGAAGAGGGGGTCGTTGGTGGGCATGGCTTTCATGGCTGTGACCATGGCGGCGCCGTCGAGAACCTGGCCGTTGCGTTGCTTGGCGGATTTCAGGAAGTGCAGCACGGCGGAATAGACGCCGGCCTGCATGTCGTTGGGGTAGAGATGGCGCGGGTGGCGGTCTGAGAAGCGTTTGGCGAAGGCGCGGGTGCCGTCGTTGAGGTCCCAGTAGAACGGGGTGGCGGCGAGCACGCCCTGGGATTCGGCCTGACCGAGCGCGTCGATATGGTTGATGTTGATGAGCGGGCCGGCAATTTTCATCGTCGGTGTGATGCCGAATTCCTTCGCCTGCTTCATGGCGTTGGTGCTGTCGCCGCCGGCATTGGCGAGGCCGAGCACGGTGGCGCCGGAGCTTTGGGCGGCGAGCAGCATGGAGGAGAAGTCGCTGGTGCCGAGCGGATGGCGGGCGGCACCCTTGATCTCGCCGGCGACGGCTGTCACGGCCTCGGACATGCGGGCCTGGAGTGCCTCGCCAAAGGCGTAATCGGCGGTGAGAAAGAACCAGCTCTTGCCGCCGCGTGCCACAACCGCGGAGCCGAGCGCGTGGCCGGCTTCCCAGGTGTCATAGGTCCAGTGGATGGTGTTGGGGGTGCATTTCACGCCGGTCAGCGCGTCAGCGGCGGCGCCGGAGCCGATGAACATACGGTTCTTGTCGCGCGACAGATCGCTCACCGCGAGGGCGACGGCGGAGTTGGGCACGTCGATGACCATCGCCACGTCCTGCGTGTCATACCACTGACGGACGATGGTGAGGCCGACATCGGGCTTGTTGAGGTGGTCGGCCGAGAGGATCTCGACCTTGTGGCCCGGGATCTCACCGAAATCCTCGGCGGCCATCTGGGCGGCGATCACCGAGCCGATGCCCTGGTAATCGGCATAGACGCCGGAGAGATCGTTGAGCACGCCGATGCGGATCGGCTGGGCGGCGGCGGGGACCGCGCCGAGCAGGAGGGCGGCCAGGAGAAGTCGTTTCATGGGTGTTTCCTTTCTTGTGGTTATTTGGGCGCCATGCGCAGGGCGCCGTCGAGGCGGATGGTCTCGCCGTTGAGGAAGCTGTTGGTGGCGATGGCCAGCACCAGATCGGCGAATTCGGAGGCTTTGCCGAGGCGGGCGGGGAACGGGATGCTGGCGGCGAGGCTCTGCTGCGCCTCAAGCGGCAGCGTGTCCATCAGCGGGGTGTGGAACAGGCCGGGGGCGATGGTGACGACGCGCACGCCGATGCGCGCCAGTTCGCGGGCGATCGGCAGGGTCATGGCAACGACGGCGCCTTTGGAGGCGGCGTAGGCGGCCTGGCCGATCTGCCCGTCGAAGGCGGCGACCGAGGCGGTGTTGATGATGACGCCGCGTTCGCCGTCCTCGAGCGCGGGAAGGGTTGCGAGATCGGCGGCGGCGAGGCGGAGGATGTTAAAGGTGCCGAACAGATTGACCCGCACCACGCGCTCGAAATCCTCCTGCGGCAGCGGTCCGTTGCGGCCAACGACGCGGCCGGCGGTGCCGATGCCGGCGCAGTTCACCACGATGCGGGCGGCACCATGGGCGGCGCGGGCGGTGGCGATGGCGGTGATGGCGCTGGCTTCATCCGTCACGTCGCAGGCGCAGGCGATGCCGCCGATGGCAGCGGCCACGGCCTGGGCGGCCTCGATGTTGCGGTCCAGCACCGCCACGCGGCAGCCGGCGCGGGCCAGCGCCTCGGCGGTCGCCTGGCCGAGGCCGGAGGCGCCGCCGGTGACGAGGGCGGCCATGGTGTTGATCTGCATCGTCTTTGTCCTTCAGACCGAAATCACGTCGGCGGGCGCCGGGTCGAGATAGAGCTGGGAAACGAGGGGTTTGCGGTTGGCCAGCACGGCGCGCTGGTTGATCGAGCCCTTGTCCGTCACCTCGCCGGCATCGAGCGACAGCGGCGCGTCGAGCAGCACGGCGCGGCGCACCCGTGTGGAGCTGCCGGTCGATTGCGCGGCGAGGGCGGCGAGCAGCTTGTGCAGCGCCGCGCGCAGGGCGTCGTTGTCCAGCCCCGCGCAGGCGGTGGTGTCAGGCACGATGATGACGCCGAGATGGTCGCGATCCGCCCCGGTCACCACCACGTCGCGGACATAGGGGGCGAGGGCGGCGATCACGCGGGCGCGCAGCGGGCCGACGCTGACCCAGGTGCCGGTGGCGAGCTTGAAATCCTCGGTCACGCGGCCGTCAAACCGGAATCCCTTGGCGGGATCGGCCGGATCGACGAAGGCCAGCGCGTCGCCGAAGCTGTAGAAGCCCTCGGCATCGAAGGCCTTGGCGGTCAGCTCCGGGTCGCGCCAATAGCCGGGCATGATGTTGGGGCCGCGCACCAGCGCCTCCAGCTTGCCCTGGTTGGGTTGGAGCTTCAGCTCCACCCCGGTGGCGGGCAGGCCGACAATGCCCGAGCCGGTGACATCCGGCCGGCAGACCAGGGCGAAGGGGGCGGTTTCGGTGGCGCCGAGGCCGGTGAGCATCACCACGCGCTCGCCGGTGGTCTCCACGGCGAGTTGGTTCAGCTCGTCCCACACATGCTGGGCGAGGCTGGCGCCGGAATAGAAGGTGAGGTCGAGCCGGGAGAAGAAATGCCGGCGGAAAGCGGGCTCGCGGCGCAGATAGCCGACCAGTTCCTCATAGCCCTTGGGCACGTTGAAATAGATGGTGGGAGCGATGTCGCGCAGATTCTCCATCGAGCGGGCCATGCCGGCGGGGGTGGGCTGGCCGTCATCGATGTAGAGCGAGCCGCCATTGTAGAGCACGAGGCCGATATTATGGTTGCCGCCAAAGGTGTGGTTCCAGGGCAGCCAGTCAACGATCACCGGCGGCGTCTCGCCCATGCAGCGCAGGGATTCGAGGATCATCTGCTGATTGCTGCACAGCATGCGCTGGGTGTTGATGACGCCCTTGGGCAGGCCGGTGGAGCCGGAGGTGAAGAGGAACTTGGCGATGCTGTCCGGCGTGATCGCGGCATGGGCGGTGTCGACCGCGGGGGTTGGGGTGGTGGCGGCGAGATCGGCGAAGCGGGTGAAGGCGCGGTCATGCAGCGTGCCGCGGGCCAGCACGATCTCCACCGAGCGCGGGATGACGGCGGTGATGGCGCGCTCGAAGCCGTCATTGGTGGCGCAGAACACCAGGCCCGGGGTGAGCCTGGCGAAGATATGGCGCAGCCGGGCGAAATCGGTGGCGATGGTGGAATAGGGCACCGAGATCGGCGCGTGCGGAATGCCGACATGCATGGCGGCGAGGCCGAGCATGGCGTGGTCGAGATCGTTGCCGGAGAGGATCATCACCGGCCGCTCGACGGAGAGGCCGCGATCGAGCAGGGCCTGACCGATGGCGCGCACCCGGGCGAAGGCCTCGGCATAGGTGATGCATTGCCAGGCGCGATCGGCGTCGCGCTGCGCCATGAAGACGCGGTCCGGCGCCACCAGCGCCCAGTGTTCCAGGCGTTCGGTGAGGGCGCGGGGATAGGGGCCGAGCCGGTCGAGACTGTCCACCACGATGGTGCCGTCCGGGTGATAGGCGAAGCGGGGCGTGGTGCGTCCGAGGCTGACCGGTCTGATTTTCATTGTGTTTCCTCCCGCCTGGTTGGGTTCAGCCGGTATGCGTGACCTTGGGGGCGCGTTTTTCCAGGAAGGCGCGCAGGCGCTGCTTGGCGTCCTCATCGGAGGAGGCGATGGCCGACATCAGGCTTTCGGTGAACAATCCGGCCGCATCCGGCGAGGCGGCGATCTGCGGCATGGCCTGAAGCACGGCGAAATTGGAGAGCCGGGCATTGGCCGCGATCTTGCGCGCCAAGGAGAGGGCGAGGGTGAGGCCTTCGCCCGGTTCGGCGAGATATTGCGAGAAGCCGAGGGTCACGCCCTCCTCCGCGCCATAGGTGCGCCCGGTCAGCATCATGTCCATCACCCGGGCGAGGCCGATCAGCTTGGGCAGCCGCACGGAGGCGCCGCCGCCGACAAAGATGCCGCGCTGGCCCTCCGGCAAGGCGTAGAAGGCGCTGCGTTCGGCGATGCGGATATGGGCGTTGCAGGCGAGTTCCAACCCGCCGCCGACGGTGGCGCCATGCAGCACGGCGAGCACCGGCACATCCAGCGCCGCGATGGTGGCAAAGGCCCGGTGCCAGCTGCGGGAATGCAGGATGGCCTCATAGGCATCGGTCTCGGTGAGGCTGGAGAGATCGAGCCCGGCACAGAAATGCTCGCCCTCGCCATGAATCACCACGGCGCCGACCGAACGCGGCAGGGTGGAGAAGAAGCGCTCGATGCCGGCGATCATCGCCGAATCGATGGCGTTGCGCTTGGCCGGCCGGGAGAGGCGGAGGATGGCGATCGCGCCGTCCTGCGAGACATGCAGGCAGTCGGGCCACGCTGAGCTGTCCGGATGATCCATGGCGTGTCCTCGTGCCGCGTTCGCGCTGTTTATGTATGCTTCATAGCCAATTGCGGAGCCGAGTCAATAACATCAAAATTGCTTGCCGCGCGCGGCCGCGTGTCATACCAGCGGGCCATGTGCGACACGCCGCTTCCGGATACGCTGGCCAGTATTGACCTGACGCGATTGCGCGGCCTGGCGGGGTTTTTGCTGCGTCTGGGGCAGTTGCGAGTCTATGAGGCGTTTCAAAGCGAGATGGCCGGCCTGGGCATGACCCCGGCGCGCTATTCGCTGCTCGCCGTGCTGCATGACAACCCGATGTCGCGCTCCGGCCAGATCGCCGAGGCGCTGCGTGTCAAACCCTCCAACATGGCCGCCCTGCTGACCCAGTTGGAGACGGAGGGACTGATCCAGCGCCTGCCGGACCCCACCGAACGCCGCGCCTCGCTCGTGCGGCTCACCATGGCGGGCGAGGCGCTGTTCACCACCATTGATCCGATCGTGCACGGGCTGGAGGAGCGGATGGTGGACATGCTCGAACCCGCCGAGCGCGCGACCTTGATGGAGCTGCTGTCGCGCTTCGCTCGGCTGGGTTGAGTGGCTGACCTCAGGCGGCGGCCATCATCCGGGTCGGTGCCTCGGCGATCAAGGCCGGCACGTCTTTGGCGGGGCGCGGTGGGCTGAACAGATAGCCCTGCATTTCCTGCAGTCCTTCCGCGACCAGCGCCTTGAGTTGCTCGGGGGTTTCCACGCCCTCGGCCAGGGTGGTGATGTTCAGGCTGCGGCCGAGGGCGGCGATGGCGCGGACGATGGCGGCGCTGTCGGCGGCGGGCAGGCTGCGGACGAAGGACTGATCGATCTTGATCTTGTCGAAGGGGAAGCTGCGCAGATAGCTCAGCGAGGAATAGCCGGTGCCGAAATCATCCAGCGAAATGCCGCAGCCGAGTTCGCGCAGCCTGTGCAGCACGGCAAGCGTGGTGGCGTCCTCCTGGAGGCGCACCGATTCGGTGATCTCCAGCTCCAGCCGGCATCCGGGCAGGCCCGAATTGGCCAGCGCCTGGGAAACGGTCTCGACGAGGCCGGGTTGGCTGAATTGCAGCGGCGAGAGATTGACGGCGACCGTCACCTCCTGTCCGCCGGAGAGTGGCCAGGTGGCCGCCTCGTGGCAGGCGGTGCGGATCACCCAGGCCCCGAGGGCAGAGATGAGGCCCAGCTCCTCGGCAAGCGGGATGAATATGGCCGGCGAGACGCGACCATGCACCGGGTGGTTCCAGCGGATCAGCGCCTCGAAGCCCGCGACACGGCGGCGCGCCACGCTGACCAGCGGCTGATAATGCAGCTCGAACTGGCCGTTCGCGAGGGCTGCGCGGAGGTCAAGCTCCAAAGCCTGGCGGGCCTGGGCGGCGGCGTCGAGGCTGGCTTCGAAGAAGTACACAGCGCCTCCGCCGGCGGCACGCGCGCGATGCAACGCGAGGCCGGCATTGCGCAGCAGTTCCCCGGGGGTGATCTCCAGCGGCGGCTGGGCGCAGGCGACGCCGATGGACACGCTGATGACCATGGGCCGCCCTTCGATGTCATAAGGGTCGGACAGCGTGGCGGTGAGGCGGTTGGCCAGCATGGCCGCGCCCTCGGGCGACACGGCGCCGGTCTGCAACACGGCGAAGGAGGGGCCGCCGAGATGGGCGAGGCCGTCATTCTCGCGCAGGTCGAGATTGAGGCGCTGTGCCACGGCGCGCAGCAGGTTGTCGCCCACAGCGTGGCCGCGCGTGTCGCAGACCGCGTCGAACCGGTCGATATCGACGCAAAGCAGGTTGAAGCCGGTGGTGTTGGTCTGGCTGAGCAGCAGCTTCAGCGCCTCGCTGAGCGCGTCGCGGTTGGGAAGGCCGGTGCGCAGGTCATGGCGGGCCATATGCGCCATGCGGGCCGTTGCGGCTTCGCGGGCGGTGATGTCCTCATAGGTGCAGACCCAGCCGCCATCGGCCGTGGGCTGCCAGCTCGCTGACATCCGCCGCCCGTCCGGCAGGAATTGTTGAAAGGTCTGTTGCTCACGCCGGGCGAAACGGGCGGTGAACTCTTCCAACACCTGCTCGAAGGAGCGGCCGGGATGGATGCCGAGGGCGACACTGTGCGCAACGATTTGCCGGAGGCTTGCGCCTGGGCGGACGATGTCTGGATCATGGCCGAACAGGGCGCGGAACTGCGGGTTGCACAGGACCACGCAGCCGGCGCTGTCCAGCATCAGCAGGCCGTGGGGCATGTGGTTGAGGGCGGCGTCAAGCCTGGCGTGCATGTCGTCTAGCTCGGCGCCGCGCAAATCGACCTCCTCGGTCTCAGCGCGGAAGACGGCGATGGCGCGGGCGATGTCGCCGACGAGGTCGGGATCGCCGAGATTGGGGATGCTGTCCACCTTCTGGCGATGGGCCATGCGCGACATCACGCCGGCGACATCGGCGATCCGGCGAATCTGCCGGCGCATGGCAACGTACTCGATGGCGAGGATGACGAGGATGGCGGTGGTCAGGGTCAGCAAGGCCGGGGTTAGCGCGGAGTTTTGGAGGGTCCGTCCGTCATCGCCATGCATCAGGCCCTGGGGGCCGGCGGCGATGGCACCGACCGCTACCACGGCGCCGATCAGCAGGATCACCATGCCCTTGCGGTGCCGGATCCCGCCGATGGGGGAGGCGGTTTCTGAGCGGGTGGCGGAGCCGGGCAGGACAGAAAATGGCATGATGGATCCTTATGGGGATTGGATCGTGACGCGGTGGGATCGTGGGGATTCGCCAAAGTCCATGAGACGAAGTTATAAAAATGATACATCTCTCAGAAGTCTTACATAACGGTTACCGCCGGCCGATTCATCGCGTAGTGGTAAGACATGCCGGTTGTGACGAATGACGAAATGCGTGATAGGTGAGCGACATGAGACAGACGAATCGCCCGGATCGCAGCGAGCCTCCCGCCGTCGATGCGTCGCGTGCCGCGGCCACGCGGGGGGCCATCATGGCGGTTGCGGAACGTCTGTTCCGCAGCATGGGGTATCAGAAAACCACGGTGGCTGACATCGCGCGGGAGATGTCGATGTCGCCGGCCAATGTGTATCGCTTCTTTCCGAGCAAGCTCGCGATCAACGAGGCGATCTGCAACCAGGTGCTGGGCGGCTATGCCGATGCACTCTGGGCGGTGGCACGGGGAGCCGGCGCAGCGCCGGATCGGCTGAGGGCCTTGTTCCTCACGGCGCATCGGCAGAGCATGGCATTGTTTTTTCAGGACAAACGCCTGCACGATATGGTCGATGTCGCCATGGCCCAGCATTGGAGTGTGATCGAGGGTTTCATCGCGCAATGGAAGGGTGCCATTCGCCACATCATCATGGACGGCCAGCGCGCCGGTGATTTCGCGGGTCTGCCGCCTGACGAGATCGCCATGCTGGTGCACAGCACCATGATCGGCTTCAGCAATCCCACTTTGATCAGTCAATGCGCCGATGACGATCTGCAGGCCTTGGCGGTCAACATGGCCGAGTTCGTGCTGCGGGCGCTGCGCCCCTGATCTAGAAATGACGAATATTGATATTCGTCACATTTAAGCCTAGGGTGCCGCCGGTCTGATGGAGAGCGGCGATGATCACAGTTGCGGCACGATTGATTCCTCTCGCGCTTGCCGCCCCGCTGGTGCTCGGCGGCTGCTTCGAACGCGCCACGCCCTCGGCGCAAAACGCCATCACCCCGGTGCAGGTGGCGCGCGTCATTCCCTCGCGCGAGACCCAGCCGCGCGCCTATGCCGGCACCATAAGGCCGCGCCGCGAGGCCGATCTCGGCTTCCGCGCCGCGGGACGTATCTCCGCCCGCCTCGTCGATGTCGGCGCCAACGTCACCGCTGGCCAGTCACTCGCGCTGCTCGACCCGACCGACATCGCCCTCCAGCAGCGCCAGGCCGAGGCCGATCTTGCCGCCGCCGAAGCGAGCCTCGCCCAGGCCAGTGCTGATGCCGCGCGCAGCAGGACGCTGCGTGTCCAAGGCTGGGTCGCCGCCCAGGAGGACGAGCTGAAGCAGGCCACCGCCCGCACGGCGCAGGAGAAGGTCGCCTCCGCCCGCGCCGCTGTGCAACTCGCCCGCAACCGGTCAGACCACGCCACCTTGCGCGCCCCGCATGCCGGCATCGTCACCGCTGTGCTGGCCGATCCCGGCACGGTGGTGACCGAAGGCCAGCCGGTGCTGCGCCTTGCCGAGACCGGCGAACTTGAGGCCGAAGTCGCGCTGCCAGAGACCGCGCTGCTCAAAGCGGGGCTGGCCGCCGCCAAGGACGCCACGGTCTCGCTCTGGGCCCAGCCGGGCCAGTTCATTCGCGCCCACCTCCGCGAGCGCGCCGGGGCTGCCGACCCGAAGCTGCGTACCTACCTCGCCCGCTACGCGCTCGAGACCCAGCCGACGGGCCTTGCCATCGGCATGACCGCCACCGTCACGCTCAGCCAGGCGGAGCAGGCATCCGACGTCACCCTCGTGCCGCTGGCGGCGCTGGCCGATCGTGGGGCCGGCCAGGCGGTGTGGCTGGTGAAGCCCGATGGCGGCGTGGTGGCCCGTCCCGTCCAGGTTCTCGCCCTGCGCGCCACCACGGCCCTGGTGACCGGGCTTGCACCGGGCGATGAGGTGATCGCCATGGGCGTGCAGAAGATCGATCCGCAAAGCCGCGTGCGCATCGCCGACCGCGCCACGATCGTGGAGTGACACGGGTGCAGTTCAACCTCTCCGCCTGGGCGGTGGCGCATCGCCCACTGGTGGGCTTTCTCGTCGTGCTGCTGTTCGCCGCCGGCCTCCTGTCCTATCGCCAGCTTGGGCGCAACGAGGATCCGGCCTTCACCCTCAAGACCCTCGTCGTCACCGCCGCGTGGAACGGCGCCACCGCGGCCGAGATGCAGGACCAGGTCGCCGAGCGCATCGAGCGCAAGCTGCAGGACCTCGCCCATCTCGACCATATTGTCAGCTTCGTCCAGCCTGGCTTTGCCGCCCTCCAGATCATCTTCCGCGATGATACCAAGCCCGCCGATGTGCCCGGCCTGTTCTATCAGACCCGCAAGAAGATCGACGACCTGCGCCCCAGCATGCCACCGGGCGTCAACGGACCCGCGGTGAACGACGAATACGCCGATGTCTACGGCGCGATGTTCGCCCTCACCGCAACTGACCCAAGCGTTGGCAATGCCGAGCTGACCCGCCAGGCCGAACGCCTGCGAGACCGGCTGCTGCGCGTCCCTGGTGCTGAAAAGGTCACCGTCGCCGGCGAGATTCCCCGCATCATGTTCGTCGAGTTCAGCCAGGCACGGCTGGCAGCCCTTGGCGTGACGGCGAGCCAGATTGCCGCGTCTCTCGCCAGACAGAACGATCTCGCCGCCGCCGGCATGATCGAGACCGGGGTGACGCGGGTGCCGATCCGGGTGGAGGGCGCGATCACCGGTGCGGCCGACCTCGCTGATCTGCCGGTGGCCAGCGATGGGCGCAGCCTGCGCCTGGGCGATCTCGCCACCATCACTCCAGGCTATCAGGACCCGCCCACCGCAACCATCCGCCACAATGGCAAGCCAGCGGTGGTGATCGCCGTCTCCACCCAGCCCAACACCAACGGCATTCATTTCGGCGAGGCGCTGGACAAGGTGGTCGCCGCCGCCCGCGCCGACATCCCCGCCGGCATCGAGATGCAGCAGATCGCCAATCAGCCCGAGGTGATCGGCGAGGCGGTGGGCGAGTTCCTGCTGAAATTCGTTGTCGCGCTGGGCGTGGTGCTGCTGATCTCCTTTGCCTCGCTGGGCTTTCGCACCGGCATCGTCGTGGCGTTGGCCGTGCCGCTGACGCTCTCGGTGGTGTTCATCGTGATGAACCTGATGGGCATCGAGCTGCAACGCATCTCGCTCGGCGCGCTCATCCTCTCGCTCGGCCTGCTGGTGGATGACGCCATCATCTCCATCGAGACCATGGTGGTGAAGCTGGAGGAGGGCTGGGACCGGATGCGCGCGGCAAGCTTCGCCTGGACCTCCACCGCCTTCCCGATGCTGACAGGCACCCTGGTGACGGCGGCCGGCTTCATGCCCGTTGGCCTCGCCAATTCCAGCACCGGCGAATATGCCGGCGGCATCTTCTGGGTGGTGGAGATCGCGCTGCTGGCGAGCTGGGTGGTGGCGGTGGTGTTCACCCCCTATCTCGGCGTGCTGCTGCTGCCCACGCCCAAGGCCGGGAAGCATCACGACGACATTTATCACACCGGAGCGTATCGCGGCCTGCGCGCCCTCGTGGAATGGTGCATCGGCCACCGCCGCCTCGTGGTGCTGGGCACCGTGCTGCTGTTCCTGGCGGCTGGCGGTCTGATGGGGGCGGTGAAGCAGCAATTCTTTCCCAACTCCTCCCGCCCCGAGCTGTTGATCGATCTCGAGCTGCGCCAGGGGGCGAGCATCGGCGCCACCACGCGCGCGGTTGAGCAGATCGAGCGCGCTTTGACCGGCGATGCCGACATCCGCTGGTTCACCGCCTATCTCGGCAGCGGTCCGCCGCGCTTCTTCCTGCCGTTCAACCCGGCTTTGCCCAACGCGGCTTCGGCCACAATCATTATGACCACGCGCGATGACGCAGCACGCGAGCGGGTGCGGGCGCGGTTGATCGAGCTGTCCCGCTCCGGCACCGTGGCCGAGGCGCGGTTTCGTGTCTCACGGCTGGAGCTGGGTCCGCCGGTGGGCTTCCCGGTGCAGTTCCGTGTGGTCGGCGCCGATATCAACGCCGTGCGTCGCACCGCCGACCAGGTGCTCGACACGCTGCGCACCACGCCGGGCGCACGCGATGCCGAGTTGGCCTGGGGCACACGCGCGCCGTCCTTGCGGTTGGAGCTGGATCAGGCGCGCATCCATCAATTGGGCCTCACACCGGGGGAGATCGCCCAGAGCCTGCAGGCGTTGGTCTCGGGCCAGGTGGCAACCAGCCTGCGGCAGGGCACCAAGCTCGTCGATGTGGTGCTGCGCGCCGTGCCGGCCGAGCGGCTCGATCTGGCGCGGCTGGTGGAGCTGTCGCTGCCGACCGCGGCCGGCCCGGTGCCGCTGGGGCAGATCGCGCATATGGTCGCGCAGTCTGAGGAGCCTATCCTGTGGCGGCGCGATCGCGAGCCCTTCCTCACCGCGCGCGCTGAGGTGCAGGACGGGTTGCAGGCGCCAGACGTGACCGCCGCCGCCCTGTCGCGCATCGCCAGCATCGCCCTGCCTGACGGTGTGCGCATCGAGACCGGCGGAGCGGCCGAGGAATCAGGCAAGGCCAACGAGGCGCTGGCCGCGGTGTTTCCGCTGATGATCGGCACCATGACATTGCTGCTGATGATCCAGCTCCAGAATCTGCCGCGTGTGTTGCTGGTACTGGCCACAGCACCTTTGGGGCTGATCGGCGCGGTGCTGGCGCTGCTGCTGACCGATCAGCCCTTCGGCTTCGTGGCGCTGCTGGGGCTGATCGCGTTGGCCGGGATGATCATGCGCAACACCGTGATCCTGGTGGATCAGGTGCGCCAGGACCTCGCCGATGGGCGGAGCCTGTTGGCCGCGATCGTTGAGAGCACGGTGCGGCGTGCAAGGCCGGTGGTGCTGACGGCGCTGGCCGCAATGCTGGCGTTCATTCCGTTGAGCTTCAACGTGTTCTGGGGACCGATGGCGCTGGTGATGATCGGCGGGCTGGCGGTGGCGACGGGCCTGACGCTGATGTTTCTGCCGGCGCTTTATGCGTGGGTGTTCAGGGTGACGTAAGGAAGGTCGGGCTGTGTCCGAGCCCGACCCTTCTTTCTCACTCCTCCGCCACCCCCGCCGCCCGGAGCCCGGCGATGTAATGATCTAGGTCCTCCTGACGATCGAACGGGCTGTTCGAGACGAAATGCGCGACCGAGAACTCCGGCTGGATCGCCAGCAGGCGGCGCAGCACGATATCGGCCTCCTGCATCTGCCCCAGATGGCCCAAGGCCGCCAGATAGGGTTTGCAGGCCGCTGAGAAGCCCGGGTTCATCTCGCTGACCTCACGCCCGGTGACCACAGCGCTCTCATAGTCGCGCTTCAGCAGCGCCACGATGATCAGCGCGGTGTCAAAGAAGAACGCGTGCGGATCAAGCGGGGAGAGCTTCTTGTAGCGCAGCACGCGGCGCTCCGCCTCGTCCAGATCGCCGAGATAGGCATAGGCGACGCCGGACAGGTTCCAGGCCATGGCGAGGTTCGGGTTCAGCATCAACGCCTTCTCATGCAAGGCGAGGCTCTCGCGCAGCCGGCGATGCATGAAGGCGCGGATATGGCCGGCAATCGTCAATGCCTTGGCGTCCTGCGGGTCAAGCGACACGGCGCGCTCGGCGAGCCGTCCGGCCTCGGCCATCGACGCGGCCGGATCAGAGGACCAGCCCTGGCCGACCAGGAAGATGTGCCAATACGCGGCCCAGGCATGGGCGGCGGCGTAATCCGGCTCCTGCGCCACGGCCTGGCGCAGCAGCTCGCCGGCCTGAATGAAAAGTGGCCGCTCAAGCCGGCTGATCAGCGGCAGGGAGCGCAGCAGCAGGTCGTAGGAGGTGGAGGTGACGCTGTGATCATGCGGGCTTCGCTGGGAGACGCGCTGCGCCTCGATCAGCAAAATCTCGGGATCGATCTGCGCCACCACTTCGGCGGCGATTTCGTCCTGCAACGTCAACAGGTCATGCGTGTCGCGGTCAAACCGCCGCGACCAGACGATCTGGTTGCCGGCGCGCAGATCGAGCAGGCGCAGCGAGATGCGCAGCCGGTCCGGCACGCGCTGGATGGTGCCGTCGAGCAGGAAATCGATGCCGAAGGCGCGGCGGATCGCCGTCTCGTCGCGAGTCTGGGTGGCGTAGCGGGCGAGCGAGCTGGAGGAGACAAGGAACATCCAGCGGAACCGGGCCAGCGCGGAGGTGATCTCCTCGGCGAGACCTGCTGACAGATGTGCCTCGCTTTCGCCGACGCCGACGAGCTGGAGCGGCAGCACGCCGACCCTGGCGCCGCCGCGCGGGGCGGGCGGGCGCTGCTCGGCGCGCGGATCGATGCGCGCATCAGGCCGCGCCTCGGGTATGCCGGAGCGGTTGGACGGGCGCGGGTCACGCGGCTCCAGGCGCGCCACCGGCTGGCTCGCAGCAGGGCGGGGCTGCGGGGCGGTGGCACGGATTTCGGTGAGCAGACGCTGGGTCTCCTCGGAGGGCTGCGCGTCGAGCAGGTCAGCCAGAACGCTGCGGCAACGTTCATAGGCCTGGATCGCCATGCCGCGCTCGCCGCGCGCGGTATAGGCCTGCATCAACGCGCGCCAGGCACCCTCATGCGCCCGGTCAATCGCCAAAAGCTGTTGGGCGGCCGGAATCACCAGATCAGGGTCGGACTGGTCGCGCAGCATCGCCTCGGCCAGCACCCTGGCACGGTCGCGCAGCCGCTCGCGCTCAGCGGCCAGCCAGTTGTCAAAGGCGGGGTCGATCCCGTCGAGATCCTCCATCAGATCGCCGTCGAGCAGGCAAAGGGCGGCGGGTTTGGATGGGCTGGCGCGCAGCACCTCCTCCACGTCCACCCAGACCGTGCCGGGCCGCAGCATCAGATGGTCCCGGTTGATCGCCAAAATCTGGTTGCCGATCGGATCGAGCGCGTCCAGCAGGCGGTGGATCTCCTGACGCAGCGAGGCGCGGGCCTGCTCCTCCGGCCTGCGGCTCCACAGCATCTCGGCGAGCTTGCCGCGCAGCACCGGTCGCGGTGCTGACAATGCCAGGATCGCCAGCAGCGCCCGCGTCTTGCGGCCGGTGGGCAGGATGCTGTCCGAGGTCAGCGTCCAGGCCTCCATCTGGCCGATGAGCCGCAGCCGGACCATCACCGGATCGCTGCCTGGTGGGGAGCCCGATGACACGTCGGGCGGGAGCGCAGTGTGTCGAGATGTTCCTACGATCATATGCGTATGAGACGCCTGTGCTGGTCATTTGGCAAGACAGTGTGTATTTCCGAACCGATCGTGAATGACGGAGAACTCCCGATTCGGTTAACACTCACTGCTTCACACCCGTCAGATTGCAGCTTCCGCGAAAATCCGCGTGACGTCGCCGCGCCATTCCCCGTTAAATCGCTCCAGCCATCGCTCAGATTGTGTGGGCGTGCCGTGAACAATGGCGTTGAGCGGGCCGAGATGGACGCTTTCATCCTCATCGGCCTGATTCAGCCGGTTGCGCGCGCGCAGGCCCTGATCGGCGATCGCGACCACATCGCGTGCCAGATCGCGCAGGGTGCCTGACCCGAACGGCACGTTCAGAGCGTCACGCGCCACCGGTTCACGCAAGGCGGCATAGACGCCCCAGTCACGTTCCATCACCAGCGCCTCGGCGGCGGCCAGCGCCGCGTCGTCATACAGCAGCCCAACCCAGAGGGCGGACTGGGCGATCATCATCTCCATCGAGCCGGCATCCGCGCCGCGCATCTCCAGAAAGCGCTTGAGGCGCACATCGGTGAACACGGTGGTGATGTGATCGGCGAAATCGCCCATCGTTGCCGTGCCGCAGGGCTCGTTGGCATAATCGCCGGCGACGAAACGGCGGAAGGATCGCCCGGCCATGTCAACATATTCGCCATCGCGCATGACGAAATACATCGGCACGTCCATCACGTAATCGACGTAGCGCTCAAAGCCGAAGCCGTCCTCGAACATCACCGGCGGCATGCCGGCGCGCTGGTTGTCCGTGTCGGTCCAGACATGGGCGCGGGTGGAGAGGAAGCCGGAGGGCTTGCCTTCGCGGAACGGCGAGTTGGCGAACAAGGCGGTCGCCAGCGGCTGCAAGGCGAGGCTGACGCGCAGCTTGCGGCGCATATCCGCCTCGGAGCTGAAGTCGAGATTGACCTGCACAGTACAGGTGCGGGTCATCATATCCAGGCCCATGCTGCCAACCTTGGGCATGTAGCGGCGCATGATGCCGTAACGGCTTTTGGGCATCCACGGCATCTGCTCGCGGGTATGGGTCGGGTGGAAGCCGAGCGGGGCGAAACCAAGGCCGAGCGGGGTGGCGGCGCGCACCACATCATCAAAATGCGCCACGAACTCGTCATGGGTCTGATGCAGATCGGTCAGCATGGCACCGGACAGCTCGAGCTGACCCGCGGGTTCGAGCGAAACCGAGGCCGGGCCCTTCTTCAGCCCGATGACATGGCCATGATCAACGATCGGCTCCCAGCCATCCTGGCCGATCGCCTCCAGCATGGCGCGAATGCCGCCTGGCTCGTAGGGCGGCGAGGCCAGCGACCATTTGGCGAAGCCAAATTTCTCGTGCTCGGTGCCGATGGTATGACGGGAGGCAGGCTTGCAGCCCGCTTCCAGATACTCGGCCAGCTGACGCACCGAGGTGATCGGCGTCGTGTCGGCGTCTCCAGGATTTGACATCGTTTTCCCGTGGTTTGGCAGAGCTCGCGTGAATTAAGCCGGAACCCTCGCGGCCTGCAACAGTGTGAGCCCGGCGATCACTGCGGTTTCAGCGCGCAGCACCAGTCTGCCGAGCCCGACCGGCACCACGAAGGGCAGTCGCCGCAGCGCCGTGACCTCGGCGGGCGCGAAGCCGCCCTCGGGGCCGACCAGCAAAGCGGCGGGTCCGGGCCGGTGCTGCGGGTAGGCCGCCTCGGCGCGCTCGATGGCGCAGCTCAGCGTCTCTGCCGGGTTCCATTGCTCCAGCGCCTCGAACAGCCGTCCTGGCTGCTCGATCACCGGCAGGGTCAGGCGCTCGCATTGCTCAGCCGCCTCGCGCGCAATCACCGCCCAGCGCTCGGCGTTGAGGCGTTGGGTGTTGCTGCGCTCGGTGAACACCGGCCAGATACGCGTCACCCCCAGCTCGGTCGCCTTCTCGATCACCAGATCGGTCGCATCGCGCTTCAGCGGCGCGAACATCAGGGTGAGTCCCGGTTCATCGTCCTGTTCCCGCAGCAATCCATCCACCGCGATCGTCGCGCGGTCCTTGCGCAAGGCGGCGATGTGGCCCTGCCATTCGCCGTCCTTGCCGTTGAACAATGTCACCGGATCGCCCACGCCGCGGCGCATCACCGCACCGAGGTGATGCGCCTGCTCGGGCGCGGCCTGAAGCGCGGCGCCCGCGTGCAACGGATGGGGGATGAAAAGGCGGATTGACCCGGTCATGGCCAGGCCACATCTACCACACATGAGCGGATACACCGATATCGTCGCCGATGGCTGGATCAGCAGGCTGCCGCATGGCTGGCGGCCTTTCGCGCTGCTGGCGCGGCTGGACCGGCCGATCGGCGCGTGGCTGCTGTTTCTGCCCGGGATGTGGTCCATCCTGCTGGCCCGCGCCACGATGCAGGATACGGTGATCCTGATAGCGATGTTCTTCGCCGGCAGTTTCCTCATGCGCGGCGCCGGCTGCGTGGTGAACGACATGTGGGACCGCGATCTGGACCGGAAGGTGACCCGCACCGCCTCCCGCCCGCTCGCCTCGGGCGCGTTGCGCATGCGTCATGCGGCGATGTTCCTCGTGGTGCTGCTGGCCGCTAGCCTGATGATTCTGCTGGCGCTTGATCCTCTTGCGCAGGTTTTGGGCGTCGCTTCGCTGCTGCTGGTGGCGCTTTATCCATTGGCCAAGCGCGTCACCTGGTGGCCGCAGCTCATGCTCGGCTTCACCTTCGGCTGGGGCGCGCCGATGGGGTATGCGGCCGCCTGCGGCCGGCTCGACTGGGCGGCGGCGAGCCTCTACGCGGCGGCGATCTTCTGGATCCTGGGCTATGACACGATCTATGCGCATCAGGACCGCGAGGATGACGCCTTGGTCGGTGTGCGTTCGACAGCGCGGCTGTTTCATAAGCAGACCCGAGCGTTCTTGAGCGTATGTTACGGCCTGACCGTCATGCTGCTGGCGCTCTCCGGTGGATTGGTAGGGCTCTCCTCCGCGTTCTTCCTGGCACTCGCGCTGGGGGCGGCGCTGCTGGCGGTGCAGATCTGGAAACTGAACATCAACGATCCGGCCGCCTGTCTCGTGTTGTTCAAGCTCAACCGCGAGGTCGGTCTGGTGATCGCCGCCGCCATCGTGCTCGGGCGCTGGTGACCGATCCCGAGAGCTTCGTGCGGGACAGCTGTGCGGTGGATCGGCACGTGATGGTGCCCGAGATCGCGCTGTATCTGGCCAGCGAAATCACACCCATCTGGCAGGCCACCGAAGCCTGGCTGCATGAGACTGGCACCGAGCCGCCGTTCTGGGCCTTCGCCTGGCCCGGCAGCGTTGCCATGGCGCGACGCATTCTCGACACGCCATCAATCGTCGCCGGCCGCCGGGTGCTCGATTTCGCCGCTGGTGGCGGGCTTGCGGCCATCGCCTGCGTGAAGGCGGGTGCGGCGCTGGTGGAGGCCTGCGAGATCGATCCTCTGGCCTGTGCCGCGATCCGCCTCAATACGCAGTTGAACGCGGTGCAGATCGGCGTGCTGGAGGGTGACATCGTCGGCGAGGATCGCGGCTGGGACCTCATCCTGTGCGGCGATGTATGCTACGAGGCGCCGATGACCGGCCATATCCTGCCCTGGCTGCGCCGCCTCGCGGTGCGCGCCGAGGTCTGGGTCGCCGATCCAGGCCGTGCTTATGTGCCGCGCGCCGGCATGGTGGAACTGGAGCGCGTCGTCGTCCCCACCACCGTGGAGCTTGAGGACAGGCTGGAGCGGATCGTGACAATCTGGCGCATGCAGGGAGAAAGCTGATGGAACCGGTGCTGGTCGAGGTGACGCGTGGCGATCGGGTGGAATCGAGCCATATCGGGTCGGCCGTGGTGGTCGATGCCAAAGGTGGGATCGTCTTTGCGTTGGGAGATGTGGAGCGGGCCGTTTATCCGCGCTCGGCGGTGAAGGCGCTGCTGGCGCTGCCGCTGGTGGAGACCGGGGCGGCCGACCGGCTGGGCCTCACCGCGGCGGAGATCGCGCTCGCCTGCTCCTCCCATTCCGGCGAGATCATGCACACGCAGGCCGCCGCATCGATGCTGCGCAAGGCCGGGCGTGACGTGGGCTGCCTGGAATGCGGCACGCATTGGCCGATGCGTGATGCCGCCGCGCAGGCATTGGCCGCCAGCGGGGCGCTGCCGAGCGCGCTGCACAACAATTGCTCTGGCAAGCATTCAGGATTCATCTGCCTCGCGTGCGACAGCGGCACCGACCCTGCCGGGTACATCCAGCCGGAGCACCGCACCATGGAGATGGTGACGGCAGCCCTCGCCGAGACCACCGGCGCCGTGCTCGATGCGCGCAACCGCGCGGTGGATGGCTGCTCGATCCCGACCTATGCCATCCCGCTGCGCGCCTTGGCGATGGCGTTCGCCCGCTTTGGCAGCGGCATTGGCCTCCACGCCGACCGAGCCCTCGCCGCCGGGCGCATCCGCAACGCTGTTGCAGCCCATCCGCTGATGGTGGCCGGCACCGGGCGGTTCGACAGCCGGCTGATGACCGCGCTCGGCGCCAGAGTGTTCAGCAAATCGGGGGCGGAGGGCGTGTTCTGCGCCGCCATTCCCGAGTTGGGGCTGGGCCTGGCGGTGAAATGCGACGATGGCGCGGGCCGCGCTGCCGAGGTGGTGACGGCGGCGCTGATCGAGCGGTTGTTGCCGGATCTCGGCGATGCGATTGATGAGTTGGCCCGGCCGACGCTGACAAACTGGAACGGCATTGCCGTGGGCGGCATGCGGTCGGTTGGGGTTGTGGGGTAAAAGCAAGCAAGGTCGGACTCTGCCCCAACCCGCCAGGTGCGGAGCCCGACCTTGCTCGCTTCTACCCTACAACCCCATCCGCCACATCCCGCGCAACAGCCGCCGGATCGCGCTCGTCAGGATCGCCAAACCCCGACCCACCCGCCAGCTGCACCTCCACCACCTGATCCACCCCGGTGATCGTCACCAGCTCGCCGGTGCCGCAATCGCGCAGGATGCTGCCGTCCAGCGCGCGGACCAGCCCGCGCACCGGGCCGCCGGGTTGGCCGCCGAACAGGCCGTCCTGACGGATGCCGACGCCTTCGGGGTAGATTGAGAAGAGGGTGGGCAGGCCGTCATCGTGGAGTTTGCGCACCTGGGTGCGGGTGCCCATGCCGCCGCGATGTTTGCCGGCGCCGGCGGAGCCCGCGACCAGGGTTTTTTCGAGCACCAGCACGGGGGCGCGGGTTTCCATCAGCTCGATGGAGGTGTTGGAGGCGGAGGTGGGGTAGAGCAGCGCGGATTTGCCGTCTGACCTGGCGCTGGCGCCCTGGCCGCCGCCCATGAAGAAATGGTCGGCGTAGAGCTGGCCGTCGCGGTCGCGGCCATAGATGTTGATGGCGTGGGGCAGGCCGGTGGCGGCCTGCACCTGGTTGGGAGCGGCCACGGCCAGCGCCTTGAAGATGTTGGGGGCGATATACCAACCGGTGCGGGTGCGCAGATTGACGCTCGCGGGCTTGTCGGCGTTGAGGATGGAGCCCTTCGGCAACGTCACGGTGAAGGGCCGGTAGCAGCCGGCATTGCTGCGCACGCCCGGCGAGAGGATGCATTTCATCGGGTAGGTGGCGTGCGCCGCGGCGTAGGACCAGGTGCAGTTCAGCCCGCCTTGCGGCTGCTGGGGCGGGGCGCCGGTGAAATCAAGCTCGATCCGGTCACCCTCCACCACCACCCGCAACGGATAGCGCAAGGTGGTGCCGAGCGGGTTGTTGAACATCTCGGAGCGATATTCGCCATCCGGCAGCTTGCTGATGGCCTCGCGCACCGCAAGCTCGGAGCGGTTCTGCACCACGGCGGCCAAGGCGCGCAGGTCGTGCATGCCGTAATCGTCCATGAAGGTCAGCAGCCGTTCGGCGCCGAGCTGGTTGGCGGCGACGAAGCTGTGCACATCGCCCAGCACCTCCTCGCTTTTGCGCACGTTTTCGGCGAGCAGGGTGAACAGGTCGTCGTTCGCAACCCCTGCGCGGTAGAGATACATCGGCGGGATCTGGAACCCCTCGTCATAGATCTCGCGCGCCCGCAGCGAATCCTTGGTGCCGCCGATATCGCCAACATGACCGACGGTCGCGGTCAGCGCCACCAGCGTGCCGTCGCGGAACACCGGTGTGACCACCGCGATGTCGAACAGATGGCCGGCGCAGAGCCAGGGGTCGTTGGTGATCAGCACATCACCGGGGCGCAAGGTGTGGGGCGGGTATTTCTTCAGGATGGCCTTCACCGCGATCGGCACGGTGAGGTTGAACACCGGCATGGC
>Ga0114959_10001450_pt1 | contig 20722 bp, 46 predicted proteins | sample C_130625_EF_Meta_FD_87317 | JGI IMG/M metagenome (GOLD analysis project Ga0114959, IMG submission 87317) | Freshwater microbial communities from Lake Croche, Canada to study carbon cycling - C_130625_EF_MetaG | ecosystem: Environmental > Aquatic > Freshwater > Lake | place: Lake Croche, Canada... | reverse complement strand
GGAGCATTCGCTTGCGCGTGGTGGCCTGCGTTACTTCGGGGGCTTTGCGCTTAGCGGGCCAGACATTCAAGGCGCGGATCGTCAGATTGTGCTTGGCTTGCGCAACTCGGGCGACAAGTCTTTCGCCGCTTCTATCTGCGTCGGCAATCGAATGCTTGTGTGCGAAAATCTTTGCTTTTCTTCTGATGTCAAGCTCGCCCGCCGCCACACGGCGAACATTTTCAACGACCTTCCCCGTGTGTTGGCCGATGCCGTCGGTCGCGTTGTCAGTCACTGGGCCGATATGGGAAACCGCATTGAGCTTTACAAGCAGTACAAAATTTCCCGCGACCAAGCGGCAAGCCTACTTGTTGATCTTGTCGATACCAAGGCGTTTCCCGCCCGCGACATTTACAGCGCTGTGCAAGAATTTCGCAATCCGCGCCACGAGGAGTTCAAAGGTGGCACGATTTGGACTCTTTACAATTCCATCACTGAAAACCTCAAGGGTGGTGATCTAACAAAGCTGCCCTTCCGCACTATGGTCACGCAGTCCATCTTTGACCGTGTTGCTGGTCATCGCCCCGTGATTGAATCAGTGATTGATCTTGCCGACGCTGGCAATGAAATCGAAACACTAGTTGAAATCATGGCCTAACAAAACCCTAACAGAAGCCCCACCCTAACAAGGTGGGGCTTTTCTGTTAGTATATCTAACAACCTAACCGTTAGTCTAACAACCTAACTGTTAGAGCGGGGGCGCGCCTAACAGTTAGATGGTTAGATTCTGTTAGATTCTGTTAGAGACTTGTTAGAAATCCTGTCAAGCACAAAGCAAGATATGCGCAAGATTTTTTATTCACTTAAATGCCGAAAGTTCTTGCGGTGCTGCGCAAAAAAGCCTATTCTTTCCCCGTCAGCAACACCACCCCACACTATGAACAAAATCGAACGCTTATCCCAACGTACCATATACACCAGCCCCCACTTTTCACTTTGCACGCCTAAAAACGTCATCAAAAATCTGCAAGTCATGCTAACTTTTACGGTAACCTCTCAAGAGCTTGCTACCGTTATCATTAGCCGCCGCGAAGCTGTTTACGTTCTAAGAAAATTCAAGAAAAACGTTGACACCCGTCGTCAAATCGCTTAATCTCTCCCCGACACTAAACAACATGAAAAACACCGTGATTATCACTACCGCCGCCGCCCTATTCTTCGCCCCATATTTCTTTACTCAAATCAAATATCTGATTGACAAGAGAGCAAAAAACAAGCACAATACACGCATGCAAGCCAACCTAGAAAAACTGATCGAATCCACCAAGGGGAAATTTTTCTCCATCACGTTCACCAAGAAAGACGGCTCCGTCCGAATCATGAACGCCAAAGACAAATACGCCCGCCTACTTAAAGGTGGCGACAACAAAGTTGCCGCTTCGGGTTACACGTCATTCATTGACCGCAACAAAGATAACTGGGCTTGCGCGAAAGCGTCAGGCGTTGTCAACTTCAAATGCGGCAACATCGAAGAAACCTTTTCAGTGTAAGGTGGCTAACAAGGGGGCGGGCCTGAGTGGGCCTGCCCCCAATTCCCCTAACAAAAAATATGACTCACGAAAAATTAGACGAGTTAAGGTTGCTAAAAGCCAACTGTTACGATCTGTTGTTGGAGGCACTTAATAAAGAAAGCAAATGGCAAGTAGAATCTAAACGTAGGGCAGCGGCTTATGAGGAGCATAATGAAATTTACGAGAAAGCAATGGCTCAAATGCTCTGCGAAGTTCCCCTCTGCTAACATCTAACAGCCCCGTCCTAACAAGACGGGGTTTTTGTTAGACCCATCTACTATCTAACTAGTAGTTCTAACAACCTAACTGTTAGGGCGGGGGTCGCTCTAACAGTTAGATTGTTAGATAGCTGTTAGAAAGCTGTTAGATTTTTGTTAGGCTCCAACCGTTAGATTGTTAGGGAAGAATAAACGCAGAAAGTGCTTGACCCGCGCCCCGTTTCAGCTATTCTTTGCCCGTATGCAACTCCTTACCACTAACAACACGAAAATCCGCAAGGGCGAAAAAATTGGTTTTATGTCCTTCGGTCTCCACCTCGCCCCCGCCAACATGTCGGGGACTAACGTATGCTCTCATGCCTCCGCTGGGTGCATTGCCGCCTGCCTCAATACGGCGGGGCGTGGCGCGATGTCGCCCGTTCAAAATGCGCGAATCGCCAAAACTAAATTGTTCTCTTCTGAAACGCAAGTGTTCATGGCTCAACTCAAAAAAGAAATTGCCACCGCCATCAAAAAAGCAATCAAAAAGAATTTCACGCCTTGCTTCCGCTTGAACCTAACAAGCGACCTTCCGTGGGAATCTATCAAAATTGACGGGAAAAGTCTCATGGAAACATTCCCCGACGTTCAGTTTTACGACTACACAAAAAATCCTAGTCGCATGGGAAAGTTTTGCGAACGCTTGTTTCCAAGCAATTATCATCTTACGTTCTCACGTAGTGAATGCAACGATATCGTCGTGCAAGCCGTCATGCAATCGGGCGGCAACGTCGCGGCGGTGTTTCGCGGCGCATTGCCTGCTACTTGGAATGGCAAGCGGGTTGTGAATGGTGATGAAACCGATTTGCGCTTTCTTGACCCTCTCAATTCCGTTGTCGGGCTTGTCCAGAAAGGCAAAGCGAAAAAAGACGCTTCGGGATTTGTCATCGCCTAACAAAATGGTCATAGCTTTAATTCTTACCTTGCTTTTGATGTCTCTAACAAAACGGCACCGATGAACATCTTCCGCACAATTCTAACAACTCAACACGGCGATTTTTTGATCCATGCCGCGCATGAGGCGGGCAAAATCCTAGCCATAAGATCCTACCCCATAGAACAAGGAGTTGTTAGGGATGCTCTGGACTATACTCTACAAGACTACGCGGAGCTTATGGTGAAGCTGGAAGCCGTCCTAGAAACCACCCTCTAACATCTAACATCTAACAACAAGCCCCATCTAACAAGGTGGGGCTTCTTTTGTTAGTCTAACAAGAAAACCTAACAATCTAACTGTTAGAGCGGGGGCCTCTCTAACAGTTAGCTATCAGATAGATAACCGTTAGATTTTGTTAGATCATTCCATGCTCCAATCTGTGATGCCAGTCATCAAAAGGGTGTGGAAAAAATCCTCGACTTGCCCATTGAGTCTTGCTCGCGCTTTGTCATCGAAGAACAAACGGTTGCGCTGGCAGTAAGAGCAAGTCCCATGACAGCGGCAAGTCCTATCAAACTTGCGGGAATCATTCTTGCGCGGATAGTCTTTTTTAGTAGAGCGGCTCATTTTTATGAATTTTTAAGTTTTAACGCGAGTTTTCTTGCCCGTTTAGCTGGGGCAAACATGGCGCTGGGCGAATGTCTCAAGCCTTTTAACTCAATCGCAAGTCCATGCTTAATGGCAAGATAGCGATACATTTTAATTTGGTCTGGGGTCTCACATACGACGGTGTCCATGCGAGGAGTATAGTGGAAACAGAGAGCTTGTCAATACCTTTTTCAATCTTTTTAATCTAACGGTCTCTAACAGTTAGATCTAACAACTTTCTAACAGCATCTAACTGTTAGACTGGGGCCGCTCTAACAGTTAGATTGTTAGTCTAACAACTCCCTTATTAAGCGTTCCCTTATTTGCAATTTTCTTATTTGTTATTAAGGGGTTCGGCATTCGTAACGGGCATACGAAAAAAGGCTCGCCTTATTAAGACGAACCTTATTTGTAATTGTTTTTTTTGAAATTGGTGGGCCTACACGGTTACGCTCCGTGTCCGAGAATTTAGAAGATTCTAGTGCTATCTATCACACCCTAAGCCCATTAAAAATTAAACAGCAGAGTGGCATGCGCACCCGCAATAATTATACTCGCATTCTTCATCCTCCTCATCCTCATCCTCATCCTCATCATCCACATCATCGCGGACAAAATCGCCAGCTTCCAAAAAATCAACCACTTCCCGAAGAGTATCGCGAGAATAAAGAGCTTTACCTTCAGAGTCAATCAGCACACACTTGCCGAACACTTGGCACAGCTTGACGGTAACGTCAGTCTCGGCATGCACAAAGTTGTCGCCAACTTGCACCTCATTCTGTTTTGCGTAAAGCGTTTCCAAACGAATCAATTCCTTGCCCCACTCGTTGGCTTGGTAATCGTAGCTATCATATTGTTGGCGGGCTTCTTCCAGCTTTTGTTTAGTAGTCATATTGTATTGTAATTTATGTTGGGGGATTTGTCAATGCTATTCTTCGCAGGATTGTTCTGTTTCATCTTTGAAACCATACTGTTGAGTGCTAACCGCGATGCGACGCATAAAGTCTTCATAAGTAACGCTCGATTCCATTACGAGCTTTCCCTGCTTAATGGCGCGACGTGTGAACTGCATTACATTCGGCGTATTCTGCGAGCCACTGACCTTATTACGCGACCAGTGTTTATCCCAGATTGCGTAGTATTCTTTGAGGATGATGAACTTTTTGAACTGCTGAACGCTAGGCATGTAAAGGAGAGAAGCAAACAAATGGTCTGAGTGATTTGAGCCATAGACGTTTTCGGCAAGGGTTACATCGCGGTGGGCAAGTTGTTTATCTCCGACAATGCCGATTGCGATGCCAAGGCCATTGTTAGAGATGATATAAGTTAGGGGATTCATTTAGATTTGGGAGTAATTTTTACCGTCAAAGGAATACATTTCATTATCCGCTTGTTCCAATTCTTCACCGTCTTCATCAATTGGAATTCCACCATGAATGATGTCGGCGAGATTGACAAAAATATCTGGCTCGCCTGCCGAGGATAGGAATTTGATGTGTGTTTGGTCGATTTTCATGTGTGTTTGGTCGATTTTCATGTCGGGGAAAGATTAGTCTTTAGGGTCGTGATTGTCAATGATTAAGTGGGGATTGAACCCACTTTTTTTAAGATTAAACAGATTGAAGAACTGCGCGCCCAGCATCAGTGATCTTGCGCAAACCATCAATTTTGATTAGTCCTTTGCGAAGTAGATACATCTCACTGTCACGTTGAATTGCCGTGCGAGATAAGCCAGTGGCAGCACTCAACATAGCCAGTGAGCAATCGCCGCGAAGTTTCAAGATGTTTAGAATCTCGATTTCGGAATTGGTTAGACCACTAGGATTGATTGCAAGCATACCGCACAATTCATTCCAATGTTTCTTGGTGAAGGTCGAGACGTTGTGGCTCTCACAATACATCTCAATTTCTTTTGAGCGTTTAACGGCGCTGCGAGCATTGCCGCGAAGGGTTTGCGCAATCTCATTCACGATGTCGCCATCGAACTTGACCCAATCCAAACGCTTTGCGAGAATCTGCCCCAATTCATTTTCTGTGTAAGGCTTGAAGTCAACAACAGTCATCCGATCCATCAGTGGCGCAAACACTTTGTCTGGCTCGGTAGTCGCAAAGATATAACTCTGCTTTTCAAAGTTGAATTCAAAATGCGAATCATTCCAGTTGAACATCTTGCGGCTTTCCTTTTCAGTGTTAAACACAGTGAGAAATGCCATCGTCAAGTCTTTTGGCAATGCGTGACACTCATCAAAAAGAATGGTAATCTCATTGTCCATGATGACGGGGATGAAAATCTGCTCAAAGAACTGCTGATTGTTCTTGATTGTCGAACAGTTAATCTCAAGCAATGGTTTCTTTAGTTCTTTTGCGTACTGCTTGGCGAATTCTGTCTTGCCGAGCCCTTTTGAACCATTAAACATAAGGAAGGGTGAAACCTTAGTTGATTTATAACCGTCCAAATAAAAGGATAGTTTACGCTTAATCTGATCTTGGCCAATTAGTGTGTCAAACATATGTTTTCGGTGTGTAGTGTTTAGTCTTCAAACGAGGTGATCGCAAATTCAATCTTGGGCTGTTCGTCAGCCTGAGTGACTGGCGACAGGCGAATTGTGGCAGGTTGCTCAACCAAGTCAACACCTAATTGCTTCAACCACAATTTAGATACGCTCACCGTACCGTCTTGTCCAACCAAATTGAGCAGGTCGCTCATCTTGATCTTGGCAAAACTGTTGGAACCAACGGGGCGACCCCTCTTCTTCTCGGCAATGTTATTTTCTCGCATGGGGATACTCTACATGAGCACCCGACCTACGTCAACCTTTTTCTCATTAAAATTCAAAAACTCTAAACGAAAGAAAACAATCAAAAAACAATTAAAAGCAACAAAAAGCAAACAAAAGAGCGCAAAACATGCCAAAACACAACAGTGCAAAAAAGACTGTGCTTTTAGATTCTTGCCATGCTTGCCCTAACAATTCCAACAGAAGAAATTCGTTAGGAGGTTTGCGTCCTGCACTCATTGTTTATTTAGCAAAATATCGTTCGTTATTTGGCCATTTCGCGTTCGCAATTATAATGTGTTATTACGCGCCAAACCATTCGTAATGCAATTCAAACAGTCGTTTGAAATGAATGTTTAAAACGCTGCGATGGGACTCTTGACTTTACTTTTTGCGCTGCCAAACGCACCATTGTTTTGGCGTTGTTTGTGGTGACGACCACGGCGCGGCATCTGGCGCATCATGTCGAGAAACATCTTATTCATTTGTTCGTTCTTGGCTTCGTCAAGAATGGTTGCGTCGATCTCTGGTTGTTCGTTCATGTGTTTGTTTATTTAGGAAAATATCGTTCGTAATTTGGCAAATTGGTAGGGGCGGTGGGGATTGAACCCACGACCAAGAAATTATGAGTCTCCTGCTCTGACCACTGAGCTACACCCCTTTTTTATTTTTGTTTATTTAGTGGAAAATCGTTCGTTATTGTGTAATATATATTTGTAGTGGGTAACTTCCACAATAATCATTAGTTCATCAATTGCAAATACTTGTTTGAATTCTAAACATGACTGTATGGGGTCAGCTCCCAAGAACCAAACACCAGACCTTGATGAAGTGAGGTATCACTGAAAACATACAAACCGTTTCTGTTATTTAGTTAACAAGCATTCGTAATTCGATCAAGGTTGCCGAGTAATATCGCCTTTATATGGAGCCGTAAGACGTTCCAGCGAGGATGAGATCGAATAAAGAATACTAGTTGAGTAAGCGAGGAAGCAAAAAAAGACGCACGTTAAATTTCAAAGTACGATTTATTCTGCTTGATTTTTTGTTGGGTTTTTTGGGGTTAAATCTGTGGCGTCAAGGCGTGCTTGATGACGTTCCCAAACGCCAAGTAGTGCGTCTGCTTTTTGTTTTTCAAACGCTTGTTTGACTTCAATCCACGCTCTATAACTACCCTTCCAGTAGTTGATGAGAGCGGTGAAAAACGTGATACCTGCAAGGAAAATCGCCAGCAATGGCGATACAACGATGCCCAACAGTGTGGTCCAAACGATCAGAAATGCAATCTTCATAGTGAAGTTATTTTGCGCTATTTTTGGCTTTTTGTCAAGGGAAAAGAGGTAGGAATTGGTGGGGGAGAAATTGAGGGAAAACATTCCACTCTCCATTTTCCTCGTTTCTCTCACTCCCCAAATTATGGTTGCCTATTATGCTTTGCTATGGTTGTTAGTATGTACCTTCTTTACCATAGGAGAGGTCTATTTTATCGTGACCGATGGTCACGTTATGAGAGGGTTGTTTGGGGGTCGTTCTGTAGTAGGTTGGGGTAGGAGAAAAGCTGATAGGTACAAGCATTTTGTTCATACTTTCCACCTTGGAAGGCGTCTTATTACTGGAGTGTTTGCAGCCATTTTTAAGCTCCAAAGTCGAGGGAATTTGCTGAATTAATTTCTGAGTATTCATGTTGTTTTCTTGTGTGTTTTTAATGTAAAAATGAGACGTTTTGTGTGTGTTTTTGTATGCTTAACAATTTCTGTAGAGTTCTTACAAATAAAAGAATGCATAAATGTTCAAAACAGATATTTTATAAATATAAAAGCTTTAAAATGATTTACAAGTAAGACGTTTAATCAAACAAGTGTTTTAAATTACTGTTTCGCATCTATTTACACCAAAGGAATCATTTAAACATGCCCGAATCATATATCTTGACGCTTTTTACAATTATAATCCGTTTTGTTCGGGCAAGAGAGATTTGAGGAATTCTACTTCGTCTGCCGCCGCATCTTTGAATTTTTTAGTATTCATTTTTTTATTGGTCATTCTGAAGGATTTATTATCCCTAGCCAAATCAGCCGCTAAATTAAAGGGCGTATCATAGCATCGCGTCTGACCAGTGAAATTTCTGATTGGGCAACCTTGACAAACAGTCAGAAGATCACCGTGATAATAAAAGGCCGTGCAAAGGGCGCAATTACCAGAAGAAGGAAATTCATCCTTGTTCCTGTCGCCAGAAGCTAAACGCTCCCAGTGTTGGATGCTATCTTGAAGTGCGGCAAGTGCTTGAGCGGTCATGATGACGCAATTATAGTCACTTCGCCGTGTTTGTCAAACTATTTTTGACTAAATATTCAAACGCTCTTCGCAAAGTATCCTCGCAGTCATTAAAACTGCCAAGACCTCTATTGCATTTGTGGCACAACCATCCCCTAAATTCTGTGGTTTTATGGTTGTGGTCAAGCACCCACGAGCCTCTTTGATTTCCGCCTTTTCCTTTTGATTGAGATTCTGTACAAAGACAGATGGGACAGAGATGGTTTGTTGGCGCGGATTTAAATTGCTTTTTTAATCTCGACCTAGTGTCTTTTAAGGTTTTGCTACACTGGCGGCATTCTGGTCGGAGACTATTAACTGCACGCCAAAAATTGTCTAACGATAGCGTTTTTTGGCATTTTGTGCAGATTTTAGTGTCCATTTGTTTTAACCTGTAGATCGAACATTCCTCATCCGTCGCTCAACTCGTTGGTCCTAGATGAGCAGGCTTCACTCCGTCCATCCAAAATACTTGTGGTTGAACAGTGCGGACTAAACCAATACACTGTAGTATTTCAAATACATCGCTTTTATGCTGTTCAGAGAGTCTCAGAGCTTCTTTATGGGCCGACTCAAGAGTATAGTGTTTGACTGTCGATTTATAACCAACACGATGAACATAATAGTATGGTTTCATTATTGTGTTTTTGCTTTTTCCCTATTAAAAATAACCATTGCCTGCTCTAAATTTAGAGCAGTCCAAGCCTTCGTCCCCCACTGCTCATTGGAAGGGCAAAACTCTGCGGGAGGCATGTATGTCCCTCCAATCGTGAGTCCATTGTGAGATTGGATTTGGAAAACCTCCCAAGTTTGAGCGGAAGAAGTCCGACTCTGCCCACAGGAGATAGCGAGATTTCCTTCGCGGAGAATGATCGAGTAATCATATTTATTCTTGTGGTAGTCTGTTAGGATTTTCATTAACCTTTTACATTTGAGCGTTTATAAACGTGAGCAGCGGTACGATTGCTATTAGGGTTGTTCCATGCAGTGTTGCATTCCTTGCCACTGAAGATTTTATTTCCGCCCTTTAGCATATCATCCATGCTACAATATCCAGCTTTACGTGCTTGTTTTGTTTTTTTGTTCATATTAATTGTTTTTTGTGTGATAAAATCTAATTTGTTTTTTTAGCTTGAAGATTTGTTTTTGAGTATCAAGGTATTGTTCTGCTAGTATATCCATTAAAAAAGGACTCATTTTATGATTTTCAAGAGAAAACCTAATAGATTCAAGAAATCTATCTGCTATTTCTAATTCTTTATTGAGAGATTCAATGCTTTTTTGTGGAAAAAGATAATGGAAAAATTTTTTAATCATACTTTTGTGAGCTGAATGTTAAATAGCTTGGCTAATTCTTCCGAATCAGAACCAGCATATCCTTCGTTATAATAAACGATCTTCACATCATGCGCAAGTAAAGTTTTGAAACAATTTGTACAAGGCATAGTAGTCACGAAAACGGTTTTGGCCGCTCCACGAATGAATAATGAACACAAATTAGTCTCAGCGTGAATCATATATTTTTGCCGTTTATCTCTATCTTCAAAGAATCGTTCTGGAGTGATGAAACCAGCAGGTAATCCATTGTAACCCATCGCAATCACTCTATTATCCTTATCAAAGGCAACTGCCCCGACCTTCCTGTATGGATCTTCTGATCGTAGGGAAGCGGCAGTCGCTAAGGCCATGCCATATTCGATGAATGAGATTCTTTCCATTTTTAATTCTTTTTTATCTTTTGAGATGGCTGTTTGTTCCATGTCGCGAACTTGACCATTCAAAAAGAAATCTTCAAACCATTCAAGAGGTATTTTATTTTTCATATAACATGTCCCAAAATCTCCAGTCGCAAACAAATTGCGAATTTCCTTTATTCGTTTACCTTCTTCTAACGAAGGTTTATTTTTTGTTAACGGGCAGCTTTCCATTATTTGCCAGAAAGTAAATTAGCAATGATGTCTTCTGATCCTTGAATGATTGTGACAGATTGTCCATCTTCAATGACCAATCGTGGGACAGAGCGGATATTGTGTTGATGAAAGAATTCTTTATCGGCGTCAATACTAAAGTCTTTCGTATCATAGTTGAGATTAGGATGTAATGCAAGTTTATTCTTCAGAACTTGGCATGGCCCGCAAGTATGAGAGGTAAGTAATGTTTTTTTCATAGTTTATAAGTATTAAAAGTAATGTTGGCAAAGTGACTTTCAACACTTTCCAAAATCTTTTCGATGATATTCCAATCACCCCCAGCAAGTCCAGCGCCAAGCATGGGCATAGCCAAGGTGTAAGGTTGTGTTTCTATAATGGATTCACAAATATTAAACATCCCATCGTGCAGTAAATCATATTTAAGATTGCGATTAAGTGAATAGCCATTATTTCCGACTCCTTCTTGAGCGTAAAGATTAAAAATTGTTTTTCCAGTTTCTGGATAAGTGTGATGCGTAAAGCCGCCTAATTTCTTTTTACCCCATGCGATAGATGCGGCATCAGCATCAAAAGCTTCTGGATACAATTTTTTCACTTGTTTTGCAATGCCTGCACCCATTATATGGTAGATGTTGCAGCAATGGACCAAACCGTCCCATTGTCCATCAAAAATGTTGCCTTGAATTATTTTCATATATTAATCATAGTTCCAAATATTATCTGAGTCAACCTTAAAGTTGCGATTGGGTAATTTATCGAACTCCTCAGTATTGATTATATCTCTCGTTTTGGAGCGATTACAAGAATTTGTTCCTTTTTTTACAGATTTTTTGCAGCTTGGTTGTTGACTGCTTGGAAGCCAAGATTTTGCGTAGTCAATCATTTCTCTTCCAGTCCACTCATCATTGATTGGCCGATTCATTCTATATGTCCTACTACGTCCCCAAGGCTCGATAGCGTGTCCAGCTACATACCAAACTTTAAATTTTCTGTTTGACAGCCTATCTACTTTTACGCCATGAGACGCTAAGACTTTCGTTGCTTCAATGGTTGTCATTGTTTGATTTGCTAAGAACCTGCTTTTTGCTAACCCAGCAAAATCAACATCCAATAATATTGCTCATTCGGCTATCTGATGCAAGCGATCCTTCATCATCTTCTTCCCAAGGAGCATCAATATCTTCTTGGTGAAACACATCATTGATTTGATCATCAGTGAATGAGATGAATTTCATCATGATTTTAAAAGTTTCGACCATTTCATCAATAGAAATATCACTGGGATTTTCTAAAAGAAGTTTTTTATTGTTGTATTCTACAGAGAGCTTGATTGGAGTTGGTTTAATCATAATTTTTATTGGCAATCGTTTATTAAAGCTGCTTCTTCACCCCTTCGAGCTAATAGGCCATCCAATCCTTTGCCAATCCACAATCTTTTCATGGACAGGAATTGATCAGCAATATACTGGTAAACATTTTCAACATGAATAACGCCAGAAATAGCATCCCTGATATTTCGCATTTCCAATCGAGAATCACCTGTCATGGAGCCCCCTCTGTTAAACACTAGAGATACTAAAGCTCCGAATGCGTCTGGTTTGAGTTTGTCGCTTGTTGGAAATGCCGCAATAGTTTGTTCAATATATCGAGGAATGTCGCATTTTTTAAACACTGATTCCGCAGCAGACCAAGGAATTGTAATGCCAGAAACTTTAGGCAATAACTTTTTCGACGTCAATCCAACAGCACCAATACAAGACGCCAGCAATAAATAATCATTATTTGTAAGAAATCGACTCCAATCAGATTTGAATTGCTCAGCACTAGTATAACCCAAATCATATCCAACGCCTATAGTTACACCGCTTTGACCACCAGCATATTCAGGGGTTTTTAAACATTTATTATAATAAGCTTCGCCTCCCCCGACTTCATATTTGATTATGAGTTTGTAAGCAGCGTCTGAAATGGTTGTGGCAGAAGATAAAAGAGTCGTATCAATAGGTGCGATTCCTAATTTTGCAGCAATAGTATTCCATGTCATAGGGCCAGCAACACCATCAGGCACTAGACCTAATTTAGTTTGGATTTGTTTGATTTGATCTTGCATCATGATTTTCTTTTTATAATTTTGCGGGGGCTTTCATTGTCGCGTGTTTTTTACCGATAATTGGTTTTTTTATTCGTCGTTTAGGCTCTGGTAGTAGTTTTGAGAGAATCCATGTAAATAATTGATAGTTCATCTCAGTGATTACATCTAATCATATTTATTGTCTAAAAGTGCCGCCACAATTTTCTCAGCATTTTCTTGAAAGGATGGATAATAAATGGCAGAAAATTCATTGCCATGATTTTTAACCATTGCATTCCAGTCTGCGGCAGCTTGTTCAGACATTTTAACTCCTCCTTGTGGCTTTGGCTCTGATGCTTTACGGATGATTTCAATAATTTTGTCTTCTTTATCTTTCATTGCAGCTATAATTTCTGCCCTATCTGGATAAACGCAGCTTCTGATGCTAGTACAACCTTTATCTACCTTGATGAGATGCCACCCGTCACGCAGACCATCATAAGCGTATGGATCGTTGTTTTTGACATACTTCCTACCGACTTTACGGTAAAGGATTTGGCTTTCTTTATTTGCGATACGTTCGACTGCTTTCATGTTGGTAGTATGGTAGATATTTTGTATTTTGTCAAGATTTGTTAGTAATTTTCATATTTTTTAGTTCCAGAATGCTGCTGTCTTGGGGGTGTAGCCATCAAACTCTTTTGAATGTTCGCTTTTGTGTTTTCCAGCCATAGTTATCTTGATCTCATCCCATTGCTCTTTAGTTAGAGTGATCTCACCTCCAGTATTCTTGAGATAGACTTGAGTGATCTCCATGCCACCCATATTAGATGCCTTATAGCTTGCCACTACCTGAATGTCGTTTGTCATTAGCGATGTTCAATAATCTCAAGCTCATTAAGAATTTTAGCTACACATCCATTATGTATTTGAGTTAAAGACATATGGAAATGACCAACGTAAGCTTTTTTAGGCTTTGCTAATTCAAAAAGTGTTGCAAGTTCATCTCTTTCTTTGACGCAATCGCGCCAAAGATACTGATCTCTATCACACCAACCAAGAATTCCATTTTTCTTAAATTCACCTAACCAAAAAGGTGCAGAGTGAGCGATTAGAACATCGCAGGGTTTAATAAGTTCTGGTTTTAAAACAAAAGATTCATCTTTCCAGTAGGATACGTTCAATTTTCTGACCCTGCGATCAATAGAAGTTGCTCCACCGACAAACAAGAAAATTTCACCGTTTAAGTTTTCGTAATGATAATCTGGAAGCAAGCGGAAATGAGAGAGGTTGACATATTCTCCGTCGAAAAACTCAGGATCATCGTGATTTCCTCTAATACTCATAAAATGGATATTTAATTCGCGGAAGATCTCATTAATCTCCCTACAACCTTCAAGCTCGCCTTCTCTGGAGTAATTGAATCCAACGCCTAAATCACCAACGCAAATAAAGTAACAGTTTTTAATATCGTTTTCTTTAATCACATGTAGGAGACCTCTGAAGTTGCTATGGACATCGCCCGCAATGTACACGGGAAGCAAAGGAATTATATTAGACTCGTTCATAATGATACTTTAGTTGATTTTTCTCCTTTTGTCAAGGATAAATTATAGACCTTTTAAAACTGCTCCTAAACAATCTACTCTACAAAATCCGAAATTCTCTGCTGCTTTTGCCTTTGCGAAAAACGCAGGACCATCCAAGCCCCCCGTTTCTGGATAAACAAATAAATAAGTATTGTTTTCGCATTTGACAATCAACTCGGGGAGGCAAGAAGCAACTTGGTGCTGAACAAGTGTCGCGCATAACCTTTCCATAGCTTCATCAGAACTTGGGGCATTTCCTTGAAAGACAAACCCAATCCTATCAGAAAACGAACTTTTAGACTGTTCGATTGTGGATTCTTTTGTTGGGATCATAATCAAATAACTTTAACAAACACTGCCTTTGCGTAAGGACCAAAAATTAGAGATTCTTCTTTTGCTCTTTTATTTGCCGATTCTCGATCATCTTCGCGAAAGTCTAACGACATTCCTTCAAGCAAGGGATTGGCGCAATTTTTAATAAAATAAAAGTACTTAAAAGCTTTTGGTGCTGGTTTGTTTTTCTTACTCATTTGTTTTGTTTTGTAAATTGTGGCTGATAATAGCCCCGAAAAGATGCATTGCTGACAGGGGCATCCTAGATTTTTTATTCACTAAAAAGTATGCGGCCCAGTTATCGAAATACTGAACTTCAAATTGTTTTGGTTTTCTATTTGACAGAGAGTCTATTTCAAGAATATCTCCTTCGTAAATGTCTACTCCATTCTTGTCTTTTAAACCAATGAATTGCTGGATAATAACACCTTCGTCTTTGGTGTTGAATGTTCTAGAGAACGCTTCAAAAGTATCGAATCCATCATGATTAATCATACAGGAATAAGGAAGAAATCCTCCGACTTTTTTGGTGATAGGGTCTTTATAATGCGAGTCCCAAATGCGGAATTTAAATTGTCTATTCATGTTTAGTAGCCCCAAGCGGCAAGAGTATGTTGAAATGGATTATGCTCTATATTTTTTACTGCGTCAAGCATTTTATTGACAAGTTCTCTGGTTTCTTGTTGCGTATCGAGTTTCAATCTTAACCCGCACAAATGCATAAAAGCTTGGAAACTGCCAGTCCAAATAAATTTGGTTTCTAAACACAAAGGCAAATGGATTCTGCATAGTTCTTTCGCTACGCCATAATCAGCCATTTCTTTATATAAAGCTTGTGATTGATCAACGATGTCAATAATTTTATTAATGAAGTATGTATTTTTATGTTCTGGTAAATCTCCAGCGCTACCTTGTTTACTATCCTTAGATTGAAATCGTAAAAATTCGGGTTGCCAATATGTATCAGAAAAATCTACATACCTTCCAGATATACTATTACGTGCCCACCCGATTTGGTGTGTGAATAATTGACGTTCTACAAAGATGGGACATGTAATTCTGAATTGTAATTGTGCATGTCTAAATGGACTTGTGTGTTTATGTTCAGCAAGATACTTCAATAGCTTTGCATCACCTTTCCCCAATTCAGAGGATTCTTTATCAAAAGAAACTCTTGCTATATTAGCGATCATAAGATCGTCTCCAAAATGTTTAAGTAATTCTACGTTCATATTTTTTCATTTATCAATAAGTGGTCGATTTTCCAAGATGTTCCCGATAATTGTCATTTCGGAATAGTCACAATTCTTTGCTCTATCTAATTCGGACCTAAAGAACTTGCTACCATTGATACTTTTGTATAATAGAGGATCATTATATGTTCCATCAGCATAATCCACAACATACAATGATTTCATGAAATATCCTTCACACAAAGTGAGTGCCTTCCCATCAGAGAGAATGTCTCCTTCGTATATATCTTTATCATTTTTATCCTTTAGACATGTGTATTGTTGAAAAATAAATCGGTCTGTATCAGTAAAGAGATCATCATAAAAATTAAAGGCGATTTTTTTAAAATACATACCCTCGCCTTCGCCCCAATAAAATTGAGCATCAATATCCCAGACTCTAAATTTAATTTCTCTTCCCATGCTTTCCATATTTTAAATAGTTTACCTTATCTTTATCCGAATCAAACCTCATATATTGCCCACAGTCGGAGCAAGTAACTTCTAACCAATAATTATCAGAGGATGGATCGTAATTCCCAGTATTTGCCCCATACTTTGCATCACAATTAAGATGTTCACAATTTAATTGAATATTATGAATCTTATCTGTTCTGTTTGCAATTTCTTTTCTTAATTTTATTATTGTCGGATTCATATTCTATTTCTTTGATATCTGTTAGAACTTGATCCAGAGCATCTCTCAGATCTTTGTAATGTGTTTTACCTTTGGATGGTGTCCAACAAATCCAACACGGATATTTTCCATCCATTGTGGGATGAGAAGCATATCTGAACCAGTCAGAATGTTCAATGAACACATTCAGGCGTTCTGTATCAGTGTAGGTCGGATTCATGATGCCAATTTTTCAAATGACCAAACCATAGTAGCTACAAATGCTATAAACAAAGTAATAACAGATGGCACAAACCACCAATGACTCATTCCATACTTGATCACTAGATCATTTAACGGCAGGTATACCCAGTATGATGCCAGAATTCCAATTGATCCTTTTAGTTTGTTATTCATATTATTGCTTGCGTGATAATTATTTTTTACTTTCAAACCACATTGTAAAATGATCTTGCCAATCACCACTACCCATTTCGAGGGGGAATAGCGATGGCTCCTGTTCATGTCCCTCTTTCCAGAACTCTCCGAAGTCCTGTAGTGAAATTAAAGTATCAAAAATGTAAGTGTCAATGTTAGTTTTCATAGATTTAGTATATTCATGGTTGTGGGGCGCTGGCAATTACTTTGGTGAAGCCTAAGATTCCAATCATAAAGACTGATTCGTGTGCCTCGCAATGAAGTGAAAAGTCAATTCTCCTCAAAGTAAGGATAGGGAAATTATTGACCATAATGTTGAAGTAATCATGGAAACGGCAATGTTCTTTATATTCGTGATACCAAGTTTTCATATGCTAATTATATTTTGGTTTTAACTGTTGCTTGCGTGATCATTTTACCACAGTTCCTTGCGTTTGTAAAGGACTATTTTCGTCTGATTTGTGTCGATCACACGGTCCATCATCATATCCATCACTTCTCAAAGCATCACAGTCAGCACAACATTGAACACAATGACCAGATCCTTGACATTCTATAGCAGTACAATCTTTAAAAATTGGATTATATAGGGAATTGCTCTCAATCCAATATTGCTGAAATGCCTTTTCTAATTTTTCACAATCGTAAACTTCTTCGTCGCTACACCCCATTTGAACCATCCACGAATCTTCACCGTATCTTGTATAGTTATTGCAATCAGGTTCATCGGTTTTGATTTGATGAATTGTGACAGTTTTTATTGATTTAATTTTCATGAATTCCTAAGGTTTTATTAAATTGATTTAAAGTCATACGTTTGCAATTTAGTCCTTACAGAATCCTCTACAGAACGCCTTACAGAATCCCAAACAGAATCTCGAACAGAATACCAAACAGAATTCTCAACAGAAGCCCCTACAGAATACCGTACAGAATACCGTACAGAATCCCAAACAGAATACCGTACAGAATACCAAACAGAATCCCCTACCGCTTTATATATTTGATTACAAGTCATACGTTTGCAATTTAGTCTGTACAGAAGCCCCTACAGAATCCGCTACAGAATCTCCTACAGAATTCCAAACAGCTTTATCTACTTGATTTACCGTCATATATTAATCACGAACTTTCTGTAGATTCTTGGCAAAGTGATCATACTCTTGCTGAATACCAAATTCCCATGTGCCAGTTTTTAGAGGAATTGGAGAATGTCTTTTGGTATCTACACATCGAACTTGAGTAGGCTTTTCATTCACCATAAACATTGTGCCACCTTTATTCTGATAAAATTTAGTACCCTCATTGTAATCAATTACATGATGATTACCAGTTGTTTCAGAATCAGCAATGATATGGTAAGAACCATTACTAGGTTTAATCTCTACAACATCATCAGGAAGATTAGATTGAAAGATCAATGCTTCACCATGAACAACGACACCTACGCTCTTTTTATTTTGTTTCATATATTTTGTTTTACTTATTAAACACTAGTTCCATCAATTTGTAAAGGAGAAAAATCATATGTTTGTAATTTAGTCCTTACACAAGCCCCTACAGAAGCCCCTACAGAATCCCAAACAGAATCTCGAACAGAATCTCGAACAGAATACCATACAGAATTCCCTACAGAATTCCCTACAGAATTCCAAACAGCTTTATATATTTGATTTGAAGTCATACGTTTGCAATTTAGTCTGTACAGAAGCCCCTGCAGAATGCCGTACAGAATGCCGTACAGAATACAGTACAGAATCCCAAACAGAATCCCCTACAGAATCCTCTACAGAATCCCAAACAGAAACCAGTACAGAATCGCTTACAGAATCCCATACTGCTTTATTAAATTGATTTAAAGTCATACGTTTGCAATTTAGTCCAAACAGAATCTCTTACAGAATCATCTATAGAAACCCTTACAGAAACCCTTACAGAAACCCTTACCGAATCCCCTACAGAATCATCTATAGAATCCCAGACAGAATCCCTTACGGAAGTATAAACAGAATCCCATACCGCTTTATATAATTGATTTAAAATCATACGTTTGCAATTTAGTCCTTACAGAAGCCCCTACAGATTCCCCTACAGAATCCCAAACAGAATCTCGAACAAAATCTCGAACAGAATTCCAAACAGCTTTATCTACAGAATCCCCTACAGAATCCCATAGTGCTTTATATATTTGATTATAATTCATATGTTTGTAATTTAGTCTCTACAGAAGTCCTTATATTATGCCATATCTTCAATTACAAAGTCTCGCCCCATAAACCTTTGCTTAACGGCAGCTTCAACAGTTTTACAATCAGGAGACACTCCTTCAAGGTGATAAATATCAACAGTAGGATTTTTCATTTTTAAGTAAGGTGCACTATCAAGTCCATCAAATAGTTTCTGCATATCATACAACTCATACTCGCTACTGTGCCAAAACTTATGAGTCTTTTTATCATAGTTCTTATAACTATCCATCAAAGTTCCATACGATAGAAATCTTTCAATACCAGCTTTACGAACAAACTCTGCCTTTACATCAGCATTCTTTTCCTTGAGATACAATTCAATGTCCAGATTTTCTTCTGGTGTCACTGCTAGATACTCTGGAACCATTACACCATTTAAAGCATAAATTTTAAAGTCACCTTCACCAGCATATTCTAGGGCGGCAGCACCATCTTTATGTAGTACATTATTCTCATTGAGATGAATGACGGTAGGCTTTTGTGTAAGAATAGTAAGTTTGTCTAGCGGGTAGATACATCCCACATCACAAGTCTTTTCCCATACTTTATATTTGGCATACAACTCTGCATCAAGAGGAATATCCAACTCCTCAATCATATAGTCATAAAAACTAAAAACGCTTGCAAAGAAACTACCACTTTGATAAGGCATTTCACCCTTGGGAATATCATACTTTTTAGGATTGCCATGAAAGACAGTCTTCATTTCAAATAGAAGATCATCATTTTTGACTCCTGCTTCGTGTAGACAAGATGCCACCCACGCCTCAATTGGATTATCTACAATGATCAAAGGAACTTCTTCCATATTAATCATCTTACGAAAGTTGTTGATGGTCTTGGTACAAGATTCAACATCAAGTCGATCTGTATTGGTACCAATATCAATCCACTTCTTGACATAGGAAGGGAAGAGGTCGGTTTGTTCTTTAGTTAATTTTTCGATTTGTTTATTCATAGTGTTGCTTGTGTGATCATCATATCATAGTTCCCTGTGTTTGTAAAGGATATAATTCCTTTAATTCAATACTTGCTCCATACCAGCAATTGCAGCCCATTGTTCTTAGAGAATCAATCTCTACAATCTCAAGTTGAATCAACTCATCGCCTCTCTCGATATAGAAACTCAACGAGTCATCAAGTGCTGGGTGTGATCCCATTTGACTAGCGATAAATTGTAGTTGCTTTATGAATTCAGTTAATTTCATACTTCAATCTCTTTCTTTTAATTTTAGACAATCCACTAATCCTTTAAGATAGCATGGATGAAATTCTAGGTCTTTTCCGTTTATGTTTAGTTCAATCATAGTGACAATATAGTTTTTAATATCATAATGAAGATTGAAGTGAGGACTTTTGATTTTAGGAATTCCGTTTTTGAATTTAAACTTCCATAGATTGGCTTTTTTAGAAGTTAGATTGTCTTGTAATTCAATCAATGCTGTTTTCAAAAGTTCAATCTGAACTGTTGATAACCCAACAACATCCCAAAAATGTCCATCATCCTCTTCAAAGAGAATGTATTCATCTTCGAGAATAATCAAACCATGCACCCCATTAGCAATGGTGGGTCGAATTCCCTTTGTAAATTCTCCTGCTAGAGAAACGCAACAATCATCAACTTTAGTATAATTCATAATTAATCTTCTTTGCCACACCCAAATCCATTCGTGCATATCCACTTACCCTTGCAGTCTTTTTCTAAACAGACCTTATTTTTCACCCATGCAAAAAAAGCAGTTTTAAAACCGACACGGCGTTGACCACATTTATAACATGTAACGTGTTGTTTTTTCATATGTTTATTGTATCAGAGTTCCTTACTTCCTGATCTTAATCTT
>Ga0114959_10001444_pt1 | contig 20773 bp, 17 predicted proteins | sample C_130625_EF_Meta_FD_87317 | JGI IMG/M metagenome (GOLD analysis project Ga0114959, IMG submission 87317) | Freshwater microbial communities from Lake Croche, Canada to study carbon cycling - C_130625_EF_MetaG | ecosystem: Environmental > Aquatic > Freshwater > Lake | place: Lake Croche, Canada... | reverse complement strand
CGGGGACAGCAACGGGGACGGTATCATCTGAAACGGGGACAGAAACGGGGACAGAAACGGGGACGGTATCATCTGAAACGGGGACGTCTTTTTCTTGTTGCGTGGATACACCGACAGAGTCTGCGCGGACATCAACATAATCTTCGTCTGTATTCGATTTCACATGCGCGGTAACATCGTCTTCGCCAACCACCGGCTCCACCGTGTTTTGAATACCATCGACCTCTGCAATCACGTCAACCTGAATCGTCTCTGGTATAATGGCATATACGTCGAATGGCAAATTGAATGGTAATGGGGTAGTCTTGGTGTGTAGAATAAAGGTCGCATCGACCGTATTAACCGATTGAATGTTTGAAATAGATAAACTCATTATATTTTCGCTTGTTTTGTACATATAATTACTTTAGCATACGAGAATCAATTTTATGAATAATTGAACATGCCAGTTTTACGTATAATGATCATTTTGACTATTTATTTTTTACACTTTCAATATCCAATACAATTTTGTCAACGGTGTAAATACAATAATAAATACATATATATATAATGTCAACTTCTAGACGTAAACCGTGGCGCATATCGAGTCTATTTTCAAGAACACGTCGTTCTGTGGAAAGGCCAAAAATAGCATCTGTTATTCCGCAATTGCAAACAGTTGGTGTTTGTTACGCCCACTCGGTTTCACGAATTTTAGCCAAATTAATAAAAACGGTTTTAACAGAACATGGTTCGGACCTCTTTTCGACAACCAACGAAAATATGTGCCAAATAAATTTCGAATTGTTCGATACTTATAAAGAGTTAAATATTGATGGACTAGAACATATTGTCGATTATTTTTTTGATAAAGATTGCGTAAGAATAATTCCCGACAAAAATGAAAGAGACAAACAAAAAAATGCAGTTGCCATACAATATTATTTATGGAGTATAACAAAACACTTGTATGGTTGCCAGGGGTATTCGACTAACCTTGCCGCTAAAAAAATGCTATATTGTATTTTACTTGATCTACCATATGATAAACCGCCTAGCATGCCCGTACAAAAAGAAACCAGTAGTGCCGCTTCTAAATCGAAGGCAAAGGCGAAACCGAAGTCGAAAAAGGCCCTACAGGCACTAAAAGAAAAAGAAGAGAAAGAAATGATCATACGATTGATGACTGTATTAGAAAATAAATATTCGTCCGACTCACATTATGAACGACTCAAAATCAATAAATATTACAAGGGTCCGGATGAATTATTTGATATTGCCAGGGGTATTCTTGCCGAATTTAAACGTATTGTCGAAAGAGAAAATATCATATTATCTATGTTTTCTTATATAGATAAGGGATATAATTACAAAAAAAGAGGTATAAATTATTTCTTTACAAAAAGACTACCTAAATGGATACCCGAGGTAATAGACAAGGGATTATATTTAGGATTATGCTATAAAGGGATTATTGGTGGTGACATCGTTTGTAATATAGAATCGTCACATGCAGTGACGATTAAAAATTATAGGGTGGGAACCAATGGTAATAAAAATTCATTTGATATAGTCAATTCTTTTGGTCCCACATGGGGCGATGGAACCGGACAATTTACGGTAAATGATGGTCATTATTTTGATTGTACCGCATTCGAACCTCGATTAACTCAACCAGATGTGTTAATATGGTGGGTAGACTATTCCGAATCACATGAATATAAGTATGATGGCGACTATGATTGTTCGTTATACTCTAGTATATTTATGAAAGACGGTGTTTTATACTGCGGTCATTTTAAAAATGTAAAGGATAGAAAACGGATGGTATTAACCGGCGATTTCGAGTTTCTTACGGAGCAAGGATTATATTCAGGATCTCTAGTAAATGGCAAAATATCAGGTAAGGGAGTAATGTATTACAAAGACGGAACGAGCTATTACGGTTTATGGGAAAATAATGAACCTGTCGTCATGGGTTAGATAATCCAATGTAATAAAATACCCATACCATATATATGGCATTTATTCACAAATTCAATATTGAAACACTTAAAACTGAATTCCGTGATATCATAGGATTTTACCAAGAAATACAGACGAAACGGGCTTTAATACAGAGTAAACTGGTTGAATTGAAGGATATATACAATACACTCATCAAAGATAATAATAAAAAAATATTTCTATTTTGTCTAGATTCTTTCTATTTCCAATACAAGGTTCTCACCTATGAAATGGAGAATCTGTCACGTTATATTTCCCTCATCAATAATCGCATGTATGGTGATTATTACAAACTATACAATATTATTATTTTGCAATCGTCACAATGTAACATTGATACCAAGAAAATCGCAGACCAACTCAAAACATATCCGCCATACAAAGATTTAGAACCCTTTCATGAATATGATATTACCGATACGACGAATATCCACCAAGAAATCTTGGTTGTCATCAATCAACTATATTCATTCTATAATACTAAGGAGACCAGTATCAATGACTATACCGGAAATACTAAGATTGGTATATCGATTGCCAATTTTATCAATACACTCGAATATGAGAATACACTGATTCGCGAACAGATTTCGCTATATATCGGATATGTGTCGTTTTTCCATAAGTCCCAACGGACGTATTTGACCAAACTTCTTAGTAAAATACGCGGTTTCCAACAAGAAATCGAAGAAGATATCTTGGTCAATGGTCGACCTAAAACTGGCGCCGTACTCGATATAAAACCGATTGTCAACCTCGATTCCTATTTCGAACCTGTCGAATTTGAAGACTATGAGCTTCGATTGGAATATACTGATATAGAAGGTTTTTTGAAAGAATCCGAAAATATAATACGAAGGAGTGAAATCCTGTTTGACGGATTAGAAAAAACGAAGAGTCTCGGCGATGAGAGTAGTGACGACAAAAAAGTATTGGAAAATACGGTTGTTCAAACCCTTGAAGAATTATAATGGGACGCCCCTTGGGCATCCTACTAGAGATTCAAATGCAACGTTGCCAATAAATGAATTGAAAAACGTGCCCCATTTCAAATATTCATCGACCTAAACCGCGTAATACGCGAGTATGAAAAGACCCAACTTTGACCCTCTTTTCGTTAGCACTTTTTGTGCGAACTTAAATGTTCAAAGGTGTAAATATCTTTATCTACATATTCCGATGATCCAAGATTTTTATAATATATATTTATATTTATATATTATGTTTCAGCGCGGCGGTGTATTTATCAAGGGGAAGGTCGAAGACGCATTTAGACAATTCTTACATAATAGCACAATTGTATTGTTAGACTCAGGAAAAAGTGGATCTGTATTTTCGCTAACTTATACCATGGATCCTGAGACATCGCCATATACAAGTAGTTCGGTATTAACATGGAAAGAACCAATCACTAAGATAGCGATAAAAATTGCGGCAATTTCGACATACAGTGGGACATGGCATAATATGGTTGGCAAGGAGAAGTTGATTGAAACGCGGACCGATTTTTTAAGAGAAATATTATACCAAACCGATATATTTCTCAAAAGTGCATGCGATGTGAGACCGATAACACCCGCCCCCATTTACGCGACAATGTCTGGGCCGGCAAACTCAAGTTTAGCATTGTTGCGTTTTTTTAGAACTCTTATAGACACTACCCACGCAAACATGCAAAATACATTAGACGAAATAAACGGCTACATCAATGGAATAAAATATGATGAATTTAGATCATTTGGACTAATTGCAATGGAATTGGCGGGTGAAACAGAGGATTTTTTTAAACTCTATAAAATGAAAAGAAGTGTGCCCCCCGACGAATATGAGCTATGTCAAAATATGGCGCGTTTACAAATAGTCAATTTAGCAATAAAAACCGGATATTTGCATCTCGATTTCCATCAACAAAATATATTAATTAAAACTATGTATATGATACCCGTCGATGTATTAGTCATCGACTTTGGAAGATGTATAAAAATACCAGAGGCCGATCGCGCAAGATTGGAAGGGCTGTTCGCGTCCGGGCAATATGGTCAATTATTGAATGAGTTTAAAGAATTTACTATATTCGGCATAAAAATGGGCGATTGGTTGCCTCTTCGTTCATATACCGGATATGAATGGTTTTGGGACCCTTCGGCCGATTTAGCACCCGCCATCACCGCAATGGAAAATTTACACTTATCAAGACTTCATGCAATGAAAACAAAACACATTTCCGATGATGTATATCGCGCAAGTATCGTTCATTTATTCGAACCTATGCAGAGAGAAGTTAATATTGCGACGACTCCGCGATCTATATTGGCAGTCGAATCTATCCGTAATATGAAAGAGGATTCACGCATGTTTTCCCAAGAATTGATGGGACGACGCGCCCATATGGCATCAATTTTGGACGACATGACCAATATAGTATCGAAAAAGGTGGAAAATGAAATGACCCAATCATCCAGACATTCTCCTGCGGGAGGATCCACTATAACGAAAAATGAAACAATCGCATATGCAAATGCAATCGCCGATGGAATAAAAATAGGTAAAAAAAATGCTATCGAAATTCTTAAAAAGACGTCTTCTCCTATTACTAAAGCCCGTTCTCTGCCTTCGCGAAAACGTTCTACGCGGTCAAATCGATCAAATAAACAAACCCGACGATATAAATCTTGGTAAAATGATTATACCATTCTATTCTTGATGATTCTCGCCATTGATCATCGGTTCCATAAATAATTGATGTATAAGGATATAGTTCATTCGATCAAAATAGTTGGTATAATTTGTGCGATATTCATTCTCTTCAATATTCGTAATATTTTGAATATCACGAATAGTCTCTTCGTCGACGGCGCGTATAAATTCTTGGTCGAACCGCACGACATATTGTAATAAAACAATCAATGCATTACGCATTTCATCGACCTCGACATATATTGCCAGTCTCCTTATATCGTCCATTGTATTATTATCGATAATATTGTTCATTTAGCCGTTATTTGATACATATATTTACAATAATGTATACATATCAATTTTATGAATGCGTCCTATTTCGATTCAATTTGTATCTCATATAATAGTGACATATTTCGAATAAAAATATAATATTATATATATATGTCTAACCCCGGACCCGTGCAGTATGGTGGCGTTTTTATCAAGGGAACACCAGAGGCCGCATTTGATCATTTTGTATCGAAATCCATTGTCGAACGGATTAGCACGGGCAGAAGTGGGTCAGTTTTTAGGTTAACCTATACAGATGATCCGGCGAAATCACCTTATACAAGTAGTTCGGTATATACCTGGATGGAACCCGTTACAAGTATTGCGGTAAAAATAATGGCCGTTTCCAATACTGGACAAGACGTATGGCGTATTAGACCCAATGAAGAAAAGGATGTTGAATCCATAGACGATTTTTTAAGAGAGGTATTATACCATACCGACATATTTCTCAAAAGTGCGAGTGAATTGCAACAACTTACACCTGCGCCCCTTTTCGCTAAAGTCATATACGAAAAGACAGATAATCTGCAATTTATTCATAAACTAAGACGCAGTATAGATACCAATGTTTCCAGTATGATGCAGGAAAATACAAATAAAGAAATAATGGGATTTGTAAATGCAATAAATGAGGATCGCATTACTTCTCTTGGTATTATTGTCATGGAATTGGCATGTCGAGATGATGATTTTCTGTCATTGAGTCTTTTTCGAATTGTCGGATATGATATTCGAAAAGATTTGGCCAGATTACAAATTATCAATATGGCTATCAAAACAGGATATTTACATCTCGATTTCCACACGGGTAATATATTTATTCGGCGCATGGGTAGCAAGGGAACTGATGTATATATCATCGATTTTGGTCGGTGCATAAAATTACCCGAACCCATACGTCGAAAAATAGAGGCACTTTTTGAGGCGGGTCGATATCGTGAGTTATTAGATGAATTTCGGAATTTCGAAGATAGGGACGGCGATCCTATGAGTGATTGGGCCACCAAACAATCATATTATGGATATGAATGGTTTTGGGACCCATATGAAGATATGGCAGACGCAGTGAAAGAATTAGAACAATCATACCAAGAAAAACGCAAAGCAATGAAAAAAATAAATCTTTCGGAAACGGAATATCATGCAAGTCTCACCAAATTATACCTACCGCCAAAAAACGTAGTTAATAGAAGATCTTCGCCAGAATCTAGGTTGGCACTTGAATCGGTGCAAGATGTTCATCGAACCGCAAGTTTAAATCCCGGTATAAAATCGTTGGCCACGTATTTATATCCGAGTAAAATGTTAGCCGTTTCACAGGCCGCCGCCGAATTGTCGGAAGATACCGCCGAAATTGCGTCGATTTTGGAAGATGTTACAGATAAAGTATCGAAAAAGATGGAAAAGAAATTACAAGATGCCCTTGCGGCAGTGGAATCGTCAGAGAAAAAACTGGCCGCCGTTATTGCCGATTCGCGAACTCCACCACAGGGTGCATCTGCAAAAGCCGTTTTTGCCCCTATGTCTAGTTCACCAATAACTGTCCAAGACACTATAAAATATGTGCTAGAAATTACATCTGGCGCGAAAGTCACCAAAAAACAGGCCGCGAATATTCTTAGGGAAACATTCTCACCTATTTCAGGTGCACCAATTAGTCGCGCACGTTCTTTGCCAAGTCGTAAGCGTAGTGCGAGATCAAACCGTCAAACGCGTCGTCACAAGTCTTGGTAAATATGCCATCCTCAAATAAATTCTAATTCATCCTCAAATAAATTCTAACCATAAAGTATACTATCATGAGTAAAAGTGCGCGTATAACAGAAGGCAGTATAGAAAATATATCAGAATATAGACAACGACAAAATGCATTTTTTATATTTTATAATAATTCTAATATTACATTTTTATCCGATTCGGGAGCATCCGGAATTCTATTGATTCTGGAATGGAGAGGTGATAGACCCTCCCCCTATTACGATACGGAGACCGGAAAAGAAGTCGAACGAATCGTACTAAAAATAGTTGGCATTGCACAGGACGACAGTAAAGATTGGGAATATGACGAGGTTGGGTTACCTGAAGATTCCGACCAATTAGCCGAAACAAAGAAGCATTCAGAGACAAGGGAAAGTTTCGAAAGTGAAGCCGCCATCCACCAAGATGTATGTCTTTTAAATAAATCGAATTTTTGTCCATATTTGATACATTCTCAACTATACACAAAGCATGAAAGTATTGATTTTTTAGACAATTTACTTAGAACGAACGATGCACCGCAGCATAAATATAATATCGACCCGCGGTCGATTAGTGCACTAACACAAATAAAATATGCAATGGAAATTGATGAACCTGTTATACAAAATATAGGCGTATTCGCAATTGAAGTCGCCGCGGGATATATAGGACTCGATGCATTTATAGAACAACATAGAGGTCACCCGTCTCTACAAAAAGTTATTGACGAAGCCCGGTCGACGGCACTAACTCTAGCAATGCAGGCGGGTTACTATTTGAAAGATTTTCATCACGGCAATACAATGGTTAATCCGCAAGGACACGTAATTATAGTGGATTATGGTATGGCGGAAAAATTAACTCCAGAAGATGCGAAAAAAATGGAAAAACTCATTGCATCTGGAAATATGGAAGGAGCAATTGCCATTATTTGTTCGCATATTGGTGTTGACAATACTAAATCGCGCGATATACCAAGAGGATTAAAATGGTTATGCGACCATCAAACCATCCCGAGTTCACCAATCGCGATAGAAGAAGGATTTAGAAGATTAATGAACAAACGTAAAAGGGGCGATTTCTTACATAAAGAAGATACCGAGAAAGGACCGTCACCCAAGAAAGGAAGGTCGCGAAAAAAAATGGGTGGTAAACGAAAAATAAAATATACTAGATCTTTTCGCAAATTATTGAGTAAATGTCGCACAAAACAAACACGCAAATTATATAAAAAGTAATAATATAGATACAATGAGTCTGAGGCCTATGTCTTCAACATCTTATTCGATTAGCAGAGATACTCTTTTTACGCCTGATCCTACTAACCCAATAAAAATAGTAAATGTACACGGTCTTACTGGCGATGTATTTAAAATTAAATATAATCCAATGACAATAACTCTAAAAAAATTAAAAAATTTAGTATTTAAAAAAGTGAAGAAAAAAATAAATATTATCGTCCCGAAATATGGTATTTTGACTAGTGAACATAATCTGGATATAATTGGCGATGATATATATTATATCTATGATGTGTCATTTTTTACGCGTTCTCGTGGAAAAAAATCATATTCTTCAATACAACATAGCCGTAGTCCCGAGTCAGATAATGGTGTAATGTCGCTTAGCGAATTACATGGAGGTAAAAGAAGAACCATGAAATATAGACGTAACCGGCGCATGTCTAGAAAAAATATTTAGTTGTTTTGCAGGTTTGAACATAAAGACTCTGCGTTCTTATAATATGACTAAATTTTCTCTTTTACACCCATGAACATTTGAATTGGGACACTCATCCAATGGAGGAGTGCATTTCAATTGATTTATCAGTAACAGTTGCCATTTCACATCTAGTGGGACGCCGAATAGCGTCCCATTGTAAATGTTCAAGTGTGTATATGAATATTCAAACTATACCTATTTAGCCATAGTTTGGAAGATTAATGGTTAATTCTGTGCGATTGCCTTTCAATTTGGCTATATAATTATTTGCGGGATGGGTGGTTATAGAAATGTAATCGATTGTATATACTATTATTGCATAAATAAGTATTTATATTTTACATGCCTCCCCAAATCCCATTATAATACATTATAATACATCTAATCCTATAATTAGACATATACCTACAAATCTTAATGTTTAGCAGAATAGCGCTTACGCGGGTTAATCAATATGATCAACTCTTTCATTAGACGCAGGGCATGGTCCGGACAATGGGTTTTCATGTGATAGATGAGAGAAATCAATAATGGTTTACGCTCATCTTCTCTGTGGTAAGTACGGACCGCGTATTGTCGATACTGGTTTGCGCTCAACCCCGACAATGCGTCTAGTAGGCCCGGTGTGGCAATGACCTTGTCGTATAATGCGTTAATTGCGGAAGGTAGGAGTTTTTCTAACCGATTAAACGTATTATAACGCCGGTTCAATAAATAAAATCGTGTTTTATATGGCAGAAACTCGCCGATGTAGGTAAGAATATCAGTTGGTATGCGTTTCTTCAGTTTGGCAAGGGAGATTCCATTTTTGATATCCTTATTAGCCTGGGCCTCGGCCAATCTTAGTTTGAATACTTCCATATAACGCATCTCCGTTCGAATACACGACAAATACCAGTTCGCGCCCAGTTCTATATTCCTTATCCGCGTCTTGGTTATTTTCAAATTCATATCCATCTTTTTCTTTTCACTATGCAAAATATTCAAACTGTCAAATAGCGGTGTCATTTTTTCGGGTAAACGCATAATAACTTGCGCCGTCGCTGAGATGCATTTTTCAATCGCGTTTAAATCTTTTTCAATTGATTTTGCTTCCTCTATGTAAACCTCACGCTCGAGGGACCTGGTTATCTTGGTGGCTTGTGTTGTATTATGTATTTCCTCTAATTTGGCTATATTATTCTCGATTTCGGATATTCTTTGTGTGTATTTAAATGGTACAGTGTACATGGTTGGTTGTTTGGTGGTGCATACTCCAGTAAAATAAAAATGTGTTTCAATTTTACAAGGGGGGGTAAATATAATTATATGAATATTATGTACCATGCTCCATTTAGCCTGTTTACATAGATGCATTTATTTATATTATATAATTTGTATGTGAGAAAATCGCGGTAAAACCATGACAATAATTTAACCCTGGATATTTATAATGAATATCGACTATTTTGAAACGAATACCAATCCGTTTATCTTAGACATTGAAGATAAAACAACCTATAGTTTCGACGATTATGTCAAGATACAATCATTATTGGAAAATAGGATGCAATCGATTGACCCCTTTTTGGAATCTATATATCCGGAGGATAAAATAGGTAGAAGGGGATTGAATGATTTAAAACTCCGGACCAAAAGGGGGCTATACCAAAAAATAATAGATGCATCCAACTCCATCATCCCAGAAATTGAGATATATAAAATAGGGGATGGGGGAGATGGAAAAAAATGTTTCGTATGTTGCACTCCCCTCTTTTCGGATAGATATGAAGTGTCACAATCTATTGCAGGTTCTCTCGAAAACGTCGGATTTAATGGGCATTTTATGCTTTTAAATGGTGGATATCCCAATCCGAGTGGAACCGAAATGAAATACGTGGGTGTGCCATATAGTTTCAAAATTTTTATGATGCTAGAGGCAAAAAAACGCGGATTTGAAAAAGTAATATGGATAGACTCGGCATGTTTTGCAGTGAATAACCCCGAATATTTATTTGTTATATTAGAAAAATACGATGCCGTTTTTCGCAGTTTTCCGGCAAACTGCTTTGAAGATAATGCATGCGAAAAAAACCTATTTCCAAAGACATTGGAATTGATGAACACATTGTGTGGACGAGATATACGTAACGACAAGATTATAAATAGTATCGTTTTTGGACTTAATTTTACATCCCCTAAAATAGATCAATTTATAGAAAAGTATTATGAGATGGTAAATCGCGGGCTCCCGTTTCTAAGTTGCTTCCCAGAAGAAAATGTGTTTTCTGCTATATTAAATTGCGACAATTTTCGATATATTTTAGATAATATACACGAAACGCATAATTTATATGTAAATGAACATTATTACGATACCCGTTCTGCTAAAGAGAATGGATTTTACTTTCTTCAAAGAAAATACAACAATTAACCAGTATCGAAGTAACGTTTGCCTAAACTATATTCGACACTCTTCTAATTTATAACGCCCACAAGTGGGCAATAAATGCGTAAAAGATCAACAATCATAGAGAAGAAATCTATTATCTAAATATATAATGACTAAGAAGACAATCAATTTAGATGAAAAAGATCCCGATTCGATTAGTATTAACAATTCGGCCATGACTAATTCCCCCAAGGTAGAATGGTCCCCGGAAAACGAGGCGATCATGGTCGAATGGTGTGACGTGGCCCAATGTTATAAATGGCTAAATACCAAGGCACATGAAAAGTATTCGAGTAAAAACGCATGGATGACCATACCAATCATTATTTTATCGACAATTAGTGGTACGGCGTCGTTCGCGCAGACCAGTCTGCCCGTCGAATATCAACAATATGCACCTATGATCATCGGAACTATTAATATCGGGGTCGGCATATTATCCACTATACAACAATATCTCAAAATATCCGAACTCAACGAGGCCCATCGCGTCGCCGCAATTTCTTGGGATAAATATGCGCGTAATATTCGTATTGAGTTGTCAAAGGATCCCCAAGAACGCATGGACGCCGGTCAATTTATTAAGATTAATCGCCAAGAATTCGATCGTTTGATGGAGACATCGCCATCCATTCCGCCAGATATCGTCAACCGATTTAATACTGTCTTCAAAAAAATGACGGGATTCGACGAACTAAAAAAACCCGATATATGTAATATCATCATTTCGGCGGAAAAATATCGCCATCATTGGTACAAAGAATTAGGAAAATCGAGCGACAAAGTCGAAGACCTCATTACGGCGAATGTTACCGTAAGCCAACAGGCCGAAATTATTCGAGAGAATGCAGAATACATTAAACGTAGACACCAAGAAGAAGTACTAAATTATCAAAAAAGCCAAGAACAACGAAAAAAGACGCAACAGGCGGAATTAGAACATATTGCTAAACTAAATACACAAACCCGCATCATTGACGAATTTGTCACCACTTTTTATGGTATTTATGAACGTCGGCCCCTAACCGAAGAAATAACCTCGCACTTTGCCCAGGCCGATATAGACCCCGCTATTTTACAAGATTATTTGAAGAAATATACTCTCGAAGATAATATCAGTTTAGTCGGTTCAAATGTCGATAATGTATAACATGTCCAAAAGAGAATAATAATATACAAATTATAATATTATTTATCATCATGTATAATAATCCGTCATGTTTTGCCGGTCATTTACACTATTCAATGACATTAACCATAAAACACATAGCCATCCTAATATATGGGCAACGACTACCTGAAATGATTTTACTGGGGGGAGTAAATAAAAAGTACCGAAATATACAGCCAATCCCATTAAAACACATACGAATGTAAATGCTATTCTACCTCCCTTGAAAAATATTGAAAGTGTTTCAATAATTCGCATTATGAAACGCGAACCACTCGGAATATTGAGAAACGGTTTAGCGAATTCTTTGGATAAATTGATATCGTTTATATTTAGTAATTCATATTCTTCGCGGCCGGGGGTGATTGCATATCCAAAAATAGCGGCGGCGATGTTTTCGATCGCGTCGGTGTCATCAATTCTGTCGAGATTTGGATCCTCACCTATATCACTCATTTGGACTAATATACTATTTATAATTATATTACATATCTATTTCAATATATTGGCCTTCCGTTTTGATACACCATAATTGTATGGTGTTTTCTCTAAAATAAATGGTCATATTGTTCTTTTCTTGGTCAGTTTCATCTAACTGGCGATCAAAACGGGATCGTTCAACATCATCGATATCTTCAATTGGTTTTAAAATATAACGTGCATTTAAGACAAATACGGCATATCGGCATAATTTGTCTACTGCCAAAACAGGATCAATCGGCACAGATGAAAAATAGTAATAGTCTCCGAACCATGAATGATCTATAGTGTCTTCTATAATATCAATACTTTGATTATCGTCTACAATTGGTCGATTATGATATATATCGCCTTCTTGGTCATTATCATCGCGTTCTTTGTAACACCCATACATAAGTAACGGTCTCAGCAAACGTTTTTTATTGTCATCGTATAGGTGGGTCAAATGGGGATTTTCTTTAAACATGGCTAAACTATCTTGGGAAATTGGTTTTCCCGATACCAATTTATTATATTCGATTTCGTCCATAATGACCCATCGATGTTTCTTAATGTCGGGTGGACGTTTGTCCACGTCTAATCTGGATATATCAAAGACGACATATATCGCCTCTTTATATTCTATATATCCTTTGTAAATAGAATCCGTCATATCTTGGCTAAATGATTCATGTATGGGAAATAATGCCAATACTTCGGCGATACATTCATTTATAAAAACAACGTGTGGCGTCTCATCCTCATCGCCTTGATGCGCGGTGACTCTAGATACGACGGGGGGTTGATATTGTATCTTGGGAAAATCGATGGTTTCATTATCGAATGTCATGAGAAACTTTAGAAATGGTATATCGCAATCACTCTCAATATTACATATACAAATGAAAACGCTATATTCTTTGGTGGGGTTAGGATCGAATGATTGTGCCAATTCTTGGTCATTTAAATAAACGTATTTTACTTCTTGATCTTGGTCTTGGTCGTCCTCCTTTAATGAAAGATGATATGCGGTTGGATAAACAGTATCGTCCTCTTCCCCCCCTTCCGACGCACTAACCGTTATTTTAGGTCGTATCATTTTATTGTCAAAAAATTTACGAAGACTTCGGTTATCTTTGTTTGCCGTATGCATACTATATATTGATGACGTATTATATATTTTATTGTGCCGAATAATAACGAGATTACGGAAATAAAATATAATTACAATATAAATGAGTTCGGCAACATCTAAAAGTGTACGGTCTAGAAGTATAAAAAAACCTTCTGCGACTGCAGCGGTAACTAGATCGGGTCTATCTTATGGATTAAATACGATACATGTACCTAAAAAGGGCCATAAATCTAGAAGCCGCCATAAAATAAAAAAACAAGCCAAGGAAACTGCGTTAAAAGTCAATGCCGTTGTTGCAAAACGGCGGTTAGAATATACAATTCGTACCGGAGATAGAATTACTATGGAATTTAATAGACAAATGGAAGAAAATACCAGATTAGTAGCGTTTTTATGTACCCAAACAAATTTTATGATGGGAAAAATTAAATTATATGATCGTTGTGCTGAATTCGATTCAATGGGTACCAATCCATTTCCGTTTAATTGTGGTCCATTGAATCGAATAATTTATACATTAGAGAATCATGTGTTAATCTATGATGCATTAGATGAAATTGCAAAAACAATATTATTAATACCATTAAATTCACATAAAAACGATGTACTTGTAAGAATTTTAGGTGAACAATATGATGGCGTCATGAGATTGAAAGAAGGCATAAATGGAATAATATCGCAGTATCAAAGAGAGGATCAAAGTTTATTCGATATTGATTTAAGCGATTTTATAATAGTAGAAAATAATGTATTGCGTGCAATAAAATTAATCAGTAAAAAACTTCGAGAGGTATTTAATACACTCGAATTAATTAAATTATTTATACATAATTTTTTCGATAGTTTTGGTATAGGATTGGATAATCGAGAAGAATTAGATGAAGGAGAAATAAATACAAAATTAACTATGATTTTGGGTGAGTCTTTATATAAAATAGGCCAACCAACAATAATGTATTTTATACAATCAATTGTAAGTTATACAACACAATATACTAATAGTCCTGAATTCCCAGAGACAAATAATCATTTGACATATTCACTTATTGCGATGTTACATGAGATAATATTACAAATAAGAATGGGATGCGAAAGAGGTTTATTATTACCTTTCCGGCCAAACCGTGATTGTTACCCATTTTTAATAAATCAACATCGTTTACCCGATGAAGAAAATTCTTATGGTCCGCGTATAGATGCAATGAAAATAATATATACTGCAACAAAAGAAAAGATGCCGGGATTAAAAGATGAGATACTTGAAAAATACGACAATTCATTAACTGCAATGGAAATAAAGAGCCTCATCGGATATATGGGAGAAATCTTTGTATATAGTGGTTTAAATGAATCTTTTTTTCGCGATTGTTTTGAATTAAACCAATTTATGAGCGGAATGCCTAAATCCCAATTTGTAAAATCGTTTACATTATATTATCCGGTTGCAAAACATTTTGCATCGGCATATTCTAAACGTGATTTTTTTAGCAATTGTGGTATACCCGATTATATGGCGGATTGCGAAAACATATTTAAAATAATATTATGGATGCACATAGGAGACGATGAAATAATACCCTATGTATCCAATAAATTTTCATGGGAGGCCGAAGTATTGTACCCTGAAGGCGAATATATTTATATTAATCATCATGTAAGAAGAATGGTGGAAGAAATATATACCGACGCAGGTAAAGAATGCCGAGAGATATGTGTTTTATTTATTCAGGTAAGGTTTGTATTAACACGTGGCGTTTATATGATTCCGACTCCAGATGAAATATTGTTTTGTGCCCAACAACAAGACAATCGCTATAAAATACCCAAAGGGTTTAATGTAGACGGTGATCCATTAATTGAATATTTAGTTCCGCATTTATACAGTATTAGTGGAATGGGTAGAATAAATACCAACACCGATGTTGAAGGATCTGTCGAAATTCCTCAAATTGTTTCCGCCACCGACCCATACCAATTTTTGGGTATGTCAAAATGTGTTGTCGCCTCCGCAGGTTTTCCCCGTATTCCTGAATGGAATGGCGGTAAGGCCAAAACCCGGCAAATAAAATGGAGATCCGGAAGAAATACCCGTCGTCGTCATCCTCGCAAATAAATATTACAAAAAATATATAAAGACTCTTTGCCTTATATATTAAAGCAGTCGAATCGATTTATAATACGGACAATACCATCCAAACCATGACGCACAAGTTTTCAGATGAATCCATTGAATACGCATTTGATGATATGAGTGAAGACCAATCCGTCTATATCAAGGCAGAATATGAGGATTACGACGGATCCAGTTTTTCTGTGACGTCGGATTATAAGAAAAGACTAAAGGAATTAGAAGACATCAAGCGTCTAGATAAGGGATATAACAAGATCAAACGCAAGGTTGACGGCAAATCATTCTCGGTGGAATTTTATGCGACATCCTATAGTCCTGGTTTCCGTATCAGAAATGCGATGACGGGAATTTACGAGGACGGAATGTTGGTAGGATCAAGAGACGAAGATCTCTTTTTCGTCGTGGTTTTGGCAACTGGCGAGACCGGTCAAACTCCACCTCATTTGTATTACGATACACCAGAACAATATGAACGCCATTTTAGATGCACGATTCCTACCAGTACCAAGGAACGTTGGTATGAAAAGCATTTGAAGGAAAGACAGAGACGTTCAATATTGGCGGATCGAGAGGAGCGTCTTCGTTCGCAACGAAATGCCACGATTGTCAAGTAACAGAGGTTTAGAGATTGAATAATAGAGGTAAATATATATATATAATATTACAGATTATATATAGATGTCAATGGGTACTCCACTGTCAAGTCCATTTTATCTCCTACATAAGGTGGGTATAATACCGGACATAGATTACCAAAGTATTACATCAGACGAAAGACAACAAAAAAAACGCGCACGCGAAGAAGAGGCGATCGAAAACGAAGCCTCCAAAAAAAGACAATTATTATCCAGTAAATTGGAAGCGAATTTAGCCACAATACGGAAACATGCCGAAAATATAGAAGATAATTTAAAGTATGACCGCAGTGTACAAAACATCCGCATAAAACCGTCCGTCGATGTTTTACCTTATGCCAAAGGTAGAGGCAAAGTATCGACTAGGGCCTCAGTTAAAGGAAAGACTAGAAAGAGTCGGCGCAAAAGTGTAATCAGTGAAGTATGTATCGATCGTACCGGACAACCGAAAGTGGGTAGACTAATGTCATATGGAGATGCAGTAGGTATTCGTCAAGATTTCAATTTTTTAACCAATTACAATTTATCAAAATACGAATATAACCGAATACCTAAAAAAGGTGCAGCAAAAGATATAGCCGACAGCATATTATTAGATGGACTCAGAAAAATCATTGACGATCTAGAAGAGGCAGTTGCGGATATTGGCCTAGACCAATTTGGCGCTATAACTCAATATCGTAATCATCCTGATTTACCCCATTCAATTTTCGAACTAACATATTCCTTGGTTGCCTCTTGTTATAAAATTATAGATTCTATTCACCGTGACCCGCGAGGACAATTTACTGCGGAAATTTTGGCTAAACCAAATCGCGATATTGAGGCATGGATTTCACGAATACCTCGTGCAAATGATGCCCGATTTCGTCAACTATATACTGTATATGGGTCTACTATATTCAAACTCGAACATTTGCATAGACAAATGAATACGTTATATACCGCATCACCGACATTTAGACAATTGAAAGAAAAGGCAGCAAGGAGTGAAATCGTCATGCCGGTACAATTGACGCGATCGACATTGCGAATATATTCGGGCGTGACTGCCTCATTTTTTCCAGACTTGGCATCACTAATGCGTTTTATCGGCGGTGAGGTAAGAACCGAATTTACAAAATCGTTCACGATTTATCCGGCCGTTGCGTTTCATTTTGCTAGTCGCCGATATAATTTTAATGAATTGGAAGAAATTTGCGAGGCCTATATGTGTTATAGCAAGTTGAAGTCGCGTGATATAGAATTCACCAGAATTATAGGTAAATCCAGCCTAAAGGAATCGGGGGAACCGATCGATGAGGAAATAGATTTTGGAAGAAAACGTATCAAAGTCAAAGAATATTTTAATTTAATGAATCACTATTACAAAATAATATTGGTGATGGATATAAACGACGACGATAAGATACCTTTTATTTCAGATAAATTTACATGGGAGGCTGAAATACTTTTTCCATTGGGAACATATCAATATATAGACCATACCATATTCGAAATTTCAGGATGTTGTGTATTATTTTTGCGGGTTCGGTACACGCATATACCAGAATACAATTTGCCTCGAATAGAAACAATGGAATTATATAAAGATATTGTAAAACAGTATAGAACAATGGAGGATAGCAGTCATCGCTATTCTGGACCTGAAATCCTAACTATGATGATTGCACGTGCGGTTTACGATAAAACATATAAGGATATACCAACCGTGGGACCGCAAACACCCGAAGGTCCACCCCCGACTTTGGGTCCACCCCTGACTTCGGGTCCACCCCTGACTTCGGGTCCACCCCTGACTTTGGGTCCACCCCTGACTTCGGGTCCACCCCTGACTTCGGGTCCCGGTTATAATGCACATGTGGCAACCGCTTCCGCCGCCGCCGCTACATCCGAATCACTTGGCGGAGGACATATTACCAATTCCAATGGCATAAGATCGACCGTAAGAAGACGAGCACATATGCGTAGGAAAACACATAAACGACCTATAAAATAAAAGGATATAGATATATTTGTATATATCTATATAAATGCAGTATTATATTTTCATTGCGTTTTTAGCGAGCACTTTATTGGCCATACCAATTCCTAAACAAATTGCTAAAATTCGAGGTATAAAACAGTTAAACGATATGACTTCAGGAATGGATCTGCGATATCCGACGCCTTTTGTGGAACCACATGACATGGCCAAATTTTGCGAACGATTAGAAAAAATACGTTTACTAAGAACATTAGAAAATCCGGTGATATCGGATATAGAAAAAATTCGCCGGATTCATGAAGAAATCGAATATGAAAAAATATCTAAATATGCAATTAATTTGAGTGCAGGTGGTTTAGATAATCCGTTTGGATTTATTTATAAATAATATTTATTCAATATATAATGGCATCCAACCTTGTTGCATTCAAAACAAATACGGATTATAATTTTTACGATAATTTAATACAATATTTGTCTAATTTCACGGGAGGCATAACAACAAACAAATATCTAATAAATGGACAAGATATTGGTAAATATATTGCATATGGTGTTTTAACTTCTAATGATGGAATACCGGTTCGTACTCTTGGGGGAACTATAACAACAGTCCCAAAAGTCTATAATATTTTCAATACAAATTATCTAATAGATGGTTCAGATATGGGTTTTATTTTTACTAATAATGTGCCTTCTTTTCCTGACCTAGGGGGCGCAAGCTCAAATTATAAATATTATTTTTCATCTACATATCAACCCGATATTTGTGGGTTCACTTCAACCCATAATTTTACTACTAGTAATAATAGTGTTACATATGAAAAATGGTTTTGTGCTATATTTAATGATACTACAAAATCAGCAAATACCATAACTTTTCCATATTTAAATACTAGGGTATATATAGTGGGCATTGGTGGTGGCGGGGCAGGTTGTATAAACAACTATAATTATGCTTCTGGTGGTGGTGGCGGTGGTGGCGGATCATTTGTTGCCGAACTTTCTAAATCTGCAAATAGTACAATAATAATAAAAACCATAGGTAAAGGCGGAGTACATGCGATAAATCATGACAATACTAGTAATGGTGTACATGCTGCATATCCAACCGTAGTAACTATTAATGGCAAATTTATGATTGCAAACGGCGGAAATACTATATGGACATACGGAAATGTAAAGGTGACCTATGATATGGAAAATGACAGACTGAATGATGAAAAAATTTATGACAATAGGATTGATCCTCCGTCTGATGGTTATTCGATTGGTGGTTATGGCGGAACATTTTTCATAGATTCTTCACTAGACGTGAAAGGATACACGTATAATGGATACAATATTCAAGCAGCAGGATACACTGGAGGTAATGGAGGCAACTCGAACAACCAAAATAACCATCCTGGTGCCTCAGGGGGGGGTGCGGCGGGATGGAAAAACGGTAGTAATGGGACATATAATGGGTCCGGTGCTAGTGCTGGAGGTGCGGGAGGATGTCTGAATGGTTCTGATTATAATACAGGAACAAGTAATTTTGAATATAATATATATTCAGGTACTGCGTACGGGGAGACGATTGCATATAATATTGCGGGAAATGGAGGTAATGGGGACTATGGTAATGGACAACCTGGAAAAAATTACGGTGGAGGTAGTAGTGGTGCACAAGATGGCCTTAGTGGTGACAATGGTGCCGGTGGTTGTGTTATGATATATTTTAAGGTTAGGACTGATATTTTATATTTAAATAGTATTTAAACCCTTGAAGATTTAAAATGGGACAAATTATGAGTAAGTTTTTTCTATTTTTATTATAGAAATGACACATAAAAGCGAAGATTATAAAATTTCGGCAGTTAAATATTATTTGAAAAATAAAGATAATATTAGAAAAACCTGTAAAATATTTGATTGTAAGAAATCTACATTACAACGATGGATACAACGATATAATTCTACTAAAAATCTTACAAGAAGAAATAGAACAAATGTATCCTATAAGATTACCAAACCACAAGTAAAAACTGCGTTAGATGTATTGAAGAAAAACGAGCAAATAACCATGGAAGAATTAGTTATTGATATGAAAAAACATTACCCTACATTTGATATTACACCACAACATTTAGGACAGGTTGTTAGAGATAATAATCAAACAAGGAAAAGAACGAGACACGAGCATTTTCCAAAAGAAAGATATAAAAAACCAATTGAAAAGACAACCGAAATGAATAACTTTTTTACTGAACTTCGTAAATTTCCTATAAATAAAATTATTTGTTTGGATGAAACAAGTGTAGGTTCTGCGTTAAAACCAACTTATAGTCGTTGTAATTTGGGTAAGAGATGTATAAT